>Ga0111538_10000860_pt1 | contig 41967 bp, 37 predicted proteins | sample SoiMethybrSBSTD1_FD_79669 | JGI IMG/M metagenome (GOLD analysis project Ga0111538, IMG submission 79669) | Bulk soil microbial communities from a Populus tree surrounding site in Tennessee, USA - Soil MetaG P. TD hybrid SBSTD1 (version 2)... | ecosystem: Environmental > Terrestrial > Soil >...
GGCCGAGATTCATGACGCCGATGCGGTCGGCCAGCGCGAACGCCTCTTCCTGGTCGTGCGTGACCAGCACCGTGGTGATCTTCAGCTCGCGCTGCACCTGGCGGATCGTCCGCCGCAGCTCTTCGCGGATCTTCGCGTCGAGTGCGCCGAACGGCTCGTCGAGCAGCAGTACTGCCGGCTTGTGCGCCAACGCGCGTGCGACGGCGACGCGTTGCTGCTGGCCGCCCGACAGCTGCGAGGGCAAGCGATCGTCCATGCCTTCCAGTGCGACCAGGCGCAGCAGTTCCTTGCGACGCTGCCGCCGTTCCTCGGCGCGCATGCGCCGCACGCGCAGCGCGAACTCGATGTTCTCGCCGATGCTCATGTGCCGGAACAACGCGTAGTTCTGGAACACGAAGCCGACGCCGCGCTGGCGCGCCGAGACGTGCGTGACGTCGTTACCATGGAGCGAGATGCGCCCGTGGTCGACGCCGGTGAGCCCGGCGATCGCGCGCAGCAAGGTGCTCTTGCCGCTGCCGCTAGGGCCGAGCAATACGAAGAACTCGCCTTCGCCGACTTCCAGCGAAACGTCGTTGACGACCGGCGAGCCTTGATATCTTTTCGTGACCTGGTCGAGTGTGATCGACATAGTGGCCGGTGAGCTTACCGAGCGTCAGGTGTAACTGCAGTATTGCCGCGGTTATAAAAGGGTTATACGGCCCGACCGCTTGACGCAGGCCATTCGCCCCAGTCTCTCCCGCTCAAACATAAGGCCCCCTCCGTACCCGGAGGAGGCCTTCAAAGGCGGATTTCAGCGCGAACTCAAATCAATTGCTGTCGGAAGCCACCTTGGAACGATCTTCCTGGAACACGAGTTCCACGCGCCGGTTCTGCTGGCGTCCCACCGGGCTGTCGTTGCTGGCGACGGGCGTGGTCTCGCCCTTGCCCACGGTGCTGATCTGCGAGGCATCGACGCCGCGCTCGAACAACGCTGCCTGCACGGATGCCGCGCGACGCTCCGACAATTCCTGGTTGTATTCGTCGCTGCCGACGTTGTCAGTGTGACCTTCGATCATCACCCTGCGCGACGTATCTTCCTTCAGGACAGTGGCCAATCGGTCGATCGTCGAGTAAGCGCCGGGCTTGAGGGTCGCTTTGCCGGTGTCGAACAACACATCGCCCATGGTCACGACGATGCCGCGATCGGTCTTCTTGCCCTTGAGATCCGCAAGCTCCTGCTCTAACGACTTGGCGCGGTCCTCAGCCGACCGCGCCTGTTGCGCGTTACGATCGGCTTCCAGCGTTCGGGCCTCCGTCAACACGGCCTGTCGTTGCGCCGTGCCCTTCTCTACATCGTCCTTGGCCTGCGCGGTCAGGATCTTTTCATTCGCGATCTGGGCGTTGCGATTCGCAACTGTCGCCTCGTACTGAATGTCGGCAACCTTGCCGTGCTTCTCGGCAAGAGCGTTCGCGCGATCCAGCGCCTTGCGCGCCTCGGTGATATTGGTCACCGCGACGCCTGCGCGCGGCGATGCTTCGACCTGCGGCACCACGGCGCGCGCGGTCTCCAGCTCGTCGATGGTGTCAGGGGTCGAGGCGCAGCCGGCGACACTCGCCGCTATGGCTGCCGCCAGAACAAAACTGTATTTGCGATTCATCGCGTAACCTCCCGGTCACTGATCGTCAGTAGTGCGCACGGCATCTGTCGGCGTAGTGGACGAGCGCTGCGCTTCCTCGCGCAGCTGCTTGATGCTCGCAAGCAGCTCATCCGCCGCCTTGCGCGCGGTGGCGGTCTGCGACTTGGACACGGCCAGGTCGGCATCGAGCTGCGCCAGCTGCGCATAGCGCTCTGCGGGCTGCTCCTTACCGTCCTTCATTGCCTGACGCGCACGGTCCAGACTGTCTTTCGCCCGTTGCAACTCGATAGCGCCCTGCTCCGAGTTGCCGATGGTCTGTTGCGCCTGTTGCACCGAAGTGTCACTGCGCGCCACGCGCTCCTTCGTCAGCTCCGAAACGCCGCCGCAGCCCGCAATCAGCACCGCCGTCAGTGCAAGCGGACCGGCAGCACGTGTCATCCAGGAATTCATAGGCTCGGCCTCCTCCACAATTCGAAATGTCGTCAGGGGGACCACACTTCTTGAAACGCTCGCTGCGTCGGCGATGTTCCCGAAATTACGCGGCGTACCCGCCTACAAATCCTGATAAATGCCGGAGTTGCAGCGTATTGCTGGAGCACCGACACTGCGCGCTCCAACAACGGGACCACCATGCACAAGGCTCGTTTCTTCAGAGTGCCGCTGCTGTTCGCGGCGCTCGCTTTCGCTGGCTGCAATCCGCGCATCGACACTCCGCAGATCGGCGTGTATCGAGCGGTGCTGCGCTTACCAGGTGGCGATACGCCGTTCGGTTTCGAAGTCGCGCAAGAACAGCAGCAGTACGTGCTCTATCTGACGAACGACACCGAGCGCACGCGCGTGAGCAACGTGAAGATTGCGGATGGCGAGCTCACTGCAGTTTTTCCCGGCTACGAGAACTCATTGCGCGCGACGATGCATCGCGACCGAATCGAAGGCAGCGTCACGCTGATCAAGGCCGGCGGCAAGGAACAGGTCATTCCATTCACGGCGAAGCTCGGTGAGACGTATCGCTTCTATCGGGATGCAGCGACCGACAACGCGGACGTCGACGGCACGTGGGACGCGACATTCACGGATGACAGCGGCAAAACGTCGCGAGCGATTCTCTTGCTGAAGCAACAGCACGATCACGTGACCGGCACCGTCGTGACGCCGACCGGCGATCACCGCTTCCTCGAAGGTCAGATGCACGGCGACGAGCTGCAGCTCTCGACGTTCGCCGGCGGTCTTGCCTATCTGTACAAGCTCAAAGTCGACGCGCGTGCCGGGCTCGAAGGCGAGTACTGGCAGGGCCTCGCCTCGCACGAAAAGGTCGCCGCACATCGCAACGACGCAGCGACGCTCGACGGCGCCGGCAAGCAGACCACGATGCTCGACACCACGGTGCCGCTGAATTTCACGTTCCCCGACGTCGACGGCAAGCCGGTCTCGTTGAGCGAGCCACGCTTCCGCGGCAAGGTCGTGCTGGTGACGCTCGGCGGCACCTGGTGCCCGAACTGCCACGATGAAGCGAAATTCCTGGGGCCGTTCTACCGCGAGTACCGCGAGCGCGGCTTCGAAATCATCGCGCTGATGTTCGAGCGCCACGGCGAGCTCGAGAAGGCGGCGCGCGCAGTCCGCGGTTACCGCCAGGACCTGAACATCGAATTTCCGACGCTGATCGCCGGGCTCTCCGAGACCGACGAGGCCAGCAAGGCGCTGCCGATGCTGAACGGCGTCTACGGCTATCCGACCACGATTCTGGTGGATCGCAGCGGGCGCGTGCGGAGCATTCACACAGGGTTTGCGGGCCCGGCGACGGGACGGCATTATGAGGAGCACGTGAAGGAGTTTCAGGACGAAGTCGAGCAGCTCCTGGCGGAGGCCGGCGGCTGAACGACGAGCACAAAAAGACCACGTTAAGGGAGTGTCGTTCCATGAACCATCCGAAGTATGGCCAGTGCGTTCGTGCATTGATGGCGGTTTGCCTCCTGGGCGCCGGCGCCCACGCTCTCGCGCTCGACGAGTCGCCGCTCGCGGAGCTCAACGTGGTCATCATCGACGAGACCGAAAAGGGCTACGAGCGCGGCATTCTGTACAAGCAGGGGATCGCTTCGCGGTCCAGCGCGTTCAACAAAGGACCGCACGCGGAAGCGCTGTACAAGGCGCTGGGCGACCAGAACGTCCGGGTGCGCCTCGCGGTCCCGACCGGCTGCCCGACACTGAGCACGCTCGAGCCCTGCGCGAACGTGCGGCACATCAAGGATGTCGAACTGCCCGCCGCGATCGCCGCGTCCAAGAGCGGCACGCTGCTGATCCTGTGGCCCGAAGCCGCGTACTTTCCGGGCGAAGAATCGTTCGTCGCTTATCTCGACGTCGACGTACTGCAGAAAGGCAAGGTGATCCCAGGCACGTTCTACGTCGGGTATCGCGACTGGGAATGCGACGAGCACTGCGTGCCGACGGCGTTCGAAGCGTCAGCGAAAGAGCTGGCCGCGATGGTCCGCTACATGCTCGAGCTCGGTCCTGCTGCGCAGTCGAAGGCAGTCCCTGAGCCGTGGCTGAACAAGCCGGTTGTCACGAGCGTCGACAAGTGGGCCAACGACTGCGCCACGAAGCTGAGCAAGGATCGCGTCGTGCGCGAGTACGGGGAACGGTTCTGGTTGAACGATCCGTCGAACCGCACGCTGATCTCCGCGGCCTGGCGCGGCTGCAACATCTTCGCCAGCAGCCGCTAGAAAATTTTAGATCGCCTGGTACGCGGCGAGCGCCGCCTGACGCGACTCCGCGAGATCGACCAGCGGCGCCGGGTAAGTCGAACCGATGCGCACGCCCGCGGCCGCCAGCGCCGCGGCGGGCGCGGCATGCGGAGCATGCACGTGCGGCGCCCCGAGTCGCGCCAGCTCCGGAACCCAGCGCCTGATGTAATCGCCCGCGGGGTCGAACTTCTCGCTCTGCGTCTGCGGGTTAAAGATGCGGAAGTAGGGTGCCGCGTCGGCGCCGCAGCCCGCGACCCATTGCCAGTTCAACGTGTTCGCCGCGAGATCCGCGTCCACCAGCGTATCCCAGAACCAACGCGCACCCGCGAGCCAATGAACGCGCAGGTTCTTCACGAGGAACGATGCGACGATCATGCGCACGCGGTTGTGCATCCAGCCCGTCGCCCATAGCTGCCGCATGCCGGCGTCGACGATCGGAAGGCCGGTGCGGCCGCGCTGCCACGCTCGCAGATTCGCAGAGTCGCTGGACCACTCGAAGCGCTCGAAGCGCCGATCGAGCGGCTGCAGCGGCGTGTGCGGAAAGTGATAGATCAGGTGATACGCGAATTCGCGCCACAATAACTCCGACACGAACGTCGACTCGCGTAACTTGGCGCGCGTGCCCTGCAAAGCGTGCCACACCTGGCGCACGGAGATTTCGCCGAAGTGCAGATGCGGCGACAGGGTCGACGTTGCATCGAGATCGGGCCGATCGCGCGTCTTCGCGTAAGCGGCGAGCGGTTTCTTTGCGAATGAACGCAGTCGCGCGTGTGCGCCCGCTTCACCCGGCTGCCACGTGCGTTCCATCGTGGCGTACCACTCGATCTCCGGCAGCAGCTGCAGCTCGGCGAGCGATAGCGAATCGGGCCACGCCGCGGGTGCATCCCAACGCGACGGCATTCGCAGCGGTTCGGGCGGATCCAGGCCATCGAGCACACGCCGCTTGAACGGCGTGAAGACGCGATACGGATGTCCTGTGCCGTTCTGGATCTCCCACGGCTCGCGCAACAAAGAGCCGTTGAAGCTCTCCGCGACGAGACCGTCGGCGCGCAGCCGGGTCTTCACTTCGATATCGCGCGCGACGGCGGCAGGCTCGTAGCGCCGATTCCAGAACACTGCGCGTGCGCCAGTGCGAGCGGCAACCTCGCGCAGACATTCGAGCGCCGGCCCGCGCAACAGCGAAAGCTGCGAGCCGCGCGAGCGCAATTCCTCCCCCAGGGCCGCGAGCGAGCGATGCAGCCACCACCGCGCGGCGCCGCCGGCCGGAAACTCGTGCTCCTCGGCATCGCACAGGATGTAGACGGGAATGATCGGCACGCCGAGCTTCGCTGCTGCCTGCAGCGCGGGGTTGTCGCGCAGACGCAGGTCCTGCCGCAACCAGACGATGGCTCCCCTGCTAATGCGGCCCAAGCTATCATTGCCCCATGCCATCCTTCGACATCGTTTCCGAGCTCAACCCGCACGAAGTGGCGAACGCCGTCGACCAGGCGAACCGCGAGGTCGGCACGCGCTTCGACTTCAAGGGCACGAACGCCAAATACGAGCTCGCGGAATACGTGATCACGCTGAGCGCGCCCGCGGACTTTCAGCTGAAGCAGATGATGGACATCCTGAAGCTGAAGCTGACCAAGCGCGGCATCGATATCGTGTGCATGAAAGTCGACGAGCCCGTCATCACCGGCCAGACGGCGAAGCAGACCGCAACGCTGCGTCAGGGCATCGATACCGAGCTCGGCAAGAAGCTGCAGCGCCTGATCAAGGATTCAAAGCTCAAGGTGCAGGCCGCGATCCAGGACAAGCAGGTGCGCGTCACGGGCAAGAGCAGGGACGACCTGCAGTCGGCCATCGCACTGGTCCGCGGCGGCAAGCTCGACCTGCCGCTGCAATTCATCAATTTCCGCGATTGAGAGTAAGAAGTACAAAGCGAGGTTGGAATTCTGTCTGGGTCAGGCTTTAGCCTGACATTCCGGAATTTCAAACCCAGGCGTCACCCGCTCCCGACTGACATCAAACCGTGCTTGGCGGCATCGTCTCTCCCGGACCAGAACCGGAGAGCGATGCCATGTGGACCGCCGCACTGAACTACGACGCGAGTGTTCCGAACTCGATTGTCCCGCAAGGACCGCTGCCCGCCGTCGCGGTGCGCCGCTGGCTGCACGGGCGCTGGGCGCTGCTGTTCTCGCATCCCGATGACTTCGCCGCTTACGGATTCGAGAGCGACCGCTGGCTGGTGCACGTCGAGGAAGCCTTCGCCGCCACCGACATCCGGCCACTCGCGCTAGCGGGCCGGCACGAGACCGGCTGGGTCACGTCGGTCGGGGGTTGCACGACTTCGCTGGCGCTGGATGAGATTCAGAGATATCCGGTCGTGCGCGATTCACGCGAAGAGGCGCTGCGCAGCGTCGCCTTCGAGCCCGCAACTCGTTTCGTGATGACGCTCGACGCGGCACTGCGCCTGCGCCGCACGTTCGTCTACACGCAGCAGGATCGCTTGCCGTCGCCGATGGATCTGGCGGTGATCGCGAAAGGTCTGCGCGATGGCGTCAGGACCCGGCACGCGGCGGCCCGGAATACGCCTGCCATTCCTTGCCGACGATGAGGCGCGCGCCGCGACCGAACGTCATATACGACCACGCCCACTGCACCAGCACCGACAGGCGATTGCGGAAGCCGCTGAGACGATAGATATGAACGATCAGCCAGAACCACCACGCGAAGTAGCCGGCGAGCCGGAGCTTGCCGAACTCCGCGATCGCGCGGCTGCGGCCGATGGTCGCCATCTGCCCGAGGTCGTGATAGCGAAATGGTGTGCGCTCGGCGACAGCGCCGCGCTGGGCTTCCTTCCTGACCACATTCGCTGCGTAGATCCCCTCCTGCATCGCCACCAGGGCAACGCCCGGTAGCAGCTTACCCTCGCCCTCTTCGAAGCGCGCCATGTCGCCGAGCACGAAGACTTCCGGATGGCCGGGGATCGTGAGGTCCGGATTGACGCGGACGCGTCCGACCTGATCGAGCGTTGCGCCGCTGAGCGTGCGACCTACGTCCGCGGCCCGCACGCCCGCCGCCCACAAGACTGTCGAAGCTGCGACGTGCTCGTTGCCGACGTTGACGCCGCCCGCGCCAACGTGGGTAACGCGCGAATGGGTCCAGACCTGCACGCCGAGCGATTCGAGATCGCGCATTGCGCGCGCCGCGAGCTTGTCGTCGAACGACGGCAGAATGCGCGGCCCCGCTTCGATCAGGATGACGCGCGTCTGGCGCGGATCGATGCTGCGGAAATCGCGCGCCAGCGTGTAGCGGCTCATCTCGCCGATCGCGCCCGCCAGCTCCACGCCGGTCGGACCGCCGCCGACCACGACGAAGGTGAGATGACGGCGGCGCGCGTCGATGTTCGTATCGCGCTCCGCGGCTTCGAACGCTTCGAGCACACGGCGCCGGATCTCGGTGGCCTGCGGCAGCGTCTTCAAGCCGGGCGCGTCCTGCTCCCACTCCTCGTGACCGAAATACGCGTGTTGCGAGCCGCACGCGAGCATCAGGTAGTCGTACTGGAATTCGCCGCAGTCGGTGACGACCTTGCGAGCGTTGACGTCGACCTGCCGCGCCTCCGCTTTGAGCACGCGAATATTGCGCACCTTCGCGAACAGACTGCGTATCGGCACAGCGATGTCTGCAGGACTCAGCGCCGCCATCGCGACCTGGTAGAGCAAGGGCTGAAACAGATGATGATTCTCGCGATCGAGCAGCGTGACCGCGATGCCCGGCACGTTGCGCAGCTTCTTCGCTGCGTTCAGGCCGGCGAAGCCGGCGCCGACGATGAGGACCTGCTTCATTCCGCGAGCTGCTGCCAGGCCCACTCGACGATGGGCTGGACGCGAGGGGAGACGAGGCGGTTCGCGCTGTCGTAGTCGACCCAGCGAAACTCGTTGTGCTCGGCGCGGCCGAGCGCCTCGATGACCGTGAGCGTCACTGAGCTCGTCTGCGTCCGTGCGAGGTAGTAGCGCGCGACTTTGCCGCGACTGTAGGGACCGGTCTCGGTGTAGACCTCGCCCCAGGCGAACTGCAGGTCGGCGATGAGCGTCTCTTCGCGGACCTCGCGAATCGCCGCGGCCAGCGGCTCTTCGCCGGCCTCGACCATGCCCTTGGGAAAATCCCAGTGATTGAAGGCGCGCAGTAAAAGGAACCGCCAGCCCGGCGGAGTCGAGCGAACCACGACTACGCCGGCTGACAGTCTCGTAGAGCGGGGCGGCGGCATGCCCCGAATTATAGCTATAGCTGTCGGGCTAAAGCCTGCTCTCAGGCGGCCTCCTGGTAGTCGAGCACACCCGCCACGGCGTGCATCACCGATGCGATACGCACCGCGCTTTGGATTGCCTCGCGACCGATGCCGCCTTCGCGCAGCTTGCGCTCATGTGCAGTCACGCACATGCCGCAGCCGTTGACGGCCGAAACCGCGAGCGACAGCAGCTCGAAGTCGAGCTTGTCGATGCCGGGGTTGCCGATCACGTTCATGCGCAGCCGCGCCGGCATGGTCTGGTACTCGGCGTCCTCGACCAGGTGCAGGAAGCGGTAATAGATGTTGTTCATGCCCATGATGGCCGCCGCGGCCCGAGCCGCCTGTGCGTGCGCGGCGTCGAGCTGCGGCTGGGCCCAGCTCTCGATCGCGCGCACCAGCTGCGGATTGCGCGCGGCAATCGCCGTCGCCACCGCGAGCGATGCGATCTGGCGCTCGCTGAGGCCGGGCGCACCCTGCGTCGTCAGCACGCTGCCCAGGTTCAGCTTGAGGTCGCGTGCATAGTCGGGAAGCTGGTCACGAATGGTATCGAGCGTCATGAAATCTCCAAGGCATCCGATGTATCGACACGGAGTCGGGCCAAAGCCCGACCTACAGGGATCGCGTAGGTCGGACTTCAGTCCGACAACTCACTAGGCCGCCTGCAGCGTGTCCTCGCCCTTCTGCCAGTTGCAGGGGCAGAGCTCGTCCGTCTGCAGCGCATCCAGCACGCGCAGGACTTCCTCGGGACTGCGGCCGACGTTGAGGTCGGTCACGTACGCGAAGCGGATCACGCCCTGCGGATCGACGATGAAGGTCGCACGCTGCGCGACGCCGGCCTCGGGGTCGAGCACACCGAGCTCGGTGCTCAGCTCGCGCTTGATGTCCGACAGCATCGGGAACGGCAGGTTGCGCAGCTCTTCCTTGTCCTTGCGCCAGGCCAGGTGCACGAACTCGGAGTCGGTGCTCACGCCGTAGATCACGGCGTCACGATCGGCGAACTCGCGGTTGAGCTTGCCGAAAGCCGCAATTTCCGTCGGGCACACGAACGTGAAATCCTTCGGCCAGAAGAACACGACCTTCCACTTGCCGGGATGGCTGGCCTGGTCGAAAGGCCGGAAGGCGTGCGCCAGGTCGTTCGACACCACGCCGGTCAGGGAAAAGTGGGGAAATTTATGTCCAACGCTCAACATCATCGGTCTCCTCGTGAAGCTTGCAGCGAATGATGCGCACGCACCCTCCATTTTTCCAATCCATTGATCTAAACTGATCCATAGAGACTGGCTATCGAGCCGCACACCATGAACCTGCGCGATCTGCGTTACTTCGTCGCCCTCGCCGACACCCGCCACTTCGGCAAGGCCGCCGAGCGCTCGTTCGTCAGCCAGCCGACGCTGTCGGCGCAGATCAAGAAGCTCGAGACCTATCTGGGGGTGCAACTGATCGAACGCCAGCCCCGCAAGGTCACATTGACCGAGACCGGCGCGAAGATCCTGCCGCTGGCGCGGCGCATCCTGCAGGAGAGCGACGAGATCGTCTCGATGGCGCGCAACGAGCACGATCCGCTGTCGGGAAAACTCAAGGTCGCACTGATCCCGACAATCGGTCCGTATCTCCTGCCGCTCGTGGCGCGCAAGCTGCGCAAGCAGCTGCCGCGACTGAAGCTGATGCTGTACGAGCACCAGACGCAACCGCTGCTGGATAAGCTGCGCGCCGGCGACATCGATCTCGGCATCCTGGCGCTGCCGGTACCGCTCGACGGGCTGGAAGCGCGCCCGCTGTACGACGAAAGCTTCACGCTGGCGGTGCCGACCAACAGTCCGTTGTCGAAGAAGACCAGCGTCAAAGTCGACGATCTCAATGGCGAGACGTTGCTCTTGCTCGAAGACGGTCACTGCCTGCGCGATCAGGCGCTCGATGTCTGCAGCCGTATGGACGTCAAAGAGAGCGAGGACTATCGCGCGACCAGCCTGGAAACACTGCGGCAGATGGTCGCGGCCGGGCTCGGCATCACGCTGCTGCCGGAGCTGGCGACGCGCGGTCCGTTCGGCTCCGGTCAGGGACTGGTGGTCAAGCAATTTGCGCGGCCTGTGCCTTCGCGCAACGTCGGCGCTGTGTGGCGCAAAAGTACGGCGCGCACCGCAGCGATTACCGCCGTGTGCGACGTGATTCACTCGTCGATGGCACCCTGAACGCCGATGCCCGAGACCCCCCTTCCCAGCATCGGCGACCTGCACGACGACCAGATCGTGGCGCTGCTGCGCTCCGGCGCACACGCCGCGCTGCTGATCGCCTACTTCGGCGAGCCCGAGTACCGCGAGCTCGCGCAGCTCGCAAAACTCGCGTTCACGCGCCGCAATCCGCGCGGCCGTCGTGTGTTCGTATTGCCGGGCATCATGGGCTCGCGACTCGGCCTGGTCGCGCGCCGCAGCTATTCGCTGCTCTGGCTGCATCCGACTGCGCTCGCGAGCGGCGAGCTCACGCAACTCGCTATCCCCGGCTCGCGTGCGCTGCGCGCAGTCGGGGTGATGCTGCCGGGCTATCTGAAGTTGCGACTGCGCCTGGAAATCGCCGGCTTTCGGCCGCTGTTCTGTCCGTTCGACTGGCGACACGACATCGAGCGCCTGGCGCGTGCGTTCGTGCAAACCATCGAGCGCAGTGGCGAACGCAAGGCACTCGTGGTCGGACACAGCATGGGCGGTCTGGTCGCACGCGCCGCGCTGGCTCACGACAAGAAGCGGCGCATCGCGAGACTCATCCAGCTCGGCGCGCCGAACGACGGCTCGTTCGCACCGCTGCAGGCATTGCGAGCCGTCTATCCGACGGTGCGCAAGATCGCGGCGCTCGATCGCATGCACACGGCCGAACAACTCGCGCGCACTGTGTATCACACGCTGCCCGGCATCTATCAGATGCTGCCGTCCTGCGAACCTGATCTGTTCGATCCGCAGCAATGGCCCAACGACGGGCTCGCTCCCGACGCGAAGCTGCTTGCGCGGGCGTGCAAGGTTCGCGAACGCTTGCCGGACGCTGACGAGCGTTGCAGCGTCGTCGTCGGTGTCGGCCAGGAGACGATCGTCTCGGCCACGCTGCGTGGCCGCGGATTCGAGTACGAATATCGCACCGAGGGCGATGGCACAGTCCCCCTGGCGCGAGCCCGCTGGGCCGAAGCGGCAACGTGGTTCGTGAATGAAAATCACGGAGCGCTGACGCAGAACGATCTCGTGCTCGCAGCCGTCACCGATATCCTGAAGAGCGGTGACACGCGCCGCCTGCGCACCACAGCTCCACGTGCTTCCGACGCAGGGTCGCGCCGAGTTACAGACGACGAGCTGCGCACTGCGGCGCTACACAAGGTGCAGTGGGAAAGACTGTCGCTCGAAAGCCGACGCCGCATCCTCGAGCCCGTCCTGACGCCGGAATTCCTGAGTGACGGGGTGACGAAGTGACGGAGTGACGTCAGAGACCTGGCGATATTACGTCAAGAAGCGCTACGCCTTCCCTCGTCACTTTCGTCACTCCGTCACTTCATCACTTCCCCATCCTTAAGCACCGTTCTGTCCTGTCCGATAGAGCTGGTGTGGACACACATTCACACCTGCGCGGACGCTGGCGACTGGCTGCATTGGCAGCCATGGTCCTCAGTGCGTGCGGCGGTGGCGGCGGAGACAGCGCCGCACCGGCTCCGACCGCGAGCGCACCCCCGCGGCCGGTCGAACAGTCTGATCTGGAGATCGCGCAGAGCGTCTACGGCAGCGGTCCGCGCACACCCGCGGGCTTCTATGCCGATCCGGCGCCGAGCGGCTACGGCTACGTTGCGACGATGCACGTCAAGAACGCCAACGTCGACACGACGGTTGCTGCTCCGGAGCCGCTCTACGAGCTGTGCACCGACGACTGGAACGAGGCGCTCGACTGGTCCGAGCTCAGCGCGCAGCACGAGCCGCAATATTCAGACCTCGTCGAGACCAGCGATGACCCGCGCTACTTCGAATTCGGCCGCGTGCGCCAGGGCGATCCGACGTTCTACGTGCGGGCGCGTGTCTTCAAGTGCGCTTACCTCGATCGCGCGACTGCAAACCTGCGCGACGCCGCAGGTCCGGCCGGCACGTTGAATCGCCGCCCGCTGACGGCTGCGGAACTACGCGAGCTGACCGAGTACCTGTGGCAGTTCACACAGTTCAACAACGTCGGATACGCGGTGCTCAAGAGCAGCGGCTCATCGTCCAGCACCGGTCTCACGCACACGCTGCACATCGGCAGCCTCGCTCGCGGCGGGCTGTCGAACAGCTGCGATCGCGTCGACGTAATGGAGTGGCGGCACACGCTCGACACAGCGAGCGGTCAGCTGGACCTGGAAGTGAAGACGTTGTGGAGTTTCGGCGCGCACGAAGCGGCCGGCGCCGTTGCGCTCTGCTCCGAGTAGCTCAGCGAGCGAAACCACTCCCGCTGACCAGATCGCGGAACGTGTCCTGGTCGGCCTTCATGCGGAACTTCACGAACGGTCCCTGCGCCGTGTAGCGGCTCGCCTCGAAGTCGTCGTCGCGGAAGCCCGCGAAGTTATACCCGATCGAGACCCACACGTTGCGCGCCACGGTCACGCCGAGATCGACGCCGACCGACTGATCGCTCACGCCCGATTGCAGCGAGCTCAGCATCGTGCCGTGCAGGCCGACGTCGAAGCGCAGCGTCAGCTCGCGCCGCAGGTCCACGCCATATAGGGTCGACAAGCCGCTGTAGCGCTCGCCGTCGAAAGTGCTGCGCACGTAGCGGCCGCCGAACTGCAGGCCGAGCTGCGTGCGCGTGTCGAGCTGCCAGTTCGCATTGAGATTGTTGACGATGCGCGCCGACTCGATGTCGCTCGACGCGTCACTGTGCGCGTCGTGCTTGAGGTCCAGGCGATCGAGGATGATCCACGCGCTCGTCGCCGGGCGATAGCTCCAGCCGAGCTGCACTTCGCCCGCCGTCGCATCGGCGCCGGTCGCAAACGTCGAGTCGAACCAGTTCGCGGCCATTGAGAACGCGTGGCCCGCGACCGGCTCGCGATAGAAACCGCCCGACACGATGCGCCGGTCCTCGGCGTCGGAGTGACGATTTTCCACGCGCGAAGTGAAGGTCCACAGCTCGGTGCGATACAGCGCGCCGACGAACGTCGCGATGAAATCGCCGTCGAGCGTGCCCGACGCGAGCGGCACGTTCGGATTGAACTGCTCGACCGGCGGTGCACCGGCCTCTGTGACCGTCTTGCTCTGGTCGACGCCGAAGTCGAATGTCCAGCGCTCGTTGAGCTGCCAGCCCTGCGTCAAGCCTGTGTTGGCGAACAGACGCGGACCGTACTCCGTCGCCCGCTGGTTGATGCTCGTCTGCAATTGCGCGCGCTGCCACGGCGTTGTGCGTACGCCGAGGCGCGTCGTGTCGGCGTCGAACAGATCGCCGTTGGCGTGCTCCCATTCGCCGAAAAAGGTGGTGCTCGGCCGCCAGTGATAGTCGATACCGATCACCGAGCGCTCCGGGAAGTCGACGCTCGAGTTCTTGCCGCCGAGCGCAAAGTCCTGCGACGCGCGCAGCGTGATCAGATCCTTGAACAGGTCGAGGCTGCCATTGACGAACGCCTGCTCCGATTCGGTATCGCCGTTGGCCAGGCCCGTGTCCGCGACGTGACGCGCGCCGGCGCCGAGCGAATAGTCATCGGCGTCGCGACGCAGCTGTGCGCTGACGAGCTCGCGTTGCGCGCCGGTGTCCAGCACTTCCTGCCGATACGTTTCGCCTTCGACGCTGAAGCGCTCGGTCAGGCGGTAGCGGCCGTCGACGCCGGTCTTGCGCGTGCCGGCTTCGCTGGCCGCCTGCTGGCCGACGCCGAAGCCCGCTTCCTGCTCGCGAACGTACGCGCGCGTGTCGAGCCGCTCGCTGACGTGCGTGACTTCGGTGAGATACGCGTCCGCACTCGCGGGCTTCAGCGGATCGTCCGACTCGCTGCGAGCCACTTCCGCGCGCAACTCGGTCGCAGCACCGAGCTGCCAGCGCAGATCCGTGCCGGCGATCTGCGTATCGCCCGTCGCCGCGCCTTCCTGGATGTAGCTCGCGCCGATCTCGACGCTGTCGTTCGCGAGCTTCATCGAGGCGCGGCCGCCGGCAGTCATCTGCGCGTCGCCGCCATTGAGCACTTCGTACTCGGCAATGATGTACACCGGATTGAAGTTCGCATCGCGGCTCGGCACCGGCTGCTTGAAGAACAGCGTGCCGTTCAGATAGTCGAGGCTGTAGTCGACGAACGGCGACAGCGGCCGCGACTCGACCACGACTTCGCTGCGGAAGCGGTCGCGCACTTCCAGCCGGATCTTGTCGCTGTTGAGGATGATCGGGCGGCGTGACAGGCGATACAGTCCCGAAGTGCCGTCGCCCTGCAGCTCGTCCTTCACGTAGCCCTGCTCGGACTCGGCGGCGAAGGCGCTGTAGCCGAAGCGATCGCCGGCGTAGTCGGACTTGAGTCCCGTAAACGTACGGCTGTAGCGCGTCAGCTCGGTCAGCGTCAGGCCGGTCTCGAAGTCGCCGAACAACGCTGCGAACTGGCGGCGCTCGATCTTCACGAACAGCTTGCGCGAGGTGGCGGCTTCGAAGCGCTGTTCGGTCGCATCGCCGTACAGCGTGTAGAAGCGATCGGGCTCCACCGTGCCAAGCAACTTGTCCTTCGCGACGTCGTGATCGCGCGCCGAGTCATAAGCGGCGGTCAGCAGATACTCGCCCTTGATCGCACCCTTGGCGAAGAACGCGACGCGGCCGTCGCTGGAGTAGCCTTCCTCGAGCCCCGCGTCGGCAGCCGACTGCATGTTGTCGCTGATCGTGCGATACGCAGCAGAGTTCTCGGTGAGACCGACGAGGATCCAGTCGCGCGCCTGCGGCTCGAGCCACACGCGGATCTCCTGCTGCCGGCGCTCGCTGAAGCGCAACCGCAGAATCGCCGTGCCCGCCTGCGTCGTCGGCTCCAGCTCGAGCCGCGCCAGGCCGTCGGCATCGACGCTGAAAGTCGGCTCGCGCGTCCCCACGGCGACCAGCTTGTTCTCGTTCTGCGACTCGATCTCCCACCACGAGCGGTACGGCGCCTGCACGCGGAACGAGCCCTGCGTGCCCGGACGCGCCGGCTTGCCCGAGGAATCGATCATGCGCACCGCGATCACCGGATGCGTGCGGCCGTCGGCAACGAGTGTCGAAGCTTCGCGCACGATCTCGGCGCGCACCGCACCGCCTGAGTAGTGAACCTTGCGCGTCATGCGCTGCAGCTCATTGCCTTCGCCGTCGCGCACGATCGCGACGAGTTCGTTCGTGCCGTCGCGCAGATCGACGCCGCGCCAGCGACTGACGCTGACGGTCTTCGCTTCGTTCGTCTCAACGCCGTCGAAATTGAGCGGGCTGACCACCGCGCCGTTGTTCTGCAGCTCGACGCTCTGCGCCGGCAGGTGCTGCACGACGATGCGGATGCTCGGAATCGACGGATTGTCATCCTCGGCCGGCAGGAGCCACGCCGTGTCCGGCTGCAACTGTTCGATATCGATGTCGCGCTTCGCTTGCGCGCGCGGGGCGGGGTTCGCAACCGACGCGGCGGCCGCAGGCGTCGTAGAACCCAGCACGCCCGTCGTTTCGACTTGCGCCTCGGCGGCCGCGGTCTTCACGCTGAGGCTGCCCGCCGCGAGGATGCGCAGGCCTTCGATGGAGATGTCGACGCGCCGGTTGAGCGCGAGACTCGCCGGGTCGTGACCCGCCGCCAGCGGCTCATCTGCGCCGTGGCCTTCGATCGTCACGCGCGACGGATCGATCTTCAGCCGCTCGCCCAGGTATTTCGCAACCACTTCCGCGCGGGCGCGCGACAAGGCGTAGTTGTCGGCATACACCGTCCGGCTGCACGCCGCGATCAACAGGGAATCCGAATGCCCGATGGCGGTGAGGCGCAGATGACTCACGCCATTCCATTCGTTGGCGATCTTGTCGAGCTGCGCCCGGTCGCCCGCCTGGATCGCCACGTCGAGCACGTCGAAGCGCGGCGTAAAGCGATACGACGCACTCTCGAACAGCATCTCGCCGCGCAGGATCACATTCTCGACCGGCGCAGTGCGCTGTGCGGTTGCAGATGGCGTGTCGAACAGCGTCACGGCCTTGACCGAGATTGCGCCGCTGGCGCCGGCGGTCGACTGCGTGCGCAGCGTCAGCTTCGCCTCACGATCGTTGCTCACATCGCCGAGCGCGAAGGTGAGCACGTTGCTGCTGATCGCCGGATCGGCAACGGGCTGGCCGTCGAGCCGCGCGCTGCCCGCCTGGTATTCGAGACCTTCCGGCAGCATCAGCATCACCCGCGCTGCGTGAATCGACAGCTGCGCGACATTCAATTTCGCGGTGTGCGTCAGCTGCGTCGGGCCCGCGACGGCCGTTTCGAGCTGCAACGCGACGCGACCCTTCGGCACGAGCCGGCGCGCCAGCACGAAATCGCTGCGCCACAAGGCGCCGCCGCGAAGATCGACGAACTGCGAGTACGCGCGACCGGCGTTGCGCACGCTGTCGCAGCCTGCGAGCTGATGCGTGTCGGGGACCGTGACAGTGTCCATCTGCACGACGTGCGAGCCCGGCGCGACGTCTTCGAAGTGATACTTGCCTTCGTCGTCGGTTACCGAGTAGCGACCGTCCTCGAGGTAGACGCGCACGCCCGCAACGCCTTTGAGCTGCTGCGTCGGGCTCGCGCAGTCGCCCTCGACGACGCGGCCCATGACGATCGCGCGATCGCGGAACAGCTCTTCGCGCAGCTGAATCGTGGCCGTGGCGGAGTTCGAAGCGAGCCCGTCGGGGCCGATGGCGCGCGCGGCGTTCACGAGCTGTTTGCCGTGCGCGCCGGCGGTGATCTCGACGACGTAGCGAATCTCGAGGCGCTGGCCGGGCCCGAGCGCGCCGGTGGTGAAAGTCAGAGTGCGGCCGTCGGCGGAAATCTCCGGATCGGGCGCAACGGCCGAGCCGATACGCGTCGAGCCCGGGCGATAGCGCGCGCCGAGCGGCAGCTGATCGACGGTCCGCACGCTCGCGACCGCCGCGTTCGTGGCGGTGTTCTCGACGGTCAGCTGGTATTGGACGAAGTCCCCGATCGCGGCGACCGTCGTCGGGGTCGACTTCTGCACGAAGAGCTGCGTCGCCGCGGCGTCAAGCGGCACGTCGACCGCGACTGCCGGCGGGGTCGCTGCGGCAAACGACGCGCCGAACGAACCGGCGCTCAGGCGATACGGGCCGCCCGGCGTCTGGCCGAGCTCCGCGATGCTCAGCGTCGACGGGAACGCATGGCCGGCTGGCGGATCGACCGCGAGCCGATAGTTGCCCGGTGCGACCAGCGGGAAGCGGAACACGCCCGGCGGCAACGTATAGGTGGTGCCGCCTGCATCGGTGACCGGCGAGCCGGTCAGCATTTCGGACGGGTAACTGCTGACCCCATCGTCGCCGACGACGGTTGCAGGCAGGCCGCTCGTCGCATCGATCAGCCGCACGCGCGCGCCGTTGATCGGCGTGCCGGTGCGCGAATCGAAGACCAGGCCGTAGGGATCGACCAGCGCGGTGGCGCTACTCGTGTCGTTCGCGTCGGCTGCGTCGACGTAAACGGAATCGATCTGCGCATTGCGCTCGACTTCGAGCACGCAGTTGCCGGCCGTGACGGCGCCGGCGCGAGTCTGGATGTAGCCGACGAAGACGCCGGTGTTCGCACCGGTCTCGGCGATGCGCAGCGTCTCCGCGTCGCCGCCCGGCGAACGCAAGCGCACGTTGAGATGATCGACGGCAGCCGGATCGAGATTCTGGTCGGCGTCCGTGACGCGCACGAAGGCCGCCTCGCCGCCGTGCAGCGTCGCGGTCGACGCCAACGGAATCGGCTGCGACGGATCGAGAGGGGTGCCTCCTGCCGTGACCGGCGGCGGCAACGTCACCATGCCGCTCGAACCGGTGCATTGAGTGGGACCCGCCATGCTCGGCGTGCCGCCGCTGCTGGTCGCGGCGCGCAGGATCGCGAGCGCCGACGCCGAAGGCGGCGGCGACACGATTGCGGAGACCCGATTGGTCGTGACAGTGGTCGGCGCCCCGCTCGCGCCGACGAAAGAAACAGTTGCGACGTTATCGATCGCCGTACCGGCCGGCGTCACAGTTTGCGCGAGAGCCGGTTGCGAACACAGGAGCAGACAGGCGAGCGCGAACGCCGCCAGGCGCGCAAAACACGCGCCCATAGATACACCGAGGGCGGGACGGTTATTCACCGTCCCGCCCGCGTTGTGTATCACAGTCTGCAGTAACGGACTGAGCATCGATCAGTTGTCGATCGTCACCCGGAACGTCACCGTCGCCGTGCCGCCGCTGGCAGCTACTGCGCCCGCGCTGACCGCCACTCGCGCCGGCGGACCGGCGATGAAGTTGGTGTCCGGCAGCGAGCCCGCGTTCAGCGTGATGCTGCCCGGGACGAACGTCGTGTTCGCCGGGATGTTGTCGTTCACGGTCACAGCGTTCGCGGCAGTCGTCGCGCTGTTGTTGGTGACGACGATCGTGTACTGGATCACCGCGCCCGGGATCGCCTTGCGGTCGGCGCCGGTGCCGTTGAACGGATCGCTGATCACGGCAACGTTCTTCGTAACCGTCAGGGCCGCAGAACGGATCTCGTACTGGTCGGCAGCCGACTCGGTGGCGTCGCGGCCCGCATCGGCGAACACGATGTCCACCGCTGCCGGGTTGTCCGCGCCAGCAGTCGGCGTCGCCAGCGTCGCACCGCTCGTGCCGGCCACGGCCGCGCGGGCCTGCAGGCGCACGTTGGCGTACTGACCGTTGGTCGCAGCGACCGGGATGTCGGCCACCACGAACACCACGACGCTCTCGCCGTCGGCATCGGTCGCCAGCGTATCGATGTTCGTCGCGGCGTCGGTGCCGGCGTCGTAGGTGCCGTTACCGTTGCTGTCGACGAAGACGCGCCGGTTGTTGACGTCCTGGTTATCCGTCTGCGAGAACAGCGTTGCGCCGCTCGCCTCGTTCGTCACCGACAGCTGGTAGCCCTGCGTCGAGTTACCGGTGTTGGTGACGCGGAACGTCGTGACCACGTTGGTCTGGCCGGGGGTGGTCTGGGTCGCGTTGGTGCTGACCTCGCTCACAGTGAGGTCGATGCGGCTGTCGACCACGAACGACGCTGCCGCGCTCGTTATCTGGGTCTGGCTCACGCCGCCCACGCTGTAGTCCACCGTTGCCTGGTTGCTGATCGTCGTGCCCGAAGGCGTGCCGACCGCGAACGCGCTCTGCAGCGCGCCGACCGAGGACAGTGCTATCAGCGCGAGGCATGCGTGCTTGACGTGCCTTGCGATTGTCATTGCAGATCTCCGTAGTGATACACAGGGGTCATTGCTCATCTCTTCGCCTCAAACAGTTACTTGACGGTTGCGCGATAGCGCACGAACGCGGTCGCGCCGGGCGCGAACGAGTTCTTGTAGGTCCAGCGGATTGCGCGGTACTCGTCGGCGCGTGCGGCGCGGGTCGCGCCGTCGTTGCTGCGAACCGTGAGATTCGCTGCGTCCTTGAAGTCCTTGCCGTCGAGCGAGTAAGCGACGTCGGCGCCAGTGCCCACGGCAGAGCCGGCGACGTAGCTCATCTGCTCCGGCACCGGATTGGCGATCGCGACGTTGTCGGTCGGCGTCTTGCAGACGTTGGTGGCCGTGATGGTCCAGACGACTTCGTCGCCGGGCAGGACCTTGCCGGCAGGCGCGAGGCGCCTGACCTTCTGGCCCTGCTCGATCACTTCCTGCTCGGTCGCGGCGCTGGTCTTCAGCTCCACGCACGCCTTGTCGGCGGCGTGAGCGCCGGCGGTCATCGTCAACAACACGGCAGCGACAATTGCTTTCTTCCCATTCATATCCCTTCTCCTCTGAAACTCGGTTCTCGATGGCTCAATTGATGGTCACGGCAAACTCGATCGTCTGCGGCCCGGAGCCGCCCGTGAGATTGCCGAGGGTGACGCGCACTTCGGGCGCGGGGGTGGAAACGAGGGTGCCGGCGTCGGCATCGGCGCCGTCCGAAAGCGCTGCGCCGTTCAGTCGCAGCGAGCCGGCGACGTAAGTGGTGTTCGCGGGAACGAGGTCGCTGAACGCCGCGGCGTTGGCATTGCCGGTGCCGCTGGCGGTGACGACGACCTGGTAGTTGATGCGCGCGCCCGGCAGCGGACGCGCGCCGCCAAACTGATCGACGACGGTCTGCGACTTCACGGCGGTGAGCTGCACGCTCGCGATGAGGTATTCGCCGAACAGCTGCGAGTCGCCGCCAGTCGTGCCGGCGACTGCATCGACACCGCCGTCGCCAGCGCCGACGAACGGCGTGCCCGGCGCGCCGGTACCTGTCGCAGCTGCCGCGGTGAGCTGGCTGCGGCCGCGATTGGCGTTGAGCACGGTGCCCGGAATGTTGTTGACGACGATGAGGCGCACGCTCGCGTCGGCGGCGAGCACCGGGTTGTTGACGCCGGCGTTGTAGGCCAGGTCGCCGGCGGAGAAGTCGCCGCTGTTGTCGGTGTCGAAGTAGATCGCGGGCGACGCCAGCGTCGGATCGAAATCGTCGCCGACCACGCCCGCGCTCAATGCAGTCAGATTGAAGGTCTCGGTGCCGTTGCCGGTGTTGGTGAGCGTGAAGATCAGCTCTTCGGCGGTCGCGCCCGGTGACACGGTGACAGTCGGGGCAGCGATCGTGAGCACAGCGTCGAGGATCTCCGCGACCCTGACCGAGCTGGTGTTGGACGAGGTGGTGACGGTTGAGCCGCCGACCGTGTAGCTGACCTGCGCCGTGTTCTGAATGTTCGTGCCGGCAGCAGTGCCGGCCGCATGCGACGCGAGCGGCGCGCCCAGCAATGCGAGGACTGCAACTGCAGCCAACGACCAACGAGCCCTGACCATTCCATCCTCCCGTAAACCCAAAGGTCGCGCACACGCGCGGAGGGGGCTGCTCGCCTGGCGTTCAGCTGCTCAATCGTTCTTGATGTGACCCCTCCACTCGCTAGTGGGCGTTTCCTTGCGTGGGTGCGATGTTTGACAAATCCCAATACGGAATTGAGGGTTCGGTCGCAGTTCGCGGGTGCTGGACTCAAGTTTCCGGAGGAAGTGCCGAGCCCATCGCGCTTTTGACGCTGTTCTGTCAAATCCCGCGCTCGTGGCGCTGGAAGCAGTGCGACATGCGTTCGCAAAGATGTGTGCGATGCGCACGGGAGCGCGCGAGAAGTGTGCACGGGAGAGACCAAGTGACGGAGTGACGTGGTGACGGAGCGACTAAAGGCCCGCGTCACTTCGTCACTTCGTCACCTCGTCACTTCCTTCCCGTACCCATTTCTCGATCCACCACCTCAATTGCCATAAGGGCGTCAAACTGTGAACGCTTCGAAGTGCCGCGGGTGGCAGCGTTAACTACCCTGCGCGGGATGTTCTCGCTTCGCGCACAACTCTCTCTGCGTCGGGCGGCCCTGTTCGGGGCCGCGCTGGCGTTGGCCGGCCAGGCCGGCGCGGCGACGATCACCGGCACGGTGTTCGAGGATCGTAACTATGGCGGCGGCGCGGGCCGCTCGCTGCTCACCGCCGCCGGTCAGCCGCTCGAGGGCGTGCGCGTCGAGCTCTACCGGCAGAGCAACGGCAACTTCGTCGATTCGGATACGACCGACGCGAACGGCCAGTACAGCCTCAGCAGCGGGAGCAACACCAATGTCGTCATCGTGCGCGTCGTCAACGGCTCGGTTCGCTCCGCGCGTACCGGGGGCAGTACATGCACGACATGCGTGCCGGTACAGACGTATCGCACCGACGCGACCGGTGGCTCCGCCAGCGCTGTCACCAACAGAGTAGGCGGCGAGAACCCGGCGCTGAGCGACGCCGCGCAGCAGAACAGCGGCAACTTCAGCAACCTCAATACGGCGTCGCAGGCAGCCCAATCGATCACCACCGTCGCGCCCGCGAGCAGCGGTGCGACGATCAGCGGCATCGACTTCGGTTTCAACTTCGACACCATCGTGAATACGCGCGACGCGTCGAGCTGCGCGCCGTCCGGCACCAGCAACACTTTCTATCCGTGCCAGGGCAACCTGCGGCAGTTCATCGTCAACGCCAACGCCCTCGGCGGCGAAGGCTCGCTGACGCAGGCCGGCAGCGGCCAGCTCGACGGTTCGACGTCGGCGCTGCCCTCCGGCTCCGAATCCAGCATCTTCATGATCCCGAGCGGCGCGCTGACCAGCGGCGTCGCGACGATCACGCTGACGACTGCACTTCCCGCCGTGACCGGCGCGAGCACGCGCCTCGACGCGACGACGCAGACGGTCAACATCGGCAACACGAACAGCGGCACACTCGGCACCGGCGGCTCAGTCGGCGTCGACAACGTTCCGCTGCCGTCGTTCCAGCGGCCGGAAGTGCAACTCAACTGCGCGGCGAGCGCGACGGCGCTGACTTTGAGCAGCAGCATGCAGTCGATCAACGGCTTCGCGCTGCGCCAGGGCTACATTCTGTTGTCGGGCGTGTCGGGTACGGCGCGCAACAATCTCGTCGGCATGACTGCGGCTGGCTCGAGCGCTGACGATTCGCCGACGGCCTACGGCATCACGTTCTCGGCCAGCGGCGCGACGGTGCGCAACAACTTCGTGACCGTCAACAACTCGGCGATCCGCAGCGACGGCGGCGGCGCGGGCTCGATCGTCACGCTGAACGAGGTCGCGCGCCCGAGCGCCGGCCACACCAACACCTTCGACGGCATTCTGCTGATCAACGGCGCGAGCAGCGTACAGATCGTCGCGAACCTGGTGCGCGACCAGCGCGGCGGCGGCATCGAGCTCGGGTTCGGCGCCGCAACCGACAGCTATGCGAACGTGCAGGTCACCAACAACACCGTGCAGAACAACGGCTTCGATTCGGGCTCGACGGCCTCGACCGAGCGGCTCGGCATGGTCGGCTACAACTACACCGGCACCAACGTCGTGTTCTCGCGCAATCGCGTGCTGAACAACGGCGGACCGGGCCTGGTGCTGCTGGGTGTCAGCGGCACGACCGTGAGCCAGAACAGTTTCAGCTCGAACGGCGGCGCGACGGCTGTCAGCGGGCTGGCGATCGACCTCGATCCGAACACGCGCGATCCGAACGCGCTCGGCACACCGAACGGAGTGACGCTCAACGACGCGAACGACGCCGACACCGGCCCGAACGGCCTGCTCAACTATCCGATCATCGCTTCCGCGATCATCGCCAACGGCGAGCTGACGGTGACCGGCTTCGCGCGCCCCGGCAGCGCGATCGAGCTCTACGCGGCACAGTCGCCGGTGGACCCCAGCGGCTTCGGCGAGGGCCTCACTTATTTGGCGACGCTGACCGAGGGCGGCGCCGGCGATCTGAACGCGACGACCGGCACGTACGGCCCGGCCGCCGTCAACGGCGTCCTGCAGGGCACCGACACCACCAACCGGTTCGCGTTCCGGATGGCGATCCCGGCGGGCGTCAGCATCGGCTCGGTGCTCACCGGCACCGCGACGCTCGGCGGCCAGACCTCCGAGTTCGGCGGCAACGTGACTGTCACGTCCGGCCCGACGCTGACGCATCTCAAGTCGGTCGCGGTACTGAGCGACCCGCTGAACAACACGACCAACCCGAAGAGCATTCCGGGCGCGATGGAGGTCTACACCCTGCGCCTCACGAACCAGGGCAGCGGCAGCGTCGATGCCAACACCGTCGCGATCATCGACGCAGTTCCGGCCAACACCGCGCTGTTCGTCCAGGATCTCGGCACCGCCGGCTCCGGACCGGTCGCGTTCACGAACGGCACGCCGTCGAGCGCCCTGACATACACCTTCTCGGGTCTCGGCAACGGCGGTGACGACGTCGAGTTCTCCAGCAACGGCGGTGCGAGCTGGGCCTACACACCCGTCGCGAACGCCAACGGCTGCGATCCGGCCGTCACACATATAAGAGTGAAACCGAAAGGGACGATGGCGGCGGCGAGCGGCGCGGGAAATCCGTACTTCGAGGTCAGGTTCCGCGTACGAGTGAACTAGCCCCGGTCGGCGGTTGGGTATAGGCTTGCCGTTCTTTTCAGCATTGCGCCACAGCGGGGCGTGGGACTGAGTGACGGTGGAACCGACCGATACGGGAAATCCTGATTACTTTCATCGCGTAGTCGACTGCCAGTGGGCCTGCCCGGCCCATACCGACGTTCCCGAATACATTCGGCTCATCGCGCAGGGTGAGTTCACGGAGGCCTACCTGGTCAACCGTGAGTCCAACGTCTTTCCCGGCGTGCTCGGCCGCGTGTGCGACCGTCCGTGCGAGCCGGCGTGCCGCCGCGGGCGCGTCGAAGCCGAGCCGGTGGCGATCTGCCGCCTGAAGCGCATCGCCGCGGATCACCGCGACGACGTCAGCGACCGCCTGCCGCGCGCGCCGAAGCAGAAGAACGGCAAGCGCGTCGTGTGCATCGGCGCCGGACCTGCCTCGCTGACGGTCGCGAACGACCTGATGCCGCTCGGCTACGAAGTCACGATCTTCGAGAAGTGGGGCACGCCCGGCGGCCTCATGCGCACCAACATTCCGGCCTTTCGCCTGCCCGAGCGCGTGCTCGCCGAGGAGATCGGCTACATCGTGGATATGGGGGTGGACCTGCGTCTGTCCTCGCCGGTGACGAGCATGAAGCGACTGCTCGAGACCGGCGACTACGACGCAGTCTTCGTCGGTAGCGGCGCGCCGAAAGGCAAGGACCTCGACTTGCCCGGCCGCCGCGCCACTCCCGAGGTCCAGCAGCACATTCACATCGGCATCGACTGGCTCGAGTCGGTGGCGTTCGATCACGTCAAGTCGATCGGCCGCAAAGTGCTGATCATCGGCGTCGGCAACACGGCGATGGACTGCTGCCGCACCTCGCTGCGTCTCGGCGCCAACGACGTGAAAGTCATGGCGCGCAAGCCGCGCGGCTTCTTCAAGGCTTCTGAGTGGGAGCTGGAGGACGCCGAGGAAGAGAACGTCGAGATCGTCATCAATCACGCGCCGAAGAGCTTCGTGATCGAGGGCGGGCGTCTCACCGGCATGCTGTTCGACAAGATGGAGTACGACCTCGACGCCAGGGGCCGCATCACGGCCGAGCGCATCGTCGGCGAGCAGTTCTTCCCGTGCGACGACGTGATCCTGGCGATCGGCCAGGAGAACGCGTTCCCGTGGATCGAGAACGATCTCGGCATCGAATTCGACAAGTGGCACGTGCCGAAGGTCGACAAGGTGACGTACCAGTCGACCCGGCCGGAGGTGTTCTTCGGCGGCGACTCGGCTTTCGGTCCGAAGAACATCATCTGGGCGGTCGAGCACGGCCACCAGGCCGCCATCTCGATTCACAAGTACTGCCAGGGACAGAGCGTGAGCGAGCGCCTGCCGCCGACGCTCAAGCTGTCGAGCCGCAAGATGGGCATCCATGAGTGGTCGTACAAGAACGACTACAACCCGGTCGAGCGCCGGCTGATGCCGCACGTCGACCTCAAGGAACGATTCAAAAAGGTGAACATCGAGGTGGAGCTCGGCTTCACCGCGGAACAGGCCGTGGCTGAGGTGCAGCGCTGCCTGAACTGCGACATACAGACCGTATTCACCGCGAAAGACTGCATCGAGTGCGATGCCTGCATCGACATCTGCCCGGTGGATTGCCTGACGATTACCGCCAACGGCTCCGAAGAAGAGCTGCGTCCGCGACTGAAAGCACCGGCGCGCAACGTCACCCAGCCGCTGTACATTTCCGCCCCGCTGAAACAGACCGCCCGCGTCATGGTCAAAGACGAGGATGTCTGCGTGCACTGCGGCCTGTGCGCCGAGCGCTGCCCGACGGCAGCGTGGGACATGCAGAAGTCCACGATCCGGATCCCCTACGCGAGCGACGAGACCCCTCCATGCTCCACGCAGCAGACTCGCAAGACCGCCTGAACGACTTCGTCATCAAGCTCGCGAATGTAAACGGCACCGGTTCGGCCAGCGCGAACTCGCTGCTGATGAAGTCCATCTTCCGGATGGGCATTCCGGTGATGGGCAAGAACTACTTCCCGTCCAACATTCAGGGCCTGCCGACGTGGTACGAGATCCGCGTGACGCGCGACGGCTACGTCGCGCGCTCCGGCCGCGTGGACGTCATGGTGGCGATGAACGCCGAGACCTACGCCAAGGACGTCAAGGAAGTGAGTCCCGGCGGCTACCTGGTCTACGATTCGACCTGGCCGCGACCGGCGCTGCTCAAGCGCGACGACATCACGATTCTTGGCGCGCCGTTCGCGCGCATGTGCATCGAGACGTTCCAGGGCGTGCGCTCGCGCATCCTGCTCAAGAACATCATGTACGCAGGCTTCCTCGGCGCACTGCTCGACATCGACATGGACATCATGCGGGCGATGCTCGGCGAGAGCTACGCCAACAAGAAGTCGCTGCTCGACTCGAACGTCAAGGCGCTCGATATCGGCTACAACTACGCCAAGGAGCACTTCCAGTGTCCGCTGCCCCTGCGCGTGTCGCGCATGGACAAGACGTCGAATCACATCATGATCGACGGCAACACGGCCGCCGCGCTCGGGTGCCTCTACGCCGGCGCGACGGTGGGCGCGTGGTATCCGATCACGCCGTCGACGTCGCTGATGGACGCGTTCCGCGGCTTCTGCGAGAAGTGGCGCGTCGATCCGGCGACCCGTGAGCGCAACTTCGTGGTCGTGCAATGCGAGGACGAGCTGGCCGCAATCGGTGCCGTCATCGGCGCGATGTGGAACGGCGCGCGCGCCTTCACGCCGACCAGCGGTCCCGGTATTTCGCTGATGAACGAGTTCATCGGCCTCGCCTACTACGCCGAAGTACCGGCGGTCATCTTCGACATCCAGCGCGTCGGACCGTCGACCGGCATGCCCACCCGCACGCAGCAATGCGATCTCCTGCTCGCCGCGTACGCGTCGCACGGCGACACGCGCCACGTGCTGCTGTTCCCGAACAGCCCGGAAGAGTGCTTCTACATGTCGGTGGAGGCGTTCGATCTCGCCGAGCGGCTGCAGACGCCGATCTTCGTGATGTCGGATCTCGACATCGGCATGAACGACTGGATGTGCCCGACGCTGAAGTGGGACGACAATTATCGTCCGGACCGCGGCAAGGTGCTGACGAAGGAGCAGATCGAGCAGCTCGAGAAGTTCCATCGCTATCTCGACAAGGACGGCGACGCCATCCCGTACCGCACGCTGCCCGGCGTGCATCCCAAGGGCGCGTACTTCACGCGCGGCTCGGGCCATACCCAGTACGGCGCGTACACCGAGGACGCGGCCGAGTACCAGATCGTGCTCGACCGGCTGAAGCGGAAGTTCGACACGGCGAAAACGCTGGTGCCGAAGGCCGTGTTCACCGGCAAGAACTCGCACGACGTCGGCATCGTGTCGCTGGGCAGCTGCGATGGCGCCGTGCACGAAGCGCTGGACATTCTCAAGCGCCGCGGAGTGCAGCTGGACTACATGCGTGTGCGCAGCTTCCCGTTCGGTCAGGAGGTCGAGGAGTTCCTCGCCTCGCACTCGACGCTGTTCGTGCTCGAGCAGAATCGCGACGCACAGCTGAAGAGCCTGCTCACGCTGGAAACGGCGGTCGAGAAGTCGAAGCTGCGCTCGATCCTCTATTACAGCGGCTTGCCGATGTCGTCGACTGTCATCGTCGACGCCATCCTCGCGGAGCTCGGCGCAACCAAGCCCATGGCCGTCACTGCTTAGTCACCGTTACCAGGCACGCATTTCCCTATGAGCTTCATCGCCAAACCGAAGGTCGCCCATCCGTCCCTGCCTCGCAACGAGCTGGGGCTGACCCGGCGCGACTACGAAGGCGGCATGTCGACGCTGTGCGCCGGCTGCGGTCACGACTCCGTGACGGCCGCGATCATCGAGGCCTGCTGGCAGATGTCGATGCGCCCCGAGCAGCTGGCGAAGCTGTCCGGCATCGGCTGCTCGTCGAAGACGACCGCGTACTTCGTCAGCGGCGGTCACGGCTTCAACGCCGTCCACGGCCGCATGCCGTCGATCGCCACCGGCGCGGTCGCTGCCAACCGCGACCTGTACTACATCGGCGTTTCCGGCGACGGTGACACGCTGTCGATCGGCTTCGGCCAGTTCGCGCACGCAATTCGCCGCAATCTCGACATGCTGTACATGATCGAGAACAACGGCGTGTACGGCCTGACCAAGGGTCAGTTCTCGGCGTCCGCCGACGTCGGCTCGAAGGCGAAGAAGGGCGAGGAGAACCTGCAGCCGCCGGTCGATCCCGTGCTCACGGCGCTGACGTTGGGCTGTACCTTCATCGCACGCAGCTTCTCCGGCGACAAGGAGCAGCTCGTGCCGCTGATCATCGCGGGACTGAAGCACAAGGGTTTCGCGCTGATCGACGTGCTGTCGCCGTGCGTGACCTTCAACGATCACGAAGGCTCGACCAAGAGCTACGAGTTCGTGCGCGATCACTACGATGAAGTGGTGCACGCGGACTTCGTCGCGCCGGCGCAGGAGATCACGACGCAGTACGCGGCGGGCGAAGTGATGCCGGTGACGATGCACGACGGCAGCCGCATCCTGCTGCGCAAGCTCGACCCGGCCTACGATCCGACCAACCGTGCCACGGCGTACACGTACCTGCGCGACAAGCTGGCGCAAGGGGAATACGTCACGGGCCTGATCTATATCGATGAAGCGGGCCAGGACTTCCACGACGTCAACAAGACGACGGCAACGCCGATCAACCAGCTGACTTACGACCAGCTGAGCCCGGGCGCGAAAGGGCTCGAGAAGATCATGTCGCGATATCGCTAAGGTCGAACAACACCTCGGACTTCTCGTACACCTTGCTGACGCGCTCGCCGTCCCAGACATAGGCGAGCGCAGCACCCGCCAGCGGAATGCTCACCGCCTGCGGCTTGAACGCCGCGATGCATTCGCCGCCTTCGTGGCGCACACTGCGATACACCAGTCCCCAGTGACCCTTCTCGCGCAGCGGCCGCGCGAATTTCTGCGGCGTGGCGTAGTCGTCGGGATCGTGCAGCGCCGAGTAGCGCGCCGCGCGGATGTCGAGGAACGGCTTGACCGGTCGTCCCACGTACGCGCGCATGTCCACCTCGCAGGGCGGCTCGTTCGTCGCCGCGAGAAAACGGCCGCGATGAAACGCGGTTTCGCGCACGGCGGTCTCCAGCGAGCGCGCCGCGTAGTACACGCCATAGGCGCCGTCGCTGAACCGGCTCGGCCGGCCGAGATGAGTGAACGGCGCCATGACGATGCTGGCGCCAGGCCCGCGCACCCGATCCTCGTCGGCGACCAGGGGCGCGACGCCGCTCTCGTCGCGCAACCGGTCGTTGGTGAGGCCCTCGATGTGCCAGGCCATCTCCAGCTGGCGGGCGCTGACGACGTCCTCGAAGACATTGACCGGCGGATGGCGCGCGGCGACGACGCGATAGATCCTGTGCCAGCGCAGGCTGACGGGACGTGGATCGGACATGTTCGTCTGCTGCGCGTCAGCCGCGCTCGGCGTCCAGGTAGCGGCGCACGTCGGCGAGATCGACGACTCGCCCGCCGAGCATGCGCTCCAGGGCGGTCTTGCCGGCGAAGGCGTAGCCGCTGTTCGGCTTGTTGATCCAGGCGTGCGCCGCTTCCGCAGTGGGCAGCAGGATGCGCAGCGCCTTGTAGATGCCCATCACGTAGCTGATGCGCTCGACGGTGTCGGCGGAGAGCCGGGCGGTGCGCTCACTCTTCCACTTGAAGAAAGTCGAGCGCGGCGGCGCGCCGAGCAGCGTGCGCTCCTCCTCGGCGCTGAGGCCCCAGCGCTGCGTGATGTTGAAGAACGCCGTGAGCGCGGTCGAGCCGAGCTCTTCGGAATCGAGATCAGGCAGGCCGGCGGGACGGGGTTGCAACATCATGTCAAGTCCTATAATGGAGTTATCCTGAAGATACTCCAATACTGGACTAAACGCCATGCCCTGTTGCACGGTTCCCCCCTCACCGCCCGGCCGGCCGCAGCGCCGCCCGCACCCGCCGCAGCACCCGCCGCGGATGCCGGCCCAGCTCGCGCGGGCAGACCCGCAGTACGGTGTAGCCGAGCTCCGCCAGGAAGGTGGCGCGCTGCTGTTGCCGCTCGCGCTGATCAGCCTGCGCGAGCAACTCCACGACCAGCGAGCGCTCGCGGCAGACGTGCGCGACGACGAACGGACCGATCTCGCAGTGCGCGCTGAAGCGATGGGGATGCAGGGATGACGATTGCAACAGCCGGCGCAGCCGGTCTTCGATCGCGCAATGAGGTTCCGACCGCGCACGGCGCGGTCGGCTGAAGAGGGCGGTGATCATGAGCGCAGGCTAGCGCTGCGCGAGAGAACGTCGGCGGCGATTAACGGGGTCGAATGCCCGGGAATCGCAGCAGGTCAGCGAAGCGGAATCAGCGCCAGTCGCGGCGCGTCGTAGTGGACCACAATCTGCAGACCGGAGCCGGGCTCGCGCCGAACGCGCCGACGCGGCGGTGTCCCAGACCTCGCTGCATGACGCGCGGATCGTGCGCCCACTGCATCGCGTATACGACCGGGTCGAGACTCGCAGTCACCAGGTCGCGCAAATGTCCTCGCCAGCCATCTTTGCTCTTCATGCTCACTCCGATTCCCAAGTCGTCGATTCAACGCTCGCCGGCAAATCGCAGTTCCTGGTCCTACGCCCTGTAATAACGACTCTCTACTGCCGCTATTTAGCGACGGATGCAGAGAAATGCCTGTTTTCTCTGCGAACTGCGCTGCTCATCACATGATGCGCCGTGGCTACGACAATGGACCGTCGCAGCGCTCGGGGGTTCCCTGCTTTACATATGGCCTACATCCTGCGCGCGCGGAGGACGCAAGGAAATTGGCCGAGAGTTCCACTCTGCACTACGACTTTCGCACCAGCTCCGACCCTTCGTTATGATCGCCGCCCGAGCAAAAGGCGGTTGGGGAAGCCATGCAGTTCGAGCACACCGACAAGGTCAGCGCGCTGATCGCGCGCCTCGAGGCCTTCTTCGACGAGCACATCTATCCGCATGAGCAAGCCGTGCGGGAGCTCGTTCACAGCCGTGACGGCAAGGCGCGCTGGGAGCCGATTCCGCAAATCGAGCAGCTCAAGCCGCGGGCGCGCGCCGCGGGATTGTGGAACCTGTTTCTGCCGCACTCGGCGAGCGGCGCCGGGCTGACCAATCTCGAATACGCGCCGCTGTGCGAAGTCATGGGCCGCGTCGCCTGGTCCGGCGAAGTGTTCAATTGCGCGGCGCCGGACACCGGCAACATGGAGATTCTCGACCGCTTCGCTTCGCCGGCGAACAAGGAACGCTGGCTGCAGCCGCTGCTCGACGGCGAGATCCGCTCGGCGTTCTGCATGACCGAGCCCGCGGTCGCCTCTTCCGACGCCACCAACATCGAGACCAGCATCCGCCGCGAAGGCGGCGACTACGTGATCAACGGCCGCAAGTGGTGGTCGTCCGGCGCCGGCGACACGCGCTGCAAAGTGCTCATCGTGATGGGCAAGACCGACCCGACCGCCGCGAAGCACGCACAGCAGTCGCAGATAATCGTGCCGATGGACACGCCGGGCGTACAGGTGCTGCGCATGCTGCCGGTGTTCGGCTTCGACGACTCCCCGCACGGCCACGCCGAGATCTTGTTCGAGAACGTGCGCGTGCCGGCCGACAACATCCTGCTCGGCGAGGGCCGCGGCTTCGAGATCGCGCAGGCGCGCCTCGGACCCGGCCGCATCCATCACTGCATGCGCAACATCGGTGTGGCCGAGCGGCTGCTGGAGCGCATCTGCAAACGCCTGTCCTCGCGCGTCGCGTTCGGCAAGCCGATCGCCGAGCAATCGATCTGGCTGGAGCGCATCGCGAACTGCCGCATCATGATCGACCAGGCCCGGCTGCTGGTGCTGAATGCGGCCGACAAGATGGACCGCCTCGGCAATAAAGCCGCGCGGCGCGAGATCGCGATGATCAAAGTCGCGGCGCCGGCGATGCTCAACTACGTCGTCGACTGGGCGATCCAGGCGCACGGCGCGGCCGGCGTCACCACCGACTTCGGTCTCGGGCACATCGCGGCGAGCGCGCGCACCATGCGCATCGTCGACGGCCCGGACGAAGTGCATCGCAACCAGATCGGCCGCATGGAGCTGGAGAAATATCGATGAAAGGCTCGTCGTTGTTCGATCTGTCGGGAAAGGTCGTGCTGGTCACCGGGTCCAGCCGCGGCATCGGTCGCGCCACCGCCGAGCGGCTGGCGGAGCACGGCGCGAAGGTCGTCGTGTCGAGCCGCAAACTGGAAGCCTGCGAGGAAGTCGTCGCCGCGATTCGCGCGAAGGGCGGCGAGGCCTTTGCGCATGCCTGCAACATCGGCCGCAAGGAGGACCTGCAGGGGCTGGTGAACGCTGCGATCCAGAAATGGGGCGGCATCGACACGCTGATCTGCAACGCCGCCATCAATCCCTACTTCGGCCCGATGGCGAACATGGCCGACGACGCCTGGGACAAGATCATGGCCAGCAACGTGCGCAGCAACTTCTGGTTGTGCAACATGGTGCTGCCGCAGATGGCGGAGCGCGGCGGCGGCTCGATCGTCATCATCTCGTCGGTCGCGGGCCTGCTCGGCACCGCGGTGATCGGCGCTTACGGCGTCTCGAAAGCCGCCGACATGGCGCTCGCCCGCAACATCTGCGTCGAGTGGGGCGCGCAGAACATCCGCGCGAACTGCATCGCACCCGGCCTGGTGCGCACCGACTTCGCGAAGGCGCTCTGGGAGAATCCGCAGATCTACGAACAGACGGTGCGCGTCTATCCGTTGAAGCGCATCGGCGAGCCCGACGAGATTGCCGGCGCGGCGGTGTTCCTTGCTTCGCCCGCGGGCAACTTCATCACCGGCCAGACGATCGTCATCGACGGCGGCGGCATGGTCGGTCGCGGTTGAAACCGGCGAACGCAGCGAAAAAACAGAAAAAAAAGTCACAGTGCACGAGCTGCTAGCATCGAAGCATGCAGCTCGAAGGCCATCGCGTAGCCGCTGGCGATGTGGACGCCGTGTGCGTCGGCCGCGTGCGTTACGCCCCGCTGAAATCGCTGTGGTTCCTCGGCATGCTCGCAGGCGCTGCGATCGGCGGCGCGCTGACATTCTCCTGGAGCGCCTTTGCAGCGTTCGTGCTGATCACTGTTGCGGTGCTGCTGTTCGGCCATTCCCTCGGCAACCACCGCAAGCTCGTGCACGACAGCTTTCAGTGCCCGAAGTGGCTCGAATATGCGCTGGTCTACTGCGGCGTGCAGGTCGGACTCGCCGGACCGATCGGGCTGCTGCGTCAGCATGAGCTGCGCGACTACGCGCAACGCCTGCCGCGTTGTCACGACTATCTGCGCCATGGCCGCGGCCCGCTACTCGACGCGTGGTGGCAACTGAACTGCGAGCTCGTGCTGCAACGACCTCCTGTCGTGCGGATCGAGCCGCGGATTTCGCAGGATCGCTTCTACGCATTTCTCGAGCGCACGTGGATGGCGCAGCAACTCCCACTCGCAGTCGTGCTGTTCGCATGGGGCGGCTGGGCGTTCGTGTTCTGGGGAGTGTGCGCGCGAGTGACCGCCGGAGTCTTCGGTCACTGGCTGATCGGTCATCTCGCCCATAATCACGGTGTGCTCGTGCGCGAAGTGCGCGGCGCCGCCGTGCAGGGACGTAACGTGCGCTTCGCTTCGCTGCTGACGATGGGCGAGTGCTGGCACAACAACCATCACGCATTCCCCGGCTCGGCACGGCTCGGCCTCGCGCCCGGCGAGTGGGATCCCGGTTGGTGGGTCCTGCGAGGGTTGCAACGCGCCGGTCTCGTGTGGAGCGTGCGGCTTCCGGAGAATGCGCCATGAACATCGAGACGCAGCGCGACTGGCTGCAACCGAAATGGTGGTGGCCGCTGCCCGCCGGGATGCTGCTCGGCATCGCGCTGCGCCTGGTGTTCTCGGGCAAACCCGGCGACGGTCTGAGCACCATGTCGGGATCGTTCGTGGTCCTCGCGCCGATCGTCGTAGGCGCCGTCACCGTGTACGTCGCCGAGCTGCGCGCGCGGCGAACCTGGTGGTATTACTTCGGTGTCGGCGCGCTGGCGAACATGCTGTTCGTCATCGGCACGTTCCTGATCATGATCGAGGGACTGATCTGCGTGATCATCGCCGCGCCGATGTTCGGCTTGCTCGGCGGGCTCGCAGGATTGCTGGCCGGCGCCGCTTGTCGCTTGAGCCGGCGCTGGATGCGCCCGACCGTGTATTGCCTCACTGCGCTGCCGGTGCTGCTCGGTCACGTCGAGAACCACTTGCCACTGCCGCGGGAGATCAGCACGGTCGAGCGCTCGCTCACTGTCGCGGCGCCGGCCGCCGACGTGTGGGATCAGCTGATGACGGCGACTGCGATCCGGCCGGATGAAGTGAACGACGGCTGGATGTATCGCATAGGCGTGCCACCGCCGGAATCGGCGCTGGCCGATCTGACCGACGACGGCGAGCTGGTGCGGCACATCCGCATGGGCAAAGGCATTCAGTTCGATCAGGTCGCGTCCGACTGGGAGGTGTGCCGCCGCGTGCGCTGGCTGTATCGCTTCACGCCGGATTCGTTCCCGCCGCGCGCGCTCGACGATCACGTGCGGATCGGCGGCGAGTACTTCGACATCATCGACACCGAATACTCGCTCCAGCCGCAGGCCGACGGCACAACGGCGTTGCACGTCGCGATGAGCTATCGCGTGAGCACGCGCTTCAACTGGTACGCAGGAAGAGTCGCCGAGCTGCTCGTCGGCAACTTCGAGGAGACCGCGCTGCGCTTCTACGCGCGTCGCGCGGAAGCTCGAGCCAACGAACGGTAGGTTCACGTTGCCCCGCAGTGGTCGTCGCGAATATGATCGCGACACAACAATAAACGAGGGGAGCGTCATGGAACCGAACCCGTCGCAGAACGAACAGCTCTACCGCGCGGCCGTCGGCGAGAAGAAGGCAGGCTATTACGTGCCGCTGTTCTACCGCTTCGATCAGGGATCGAGCCGCGCCTCCTGGAACTGGCCGTCCTTCTTCGTCACCTTCTTCTGGCTGCTATACCGGCGGATGTACGGTTTGGCCGTCGGCTACCTGCTCGGCTTGCCGATCGCCCTCGCCATCGTCCTGCTGGTGCTGGTTCTGATCTTCGGCGCAGTGGCCGGCGGGCTGCTGTATTGGGTCGGTGCGGTCGCCATCAACTTCGTGATCATCCCGATATTCGCGAATGCGATCTACCACTGGCACGTCAAGCGGCGGATCGCCGCGCTGGCCGCAGATGCGCCTTCGCAGGACGCGCTGCTGCAACGGGTGATCGGTCAATCGGCGACTGCGGGACTGCCGGTGATCGTCGGCGTCGCGTGTCTGTATGGTGTCTTCCTGATCGCCGTTCTCGCGGCAATCGCGATTCCCGCGTATCAGGATTACACGATTCGTTCGCAGGTGGCCGAGGGACTCAATCTCGCGGCATCCATCAAGACCTCGGTGGCGCAGACGTATGCCGCCTCGAGCAGCTGGCCGGCGGACCTGCAGAGCGCGGGAGTCGAAGCGGTGCCCGACGGCCAGTATGTCAGCGGCATCGAAGTCAGCGACGGCGCGATCCTGATCCACTACGGCAACGCCGCGAACGTCAAGATCTCAGGCCGCACGGTATCGCTGCACCCCGTCGAGGGCGCCGACGGAGTCGCATGGCAGTGCGGCTACTCGGCCGGCGACGGGGCGCAGACCGACGTCGAGCCGAAGTATCTCCCGACGTCGTGCCGCGGTTCGGCGCCGCCCCGAGTCATCCAGCAATGAAGCCGCGTTGAGCCTTACTTCGAGGGATCCGCCGCGTATTCTGGGGAGCCCGGAGATGCGAGGCCACCCTCCTTCAGAGCTCGACGACGAGGTCGGTGGGCTGGGCCAGCTTCATGACGTCGTACTTCCCGGGATCCGCGTCCACGGCGCCTGGCACGGACACGGCCGGCAGGACGCTCTGCGGGCGGGCGCTGACGGTTTTGCTGTCCAGGCCGTCGCAGGCGAGGAGACCGCCGCACGACGCCAGCAGCAACAGTGCCTTCATCCAGATCGACCGCATGATCGTCGCTCCGCAGGTTGGTATCCTGCTTCCGTCGGGATAGTAGGCAGCGGGCGGCGGCGAATCCGTCGCGATTTTGTCCAGCGACGTACATTTGCGTAACAATTCGCTAGCAATGGCGCACACGGCGGCAGAGCGGGCTCTGGAAAAATAGACGCGTTGCGCGGCTCGGCCGCGCGTCGCACAGCGACCAGCACCATGAATCGCACCCTCCGTTCAGTCCTGCCCTTCCTGGCGATGGCCGCTGCAGTCAGTCCGCTTCCCGCCGCTGCGCAGGGTGCATGTACTGCTCCTTCGCCGGACTGCGTCGTCGTCGGCGACCTCAGCGTCTCACTGTCGTTCGGTGCAGGCACGCGCACGAATCCGGTCAGCGGACGTTCGGACATTCCGCTGTTCGTCATTCCGGAGATCAGCTACTACGGCAAGCGCTTCTTCCTCGAAAGCCTGGAGCCGGGCGTGACGCTGTACGAAAGCGACGCCAACACGTTCAACCTGATCGCGACACCGGGCTACGACCGCGTCTTCTTCAGCCGCAACGATCTGCAGAACGTCGTCATCTCCAGCTTCAGCGGCAACGTAAGCGGTAAGCCGCCGCCGTTGGTCGACCAGTCGTTCCCGGTCGGCCGCCGCCATACGACTTATCTGGCCGGGCCGGAATGGCTGTTCCGCTACCGGAATCTGATCGGCCAGGTGAACGCGCTGTACGAAGTGACGGGACGGCACCAGGGATACGAGATGCGCGCTGCAGTTTCGGCGCCCCTGATCCAGACGAACCAATCGCTGGTCGTCAGCGGTGGCTGGACCTGGAAGAGCGCTGCGAGCGTCGACTACTACTACGGCGTGGACAACCTGTATAAACCCGATGCGGCATTCAATCCGTTCATCAAGCTGAGCTATGCGCTGCCGTTGTCCGAGCGCTGGACGCTCACGGCATTCGTTCACTACGAGTATCTCGACGACGCGATCGTCGACAGTCCCATCGTGTCCGACCGCGAGGTCATAACCGCGTTTGCAGGTTTCAAATTCAAAGTGCTGTAAGGCTGCGCTCGCATGTGTACTGGTGTTGCTGTCCATTCCAGGCGCAGCCACCGCTGCGGATCCCGCGCGCCCGCGAGTCGAGCTGAAGCTGCGGCCGCGCGTGTGTACGCTGTCCGAAGACGAGACCATCTGCACCACGACCGTCCACGCACAATGGCGCGCTGCCCGCAACGAATCGCTGTGCCTGCTGATCGTCGACCAACCACACATCCGACGCTGCTGGGAGAATCACGCGCAGGGGGTCTATAGCGTGGAGGTCTCCTTCAGCGACGACCTGGTCGTGGAATTGCGCGATGCCGAGCGCGACAACGTGCTGGCGTCGCAGGCGATCGCCGTCATCCGCCAGGCTCTGCTGCTGCGGCATAAGCGGCGGCCGCCCTGGAGCATCTTCAACTAGGCAGCACCGCGCATCGCCATGAACGCCACACCGCTGGTCCTGCTCGTCGAAGACAATCTGCGCCTCGCAGAGCTCGTACGGACTTATCTGCAAGGGAATGGCTTTCGCGTGATCGTCGAGCATCGCGGCGACAGCGTCCTGCAGCATTTGCAGGGCGAGCTTCCCGACCTCGTGGTGCTCGACCTCGGGCTGCCGGGCCGCGATGGCTTCGCAGTCTGCAAGGAGCTGCGCGCTGCTTCCGATCTGCCGATCCTGATCGTCACTGCTCGCGACAGCGACATCGACCATGTCGTCGGCCTGGAGATCGGCGCGGACGACTACGTGGTCAAACCGGTCGAGCCGCGCGTGCTGGTCGCGCGGATCCACGCGTTGCTGAGACGCAGCCGCGCAGCTGCGCCGGTCGAGCCGCGGATCCTGAAGTTCGGCGAGCTGACGATCAACGCCAGTGCACGCTCCGTCGCCATCGGTGCGACGGACGTCACACTGTCGAGCAACGAATTTGGCCTGCTGTTCTTCCTCGCCTGCCGTGCCGGCGAGATCCAGTCCCGCGAGACGCTGTACCTGCAGCTCTACAAGCGCGAGTACGACGGACTCGATCGCACGCTCGACGTTCGCGTCTCGCACCTGCGCAAGAAGCTCGGCGAAGCGGGGGCTCCGGATCGCATCCGCACTGTGTGGGGACACGGTTACCTGTTCTCGCCTGATCCGTGATCATGGCGCGGCACTTCCTCACGCTCTACTTCGCGATCGTGATCACCCTGGCAGCTGTGAGCTGGGGACAGGAGCGCCTGTGGCGGGAGTACGGCGGGGGAGCGCACGCCAGCCAGATCCCGCAGGCCGCGGTGCTCTCGGTGCTCGAACGACAGCTGGCTTCTGTTCCCAGCGAGCAACGTGCCGGCGTAGTTGCAGACGTGGCGCGCGACAGCGGGCTCGACGTCGAGCTGCTGGAACCGCAGGACGTCGCAGGTGTAGCCGAGATCCCCGAGCTCGCCGGGGGCAAGCCTGTGCTGATGGACGGCGCAGACGGTCGGGCCTGGGTGCTGCAGCGTCTGCCGGAGGGCCGCGTGCTGGCGTTCCGCTTCGAGAACGAGGCGAAGCGCAGCCTCCTCGACTGGATCCTCGCCTTCGTCTTCTACGCCGCCATTGCGCTGGTCATCACGGCGTGGCTCTGGCCGCTGATGCGCGATCTGCGCGCGCTGGAGCATTCGACCGGGAGGTTCGGCGATCGCAACTGGAGCTTCGACGCGCGCATCGCGACTCGCTCGCCGGTGTACCCGCTCGCCGCGGCCTTTCGTCGTATGGCGGCGCGCATCGATCGGCTGATCGGCTCGCACAAGGACATGTCGAATGCTCTGTCGCACGAGATCAAAACTCCGCTCGCGCGCATGCGCTTCGAGATCGAGCTGGCGCGTGGCGCCGCCGACCGCGAAGCGCTGCTGCGGCACCTGGATCACCTGAACACGGACATCACCGAGCTCAATGCGTTCGTGACCGCGACGCTGGAGTACGCGGTGCTGGAGCGCGCGGAGTTTGCGCTGCACATCGCGCCGCACGATTTCACCGCGATCGTTCCCGCTGTGACCGCATCTGTGGAGCGCGGGGCGCGCCCGGGGCTGACGATCGCGACCCAGGTGGACGCCACGGCCACCGCGGTCGTCTGCGACGCGCACCTGATCGAGACCGTGCTGCGCAACCTGCTCTACAACGCGATTCGGTACGCGCGGCGACAGATTCGCGTGAGCTTTGCCGTCGATGCGAATCAGCACTATCGGCTGTGCGTCGAGGACGATGGACCGGGAATTCCCGAAGCGGATCGCGAGCGCGTATTTGCGTCCTTCGTGCAGCTCGGGCAGTCGGGCGAGAAGACCGGTTTCGGTCTCGGGCTCGCGATCGTGCAGCGGATCGTCGAATGGCACGGCGGGAGCGTGCGAGCCGGACACTCGGAGCTCGGTGGCGCGCATTTCGTCGCGCAGTGGCACGCTCCGGAGCCGCGAGCAGGATAACGACCTGACTCACATGGCAGCGCTCAGCGCTGCAGGCGATCGAAGCGTTTCAGGATCTTCTGCAGCTCGCCGGTATCGATCGCCGGCACGGTCCGGCCATTCACACCTGTCATGGTCTCCGCGGCGACCATGGCGTTGACGATGCTTTCTTCGACGCCCTGCACAGTCGCGAGGAACAGCGGATTCAACTGGCCGTTGGCGAGGGTGTGCACGTCGAAGCTCGCGACCTGACTGACGCCCGGATTCGCTGTCGAGAACGCCAGGAACAGATCGCCCGAGCCATCGCCCGCGTAACTGCCGTTGCGCGCCAGTCCCAGCGCTGCGCGACGCGCCAGCCGCTTCAGTTGCTGCGGCATGAGCGGTGCGTCGGTTGCGATGACGATGATGATCGAACCCGAATCCTGCGGGTCGCGGCGCGCGGACGGCAGGAACTTGCCGACGGGTACGCCGGCAATGCGCAACTCGCTGCGAACGCCGTAGTTCGCCTGAACGAGCACGCCGACGGTGTAGCGCTGCCCGCCGATCTCCACCACGCGCGAGCTCGTGCCCGTACCGCACTTGTACTCGTGGCAGATCATCGCAGTGCCGCCGCCGACGTTGCCTTCGGCTAGTGCGCCGCCAGCGTGCGCATTCTCCAGCGCCGCGAAGACGTGCTCGGCCCTGACCGGAAAAGCTTTGGCATCGCTGAGGTCGCCATCCCACGTCTCGCCTACGACGGGGAGCGACCACCAGTAGCCGCTCGGGTCCGGCTTGCCCTGCTTGATGCGCCACGCGATCACTGCATCGCGCACCGTGCCGACGCTGTGCGTGCCGGTGATCATCACGGGGCCTTCGAGGAAGCCGGATTCCTCGATCCAGTGCGTGCCGGTCAGCTCACCGTTGCCGTTGAGGCTGAAGACGCCCGCGAAGACTGGCTTCTGCAGCGACGCGCGCCCGCGCGGCAGAATTGCAGTGACGCCCGTGCGCACAGCATGCTCGCCGGAGCCTTCGATGAGCGTCGTATAGCCGACCGCGACCGGCGCGACGTCGGTAATTGCGTTGAGCGCTCCGGGAGTGCCGTCGAAGGGAATGCCTAGCGCGCGGGCGCGCGGGTGTTCGGCAGCGAGGGCGGTGCCGAAGCACACGGCCAGCGTGATCGCGACGAGTAGCGTCCTCATCCGATCATGATATCAGCCGCACAGTCGGTTCAGCCGGTCTTCGCCCGCGGCACGAAGAAGAAGTCGCCGACCTCGTGGCCCGCGCCCTTGATCGACTTGAACTCCGGCGTCTGCACGAACTTGTTCCTGGACGCCGCGACCTCGACGCGCTTGCGGATCCTGCTGAACAGCTCCGGCGCCGAGAGAATGCCCTGGTTGCCTTCCAGCTCATCGAGGAACGCGCGCGCGAACACCGAGTTGTTGCCGCCGCCTTCGTCGAGCACCGGCTGGTCGCCGCCCGAGGACAGCAGCAGCCGCGAGCGTTTCGGCAGCTTGAACTTGATGTACTCCTTCGAGTACGCAACCTTGTCGTTCAGGAACAGGTAGCTCGGATCGGTGGACAGCAGGCCCGAGTAGCACGAGTCTGCGACCACCAGCACGCGCTTCGCGGCGAGGCGGCCGAGGTGCCCGGTGATCTGCTCGTTCGGCACCCAGAAGCGGTCTTCCGGCGGCGCGTCCGCATTCACCGGCAACCAGTAGCCGCTCTCCAGCGCGCCGCTCTTCAGGCGCGCGCCGTGGCCGGCGTAGTAGATCAGCACGTTGTCCTCGGGCTTGAGGAC
>Ga0111538_10000861_pt1 | contig 41936 bp, 43 predicted proteins | sample SoiMethybrSBSTD1_FD_79669 | JGI IMG/M metagenome (GOLD analysis project Ga0111538, IMG submission 79669) | Bulk soil microbial communities from a Populus tree surrounding site in Tennessee, USA - Soil MetaG P. TD hybrid SBSTD1 (version 2)... | ecosystem: Environmental > Terrestrial > Soil >...
CGCAACCACGACTTCAGCACCGACGCGGCGAAATTTCCGCGCCAGTACTTCGTGAACCGCTGGCGCCTGGAGAAGAAGGATCCGGCGGCCGAGCTCTCGGAGCCGAAGCAGCCCATCGTGTTCTGGCTCGACCGCAGCATCCCCACCCAGTATCGCGACACCGTGAAGGCGGGCGTGCTCGAGTGGAACAAGGCCTTCGAGCGCATCGGCTTCAAGGACGCGGTCCACGTCGAGATGCAGCCCGAGGATGCGGACTTCGACACCGCGGACGTGCGCCACGCGTCGATCCGCTGGTACCTCGACACCAGCGACGGCGCGCTCGCGATCGGGCCGCGGCGCGTGGACCCGCGCACCGGCGAGATCCTGGACGCCGACATCGCGGTCTCCCAGGGCTGGACGCGCCTGCCGCGCCGGCTCTCGGGCGAGCAGTTCCCCAAGCCCATGGGCCAATCGCTGGCCGGGCACGCGCACGACGGCAACGACGCGGCCCTCTGCAGCTACGGCAACGAGGCCATCGGCGAGGCTGCGTTCGCAGCCGGCCTGCTCGAGGCGCGCGGCGACCTTGATCCCAACGGGCCGGAAGCCGAAGCGATCGTGCACGCTACGCTGAAGGACGTGATCACCCACGAGGTGGGCCATGCCCTGGGGCTGCGCCACAATTTCCGCGCCTCGACCATCTACACCGAGGAGCAGATCGCCGACGCGGAGTTCACCCGCAAGCACGGCCTCGCGGGCTCGGTGATGGACTACAACGCGTGGAACATCGCGCTCGGCAAGGAGAAGCAGGGCGAGTACGTGATGAGCACGCTCGGCCCGTACGACTACTGGGCCATCGAATACGCGTACAAACCCTTCGCCGCCGAGACCGAGAAGCAGGAGCTGTCGAAAGTCGCGTCGCGCTCGCGCGAGCCCGAGCTCGCATTCGCGACCGACGAGGAGACCGGCGTGGGCGTGGAGGCTGCCGACCCCGAGGTGAACCAGCGCGACCTGGGTGCCGACCCGCTCGCTTTCGCCAAGCGCCGCATGGCGCTCTCGCGCGAGCTCTGGGACCGCTGGCAGGTGCGCCAGCTTCCGGAAGGCGAGGGCCGCGACGTCCTCTACCGCAACACGCTGTCGGGCTTCAATCAATACCTGCTCGCTTCCCAGGTCGCCGCCAAGTACGTGGGTGGCGTGGTGTACCTGCGCGACCATGCGGGCAGCCCGCGCGCGAGCTTCACGCCGATCGCGCCCGACCGCCAGCGCGAGGCGCTCAGGCTCGTGACGGATGGGCTGTTCAAGATCGACAGCTTCCGCTTCCAGCCCGAGTTCCTGGCGCGGCTCGCCGCCGACCCGTTCGAGTCGAGCGGGGAGCGCTCGTTCTCGCTGCCGGGCAAGGTGCTCGAGGTGCAGGCGCAGGTGCTCGACCGCCTGATGAGCGACGGCGTGGCCGCGCGCCTGCTCGACTCGACCTTCAAGATGGTCGATGCGAAGAAGGGCCTCTCGCTGGGCGAGCTCTACGACTCGCTGCAGGCGTCGATCTGGGGCGACCTCAAGGGCGCGGGCGACATCCCGCTCATGCGGCGCAACCTCCAGCGGGAGCACGTGAAGCGCGTGGCCCACGTGCTCACCTCCGGCAACGGCGGCCCGGCGGACGCCCGATCGCTGCAGCGCGAGAACGCGCGCGGGCTGGTCGCGAAGTTGAAGGTCGCCGAGTCGCGCGCGGGACTGTCGAAGGAAGCGCGCGCGCACCTGGCCGACAGCCGCAACACGCTCGAGGAAGCGCTCAAGGCGCCCATGCAGCGCATGGGCGCGTAGCGCACGCCGCGTGAGCGCGCGGCGCCGTCCGGCCACCGAGGAGGTGGCCTTCAAGCCGGTGGACAACGTCCGGCTCGCGGCCCTTTGCGGGCCGCTCGACGCCAACCTGCGGCAGATCGAGACCGGCCTGGACGTCTCGATCGCGCGGCACGGCGAGCGCTTCAGCATTTCCGGACCGCCGGTCAAGGCCGCGCACGCGGCCGCTGCGCTCAGGCGGTTCTATGACCGGACCGCGCGCGACGAGCTCTCGGTGGAGGACATCCAGCTGGGGCTGGTGGAGATCTCCCACCAGCGCCCGGGCCGGGAAGTCGAGGCGCCGGCGCTGCTGCTGCCGCGCAGGACCGAGCTCTCGGCGCGCACGCCGCGGCAGGCCGAATACCTGCAGGCGATGCGCAACTTCGACATCACGTTCTGCGTCGGGCCCGCGGGCACGGGCAAGACGTTTCTCGCCGTCGCCGCCGCCGTGGATGCGCTCGAGCGCGACGCGGTCAAGCGCATCGTCCTGACCCGCCCCGCCGTCGAGGCGGGCGAGAAGCTGGGCTTCCTGCCCGGGGACCTCGCGCAGAAGGTCGATCCCTACCTGCGCCCGCTGTACGACGCGCTCTACGACCTCATGGGCTACGACAAGGTCATGCGCGCGTTCGAGCGCGGCGCCATCGAGATCGCACCGCTCGCCTTCATGCGCGGGCGCACGCTGAACCATTCCTTCGTCATCCTCGACGAAGCGCAGAACACCACGCCCGAGCAGATGAAGATGTTCCTCACGCGCATCGGCTTCGGCTCCAAGGCCGTGGTGACTGGCGACGTGACGCAGGTGGACCTCGCGAAGGGCCAGGCCTCCGGCCTCGCCGACGCGCGGCGCGTCCTCGACGGGGTGCGCGGCATCTCGATGATCGAGTTCCGTTCCGAGGACGTCGTGCGCCATCCGCTCGTGCAGGCGATCGTGGACGCCTACGAGCGCCACTCGCCGAAGAAGAAGGCGTGAGCCCCGGCCCGCGCCTCGCCATCCAGCGCGCCTCGCGCGCGGCCCACATCCCTTCCGACACGACGCTGCGCCGCTGGGCGCGCGCGGCGCTGGCGCGTCCTGCCGAGGTCACGCTGCGTTTCGTGGCCGAGGTCGAGGGGAGGCGCCTCAACCGTGAGTTCCGCGGCAAGGCCTACGCCACGAATGTCCTCACCTTCATCTACGCGCAGCGCCCGCTCGCCGGCGACGTCGTGATCTGCGCGCCGGTCGTGGCGCGCGAGGCTCGCACCCAGGGCAAGGCCGTCGAAGCGCACCACGCGCACCTGCTCGTCCACGGGTTGCTGCACCTTCAGGGCTACGACCACGAGCAGCCGCGCGACGCCGGGCGCATGGAGCGACGCGAACGCCGCATCCTCGCCGAGCTCGGGTTCGGCGATCCCTACGTGACCGGCTGAGGACTCGCCCGAGGTGGGGCGGGCGATTTTGATAGAGTATCCGCTCCCCCTCCATGAACGAACCCGCCAAGCCGAGCCTGCTCGAGCGCCTGTCGTCGCTCCTGCTGCGCGAGCCCGAGGATCGTGACCAGCTGATCGAGCTGCTTCACTCCGCGTTCGAGCGCCGCCTGCTCGACGCCGAGGCGCTCTCGATGATCGAGGGCGTGCTGCAGGTTTCCGAGACGCAGGTGCGCGACGTGATGATCCCGCGCTCGCAGATGGACATGGTCGACGTGACCGAGAGCCCGGAGAAGTTCATCCCGTTCGCGATCGAGACGGCGCACTCGCGCTTCCCGGTGTTCGAGGACAACCGCGACAACGTGATCGGGATCCTGCTCGCCAAGGACCTGCTGCGCTTCTACGCCGAGGAGGAGTTCAACGTCCGCGAGATGCTGCGCCCGGCGGTGTTCGTGCCCGAGGCCAAGCGGCTGAACGTGCTGTTGAAGGAGTTCCGCGCCAACCGCAACCACATCGCCATCGTCGTGGACGAGTACGGCGGGGTCTCGGGGCTGGTCACCATCGAGGACGTGATCGAGCAGATCGTCGGCGACATCGAGGACGAGTACGACTTCGACGAGACCGAGGACAACATCCTGGTCGACCGCAGCGGCCGCTACCGCGTGAAGGCGGTGACCGAGATCGCCGATTTCAACAAGCACTTCGGCACCGCGTTCTCCGACGAGGACTACGACACCGTGGGCGGCCTCGTGGTCGGGCGCTTCGGGCGACTGCCCAAGCGCGGCGAGGCGATCGTGATCGAGGGGTTCAGCTTCCAGGTGCTGCGCGCCGACAGCCGCAAGGTGCACGCGCTGCTGGTGGAAAAGCCCAAAGCGCGGGAGCCGGCGTGATCGAGGCCGCCGGCGCGTCGCCGCGCGCCGCGGCGGCGCGCTCGCTCGCGCTGGGCCTCGCGGTTCCGGGGCTTGCTGGCGCCGCTTGTGTGGCCGGCTTCGCGCCCTTCTACGCCTGGCCCGTTCCGATCGTCGCGGTGGCGCTCCTGCTGCATGCGTGGACGCGCAGCGTCACGCCGCGGCAGGCAGCGATTTCGGGCCTGGCGTTCGGCCTCGGTTACTTCCTCGCCGGCGTCTCGTGGGTGTACGTGAGCCTGCACGTGCATGGCTCCATGCCGGCGCCGCTCGCCGCGCTCGCGACGTTCCTCTTCTGCTTCTACCTCGCGCTCTTTCCCGCGGGTGCCGGCTGGGCGACGGTACGAATGGCCGGAGCGCGCGCCGGGCCGCGCCTCGCCCTCGGTGCGGCGGCGCTGGTCGGATTCGAGTGGCTGCGCGGCTGGCTCTTCACCGGCTTCCCGTGGCTCAACCTCGGCACCTCGCAGGCGCCCGCGAGCCCGCTGGCCGGCTTCGCGCCGCTCATCGGCGCCTATGGCACGTCGCTCGCGGTCGCGGGCGCCGCGGCCATGCTGGCCGCGCTCGTCGCGAGCCGGGCCTGGTCGCGCGGACGCGCCGTCCTGGTCGCGGGGGTCGTCGGGCTGTTCGTGGTGGGCGGCGTCGCGCGCGAGGTCGCCTGGACCGCCGCGGCGGGACCGGCGATCCCGGTGGCGCTGCTCCAGGGCAACGTCGCGCAGGAGGTCAAGTGGCGCGACGACGTGCGTCCGCTCATTCTCGAAGGCTACCGCCGCATGATCCTGGCGGCGCAGGCCCCCATCGTGATCATCCCGGAGACGGCGCTGCCGGCGTTGCTCGACCAGTTGCCGGCCGACTACCTGGCGGAGCTTCGCGAGCACGCGCGCGCCGCCGGCAAGCACATCCTGCTGGGCACGGTGGAGCGCAATGCGCGCGGCGGCGACGTCGACTACTACAACAGCCTGGTCTCGCTCGCCGACCCCGCCATGCCCTCCTATCGCAAGCGCCACCTGGTTCCGTTCGGCGAGTTCATCCCGCCGGGCTTCGGCTGGCTCCTCGGCGTGCTGCGCATTCCCATGAGCGACTTCGCGCGCGGCCCCGACAAGCCCTCGCCCCTCATCGCTGCCGGCATTCCGCTCGGCGTCGCGATCTGCTACGAGGACATCTTCGGCGAGGAGGTCATCGACGCGTTGCCCGCGGCGCAACTGCTGGTGAACGTGAGCAACGACGCGTGGTTCGGCAGGTCTTTCGCCGCCGAGCAGCACCTGCAGGCCTCGCAGATGCGCGCCCTCGAGACCGGGCGCTGGATGGTGCGCTCCACCAACACCGGGGTCACGGCCGCGATCGACCCCGCCGGGAGGGTGGTCTCGAGATTGCCGCAGTTCACCGCGGGCACTCTGGTCGAGCGGGTCGAGCCGCGCGCCGGCATGACTCCGTACGCGCGCTTCGGCAACGCCGCGGCTCTCATGCTCGTCGCGGCGCTGGCTGCCGCAGCGTGGCGGCGCGGACGGCCATGAACGGCGAGCCTCTCGTCTCGATCCTCATCCCGGCGTACCACGAGCGCTTTTTCGCCGAGGCGCTCGCGAGCGCGTGCGCGCAGGACTACCCGGCGCTCGAGATCGTGGTGCGCGATGACTCGATGGGCGAGTCGATCGAGCGGGTGGCGCGCCAGGCGGCGGATGCGCGCGTGCGCTACGTGCGCAACGACAGGCGCCTCGGGTTTCACGGCAACTTCACCGCCTGCTTCGGCGACGCGCGCGGCGAGTACGTGAAGTTCCTGAACGACGACGACCGCCTGCATCCGCGCTGCGTGGCCGTGCTGGCCGGCGTGTTGCGCGTGAATCCGTCGGTCGCGCTCGCCACCAGCCGGCGCGCCGTGATCGACGCGGCGGGCCGGCACCTGCCGGATCGGGAGGCCACGATGCCGCTGTCGCTCGTCTCCGCGCTGGTTCCGGGCGCGGAGCTGGCGAACTTCGTCCTGATGAACATGCGCAACCTCATCGGCGAGCCGAGCACGGTGCTCTTCCGGCGCGCCGACGTGGTTGCGGAAGCGGGGAGCCTCTTCCGCTGGGGTGGGGAGGACTACCACTGCCTCGCCGACCTGGGCCTGTGGCTGCGACTGCTCGCGCGCGGGGCGGCGTTTTATTGCGCCGAGGCGCTGAGCGAGTTCCGCGTGCACGACGCCCAGGAGCAGGGCACCGAGGCCGGCAGCCTCAGTTGCCTGCTCGAGCGCCGGCGCCTCGCGCGACGCGCGCGCGAGGCGGGATTCCTCGCCGGTCCAGGCCAGTACGCCGCGGCCCTGCAGGCGGCGCGCGCCTTCGCGGCCGCGACCGATTTCACCCGCACTTCGCCGGAAGTTGCGGCGCAGGTCCGGGCCGAGCTGGCGGCCATCGACGAGGAAATCGGCCGCATCGGCGGGGCGGCGGTGCCCGCCCCCCTATAATCGAGGTTTCGTTTTCCGCCCGAGGGCGCGATGCGCACGTTCCAACAGCTCGTCCTGGCCCTGCAGGACTATTGGGGCCGGCACGGCTGCGCGATCCTGCAGCCCTACGACATGGAAGTCGGGGCGGGGACTTCCCACACCGCGACGTTCCTGCGTTCGCTGGGTCCCGAGCCGTGGCGGGCGGCGTACGTGCAGCCGTCGAGGCGGCCCAAGGACGGGCGCTACGGCGAGAATCCCAACCGGCTGCAGCACTACTACCAGTTCCAGGTGGTGCTGAAGCCCTCGCCACCCGGGATCCTCGACCTCTACCTGGGCTCGCTCGAGGCGGTGGGCTTCGACCTGAAGGCGAACGACGTGCGCTTCGTCGAGGACGACTGGGAGAATCCGACGCTGGGCGCGTGGGGCCTCGGATGGGAAGTGTGGATGAACGGCATGGAGATCACGCAGTTCACCTACTTCCAGCAGGTGGGCGGCCTGAACTGCAGCCCGATCACCGGCGAGATCACCTACGGCCTCGAGCGCCTTGCCATGTACCTGCAGGGTGTCGAGAACGTCTACGACCTGGTCTGGACCGAGTGGGAGGAGGCGGGGACGAAGCGACGCCTCACCTACCGCGACGTCTACCACCAGAACGAGGTCGAGCAGTCGGCCTATAACTTCGAGCACGCGGACTCGAAGGCGTTGTTCCAGCACTTCGCGGACCACGAGGCTGGCGCGCGGCACCTGATCGAGGCACAGCTTGCGCTTCCCGCCTACGAGCAGGTGCTCAAGGCCGCCCACACCTTCAACCTGCTCGACGCGCGCGGCGCGATCTCGGTCACGGAACGCCAGGCCTACATCGGGCGCATCCGCAAGCTTGCGCAGGCGGTGGCGCAGAGCTACTACGAGTCGCGCGAACGCCTCGGCTTCCCGATGCTGGGGCCCGGTGGAAAGGCGGCGGCATGAGCGTAGCCCCGCTGCTCGTGGAGTTGCTCTGCGAGGAGCTTCCGCCCAAGGCGCTCGAGCGCCTGGGGACCGCATTCGCGCACTCGGTACGCGACGGGCTGGCGAAGCGGGGGCTGCTCGAGGAGCCGCGCGAGGCGCTCGAGTTCGCCACGCCGCGGCGCCTCGCCGTGGGGCTGCGGCAGGTCCGCGCCGCATCGGAGCCGCGCTCGCTCGAGGTGAAGCTCATGCCCGTGAGCGTGGGCCTCGACGCGGACGGCAAGCCCACGCCGGCGCTGGAGAAAAAGCTGCAGGCGCTGGGGCTGGCGGGCATCGACCCGGGACGCTTCAAGCGGCGCATGGACGGCAAGGCCGAGTCGCTCTTCGTCGACACCACCACGCCGGCGGTGACCCTGGCGCAGGCGCTGCAGGGAGCCCTCGACGATGCGCTCGCCCACCTGCCGATCCCGAAGGTGATGAGCTACCAGCTCGCCGACGGCACGACGACGGTGCAATTCGTGCGTCCGGCGCACAGCCTGGCGGCGCTGCACGGAAGCGAGGTGGTCCCGGTGAGCGCGCTCGGGCTCCAGGCAGGCCGCGAGACGCGCGGCCACCGTTTCCAGGGCACGACCCGGATCGAGCTCGCGCGCGCGGACGACTACGAGCGGGCGCTCGCGGAGCAAGGCGGCGTCATCGCCGGCTTCACGCGGCGGCGCGCCGCCATCCTCGAGCAACTCGAAGCCGCGGCCGCGAAGGCAGGAGCCACGCTGGGGCCCAGGGAGGACTACGCCGCACTCCTGGATGAGGTCACGGCGCTGGTCGAGATGCCCACCGTGTACGCCGGGACATTCGAGGAGGAGTTCCTCGCCGTGCCGCAGGAGTGCCTCATCCTCACGATGCGGCAGAACCAGAAGTACTTCCCGCTCTTCGATGCGGGCGGCAAGCTCACGCACCGCTTCCTCATCGTGAGCAACATGCGGCTGGCGGACCCCGCGAGCATCGTGCGCGGCAACGAGCGCGTCGTGCGCCCGCGCCTGGCCGACGCCCGCTTCTTCTTCGAGACCGACAAGAAGACCAAGCTCGCCGCGCGCGTGGCCCAGCTCGCCTCGATCGTCCACCACAACAAGCTGGGTACGCAGCTGCAGCGCGTCGAGCGCCTGGTGGAGCTCTCGAAGAAGATCCAGGAGGTCCTGCCGCGCGGCAAGGCCGGCGTGGAGTGGGCGGTACGCGCCGCGCACCTCGCCAAGGCGGACCTGGTCACCCTCATGGTGGGCGAGTTCCCCGAGCTGCAGGGCGTGATGGGGCGCTACTACGCCGAGTCCGACGGCGAGCAATCGTCGGTCTGCCGGGCGATCGAGCAGCATTACTGGCCGCGCTTCTCGGGCGACGCCTTGCCCACGGGCGACGCGAGCATCGCGGTGGCGCTGGCGGACCGGCTGGACACCCTGGTGGCGATGTTCTCGATCGGCCAGGTGCCGACCGGCGACAAGGATCCCTTCGGCTTGCGCCGCGCCGCGCTCGGCGTCGTACGCATCCTGATGGAAACCTCGCCGTCGCTGAACGCCGATCTCACGCAGCTCATCCACTCGGCCGCGACCGTGCTCAAGGTTCCCGACGACAAGCGCAAGGAGGTCGTCGGCGCCACCCGCGCCTTCGTCCGCGAGCGCCTCGCCAACCTGATGAAGGAGCGCGGCTACACCGCGAACGAGGTGGCCGCCGTGCTCGAGGTCGACAGCGCCGAGTCGAAGCCCGACCGCCTCGACCTCGTGCCGCGCAAGCTCGAAGCCGTGCGCGCGTTCGGCAAGCTTCCGGAGGCGGCCAGCCTCGCGGCGGCGAACAAGCGCATCGCCAACATCCTCAAGCAGGCGTACCAGAAGGGCGAGAAGGTCGGATTCCCCGACGGCCACAACTTCGGCGAGAAGCTGGAGAGCGACCTGCACGCGGCGCTGAAGCGCGCTTCCGTGGTCGCGGGGCCGCTGTTCGAGAAGGGCGACTATACCGGGTACCTCAAGAGCTTCGCGGTGCTGCGCCAGCCGGTGGACGCGTTCTTCGAGGGCATCATGGTCATGGTGGACGACCCGAAGGTGCGCCAGCGGCGCCTGGATCTCCTCTACGAGATGGAATTCGAGATGAACCGCGTCGCCGACATCGCGCGGCTCGCTTCCTGAGGCCGCGTTGAAGCTCGTCATCCTCGATCGCGACGGGGTCATCAACCACGACAGCGACCAGTACATCAAGTCGCCGGCGGAGTGGCGCCCGATCACGGGCTCGATCGAGGCGATCGCGCGCCTGCACCAGGGCGGCTGGCGCATCGCCGTGGCGACCAACCAGTCGGGCATCGGGCGGGGCCTGTTCGACATGGCCACGCTGAACGCCATCAACGACAAGATGATGGAGATGGTCTTCCGCCAGGGCGGGCGCATCGACGCGCTGTTCTTCTGCCCGCACACCGCCGCCGAGGGCTGCGGTTGCAGGAAGCCGCGCACCGGCATGTTCGAGGAGATCGCGGCGCGCTTCCATACCGAGCTGAAAGGCGTGCCGGTCGTGGGCGACAGCCTGAAGGACCTGCAGGCCGCCGACGCCGTGGGCGCGCAGCCGATCCTCGTGCTCACCGGCAAGGGGCCGCGCACCCGCGAGGAAGGCGCCATGCCGCGCAAGACGCTGGTCTTCGACAACCTCGCCGACGCGGCGCGCCACATCGTCGCTGCATGAGCACGCTGCGCTCGATCGTCTTCCTCGTGGGTGGCGTTGCCGTGACGTCGGTGTACGGCATCCTCGTGCCGCTGGGTGGGCTCTTCGGCTGGCGCGCGGGCTGCGCCGTCGCGCAGAACTACGCGACCGTCATGCTGAAGTGGATCGAGTGGAGCCTCGCCATCACCTGCGAGGTGGAGGGGTGGGAGAACGTTCCCGACTATCCCGTGGTCGCGATGGCGAAGCACCAGTCGGCGTGGGAGACGCTCTTCATGGAGAGCCGCTTCCCGCCGCAGTGCTGGATCATCAAGAGGGAGCTCCTCTGGCTGCCCTTCGTGGGCTGGGGCCTCTACGCCATCCGCTGCATCGCGATCGACCGCTCGAGCGGCCACAGCGCGCGCGACCAGATCGTGCAGCAGGGGCAACAACGCCTCTCGCACGGCATGTGGGTGTCGATCTTTCCGGAGGGCACTCGCATCGCCCCGGGCAAGGCCGGCCGCTATGGCATCGGCGGCGCGCTCCTCGCCACGCGCACCGGCACGCCGATCCTGCCGATGGCGCACAACGCGGGTGAGTACTGGCCGCGCTATGCCTTCCGCAAGCACCCGGGCCGGGTGAAGGTCGTGATCGGCGCGCCGATTCCCACCGCCGGGCGCGACCCGATCAGCGTCAACAACGAGGTGCAGGCGTGGATCGAGGGGCAGATGCGGCGCATCTCGCCGCACCGTTATGAAGCGACGTGAGGTCGTCTCGCGCGACCTCCTGCGCCTGCCGCTGGGCGACGGGCACGTGGACTACGTGCTCGTGCGCCGACGCGGGCGCCGCGGCGTGGGCCTCAAGGTGGACGGCCACGGCCTCACGGTGAGCGCTCCGTCGGGCTGGCCACTCGCCCGCATCGAGTCGATCGCGCGCGAGAGCGAGCCCTGGATCGTGAAGAAGGTCGCCGAGTGGAGCGCCCGGCGCGTTCCCGAAATCTCCTGGACGGAAGGCGCGCGCCTGCCCTATCTCGGCGGCGGCCTGGAGCTGCAGCTCGCGCGCGGCTCGCGCGCCATGGCTGCGGCGCTGCCCGGCGTGCTGCGCGTGATGACGCGCGACGGCTCGGGGGAGTCGATCCGGCGCGCCGTCGTGGCCTGGTACAAGCGGGCGGCTCGCGACGTGCTGGTTCCAAGGGTGATGGAGCTTTCGGCCCGCGCCGGCATCGCCCCACCCAGGGTCTCGATCTCCTCGGCGATGGCGCGCTGGGGAAGCTGCAACAGCCGCCGCGAGGTGCGCCTCGCCTGGCGGCTCGTCAAGGCGCCGCGCGAGCTCGTCGACTACGTGATCTGCCACGAGCTCGCGCACCTGAGGCACATGAACCATTCGGCGGCGTTCTGGGCCGAGGTGGAGCGGCAGCTGCCGGGCCACGCGGCGTTGCGCAAGCGCCTGTTCGCGACCGACCACCTCTACCGATCGTTCTAGGAGGCAACCCGTGAGACTGCTCCACACCATGATCCGCGTCGGCGATCTCGACCGCTCGATCGGCTTCTACACCGACGTCCTGGGCATGAAGCTGCTGCGCCGGAAGGACTACCCCGACGGCAAGTTCACGCTCGCCTTCGTGGGCTACGGCGACGAGTCCGAGCATGCCGTGATCGAGCTCACCCACAACTGGGACACGAAGTCGTACGAGATCGGCAACGGCTTCGGCCACATCGCCGTCGCGGTGCCGGACGCCTACAAGGCGTGCGAGGACGTGAAGGCCAAGGGAGGCAAGGTGACGCGGCCCGCCGGCCCGATGAAGCACGGCGGCAGCGTGATCGCGTTCGTGGAGGATCCCGACGGCTACAAGATCGAGTTCATCCAGCGAAGCTAGGTGAGCGCGACCCACTTCTCGTCGCCCTGCTGCTCGCGCTCGAACTTGAGGAACTCGTAGTAGCCGCACTTCACCGCGTCGGGGTACTTGCGGCATATGCCCGGGCGCGCCTCGTACACGGTGCACTGGCGCTTCTTCTGGTCGAGGAACATGCAGGCGGAGTCGAAGATGCGGTCGCGCTTGTGGCGCAGCATCACCTTGCCCTTGCTGTCCGTCTTGGTGAACCGTTCCTGGGCGACTTCCGGGGCGAGCCCGAAGTGCCGGGCGAGGCGCTCGATGTCACGCGTGGTGATCTCGATCTCGCTATAGGTGCAGCAGTAGCCGGGGCACTTGAGGCAGTTGTACTGGACCACCGGCTTGGAACGCACCGGAATCGGGAATGGCTTGCCGTTCTTCATCGTTCGCTTCTCGTCGTTAGCGCTCAATTGTACGCGCGCGATTCAGCCGATCGCATTACAAAGCGCGATGAATTCGTGCACCGAGAGCGTCTCGCCGCGCCGGCCGGGATCGATGCCGGCGAGCCGGAAGGCTTCGGGGGTGGCGACGGCGCTGGCGGCGTTGCGCAGGGTCTTGCGGCGCTGGGAGAAGGCCGCGGACACGAGTTGCTCGAAGCGCGCCTCGTCCTTCGCCCTCGGACGGTGCGGCCCCAGCGGGACCATGCGCACCACGCTCGAATCCACCTTGGGCGGCGGGGTGAAAGCCCCCGGGGGGACGTGGAGCATCGAGTGCATCTCGAAGCGGTACTGCAGCATCACCGACAGCCTGCCGTAGTCCGGCGTCGCGGGATCGGCCACCATGCGGTCGACCACTTCCTTCTGCAGCAGGAAGGTGCAGTCCCGGACGCGCTCCTCGAGGGCGGCGATGCGGAACAGGATCGGGGTCGAGACGTTGTAGGGCAGGTTGCCGACCACCCGTAGCGGCGCGGGCAGTGCCTCGAAGTCGAATTCCAGCGCGTCGCCTTCGTGCACGGAGACCTGCTGCGGCGGGAAACGGGTGCGCAGCGCCGCGGCGAGGTCGCGGTCGATCTCCACGACGTGCAGGTGACGCACGCCCGGGGCGATCTGCGCGGTGAGGAGTCCCGTCCCCGGGCCGATCTCGACCATTTCATCGTCCGGCGCGGGTGCGATGACCTCGACGATGCGTCCGAGGTAATGCCGGTCGGTAAGAAAGTGCTGGCCGAAGCGCTTGCGCGGGCGCGGCAGCATGGCGGTGGGCAGCTCAGGCGCGGGCGGCGAGCTCGAGCGCGAGCGCGAGGGCCTCGCGCAGGCTGCCGGGATCGACTTCGCCGTGGCCGGCCCGATCCAGCGCGGTGCCGTGGTCCACCGAGGTGCGCACAAAAGGCAGGCCGAGCGTCACGTTCACGCCCCGGCCGAAGGAGGCGTGCTTGAGCACCGGCAGGCCCTGGTCGTGGAACATCGCGAGCGTGGCATCGGCCCCCTCGAGTACGGCGGGCGTGTAGAGCGTGTCGGCGGGGTAGGGCCCCGAGACGGCGAGTCCCTCGGCTGCGAGCGCGCGGATCACCGGGGTGATCACCTCGATCTCCTCGCGCCCGAGGTAGCCGGACTCGCCGGCGTGCGGGTTGAGGCCCGCCACGAGGATGCGCGGTCGCCCGATCCCGAAGCGGCGGCGCAGGTCGGCGTCCAGGATGCGCAGCGTCTCCTCGAGGGCGGCTGCCGTGATCGCGCGCGGCACATCGGCGAGGGCCAGGTGCGTGGTGGCCAACGCGACGCGCAGCCCGCCGCCCACGAGCATCATCACCACGCGGGCGGTGCGGGTGCGATCGGCCAGGTACTCGGTGTGGCCGGTGAAGGCGACTCCGGCCTCGTTGATCACGCTCTTCTGCACCGGCGCCGTCACCATCGCGTCGAACTCGCCGGCGAGGCATCCGTCGATCGCGCGGTCGAGCAGCGCGATGACCTGCCGGGCGTTGGCCGGGTCGAGCCGGCCGGCCGCAACCGGGGCGGGACAAGGAATCGAAAGCACGGACAGCGCGGGCGCCGCGGCGCGACCGGGATACAGCGGGAGGTCTTGCGGCAGGCCGCGGGCCCGCGCGCGCTCGCGCAGGACGGCGGCGTCTCCCAGGATGACGACGCGGCCAGGCGGCCGGTCGACCGCGAGCAGGGCGCAGAGGTCCGGGCCGATGCCCGCGGGCTCGCCGGCGGTCAGCGCGACCAGGGGCCCGTTGCCGGAAGGCATGCGGGCCTCGCGCCTAGCGCTCGTCGAAGCGGTTCTCGACGAAGGCGCGGTCGCGCATCTGGCGCAGCCAGTCCTGGTGGGCCTCGTCGGCCTTGCGCGCGCGGATCGTCTGTCGGGCGGCGATCTTCTTGCGATCGGCGGAGAGCTCCTCGGCGCGGCGCCCGACCACCTGCACCAGGTGCCAGCCGAACGGCGTCTGCGTGGGCTGGCTCACCTCGCCGTCCTTGAGCGCGTTCATCACGCGCTCGAACTCGGGCACCGTGTCACCCGGGGCGATCCAGCCGAGGTCGCCGCCCTTGGCGGCGCTCGCGTCCTCGGAGTTCTGCTTGGCGATCTCGGCGAAGTCGGCGCCACCCACGATGCGCTCGCGCATCGCCTGCAGCCGCCGCTTCGCCTCGTCTTCCGACAGGCCCTCGCGCGCGCGCAGCAGGATGTGGCGCACGTTGGTCTGCTGCACGCCTCCGGTGACCGCGGCCTTGCCGCGCTTTTCGAGCAGCTTCACGATGTGGAAGCCGTTGGGGCTGCGGATGATGTCGCTCACCTCGCCTGGCTGCAGCTTGGACACCGACCCGAGGAATGCCTGCGGCAGGCGGCCCGAGGCGCGCCAGCCGAGAACGCCGCCTTGCAGCGCATCGGGGGCGTCCGAGTAGGTCGCCGCGACCTGCGCGAAGTTGGTTCCCCTGCGCAGCTCGGAGAGGGCGGCCAGCGCGCGCCGGCGCCGCTGCTCGATCTGCTGGGGATTGGACTGGGGGGCGACGACCACGAGGACGTGCGCCAGGTTGTACTCCGAGTCGCCGGAGGCCTCGCGGGCTTCACGCGCGATCTCGGTGTCGACCTCGGCGTCGGTCACCACGACGTGGTTGTCGATCTCGCGCTCGCGCAGGCGCGCCAGCATGATCTCGGAGCGGATGTCCTCGCGGAAGCGCGGATAGCGGATGCCGTCGCGCTCGAGCGCGGCGCGGAAGGCGGCCACCGACAGGTTGTTCTCCTGGGCGATGCGCTCGATCGTGCGGTCGAGCGTGGCGTCGTCGACCTTGATGCCGGTCTCCTTCGCGAGCTGGACCTGCACGAGGTCGTTGATCAGCCGCTCCAGGATCTGGCGCGAGAGCGCGTCGGCCGCGGGCAGCTGGCCGCCCTGGCGCTGGAACTGGCGCACGACGAGGTTCACGCGCTCGGTCAGGTCGTTGAACGTGATCACCTCGTCGTTGACCACGGCGACGATGCGGTCGACGGGGACGACACGCGGCGGGGCCGCGAGGGCGGCGCGGGGCGCGGGCGCGGCAGCGGGCGCGGGCGCCTGTGCCGTGGCGGCGAGGGCGGAGAAGGCCGCGGCGGCGAGCAGCGGGCGCAGCAGGATCGAGGCAGGTTTCATTGCGGTATCTCGTCGGATCGGCGGTAGCCGGCGATATTCTGGCGCAGCGTCTCGAGGGGGTTGATCCCGATGCGCGACAGCCCCGAGAGCTCCAGCTGGAGCTGGAACGACGTCGAGTACTGCTGTGTGGCGGTGATGAAGCGGTGGGCCACCGCGCGCACTTGCCAGCAGCCCGCATTGTACTCGACGCCCACGAGTCCCTCGAGGAGCTTGCGGTCCTGGATGCTCCAGTTCCACCGTGCCAGCCCCGAGAGGTTGCGCATGATCGGCCACTGGGTGGACAAGTCGACCTGCTCGATGCCGCCCTGCGCGGGGTCGACCGCGTCCACGGAGCCGCGCGCGTAGCGGTAGGCCGCGTTGAGCACGCGCCCGGGCTCGGGGGTGTAGCTGGCGCCGGCCGAGAAGCGCTGCGAGCGCGACACGCTGGGCGTGTACTGCACGCCAACGTCGACGCCGATCGCCGGCGTCATCCGGCTGGAGGCGAAGGCGACGACGTCGGAGGACTGGGCATCGGCGGCGGGTTCGCCCAGGGTCACGCGCGGCGCCTTGAAGTAGTGGATCTGTCCGAGCGCGGCGCGGAAGCGCTCGAGGCCGGTCTGCGCGTCGATGAGACGCGAGGCGAGCGCAACCGTGAGCTGGTTGGCGTCGCCCACACGGTCGCCGCCCACGAAGCGATTGTCGGTGAAGATCTGGGCGAAGTTGAAGTCCCTGACCGCGGTGGTGAAATTGGGCAGCTGGGACTGGTCGCGGTAGGGAACGTTGAGGTAGTAGATCCGCGGCTCGAGCGTCTGCTCGAAGGTGTCCTTGCCCCACTGGACCTGGCGGTCGAAGTAGAGCCCCGCGTCGACGCTCGCGATCGGCACCGACAGGCTCGGGCGGTTGTCGGGCCTGGTGTTGTTCTCGTCCAGCTTGTAGCGCAGCTCGTAGTAGCCGGCGCGTGGCACCACGTAGCCGTAGCTCGTCCGCATCGGGTAGGCCACGCTCGGGTACAGGATCGCACGCTGGCCGCTCACCAGGCTCGGGTGGCGGAAGTTCGACAGCTCGCCCAGCACGCTCCAGTCGAAGCCGAGGTCGCCCTGGCGCGCGCCGACGAGCGACAGGCGCGGCACGATCTTGTACGGGATGGGCACGGGCGAGGCGCTCGCCGGGTCCTGCAATGTCTGGTAGGCGAGCGCCCGCGCCGACACCGACCAGGTGTCGTCGTCGTACGCCAGGATGGCGTCGCGCGGCAGGTTGGTCTGCGAGGTCGCGGCGATCTTGGTCGACAGGTCGCGGAAGTAGTCGTCGTCGGAGACGCGCTGGCCGTTCACCGCCGCCCGCCAGCCCGGCCACCAGAGGCGCTGGTCGTGGCGGATGCCGAGGAAGTACCGGTCGGCGTCCTTGATCGCGTCGTTGGGGAGGTACTCGCCGTCGACCTGGCCGGAGTACTTCTCGCCGAGGTAACGGAACTCGGTGCCCAGCTGCAGTCCGCGCTTGGTGTAGACCTTGGGCGTGATCGTCGCGTCGCGGTTCTCGGCGATGTTCCAGTAGTACGGGGTGCCGAACTCGAAGCCGCTCTGGCCCGAGGTGCCGATGATCGGCGCGAGGAATCCCGAGCGCCGCTTGTTGTCGAGCGGGAAGTGCAGGTAGGGCGAGTACAGGATCGGCAGGCCGAGGAAGTACACCGTGCTGTGGTACGCGGTGCCGCTGTTCTCGATCCCGTCGAGCGTCATCTCGCGCACGCGGATGAACCAGTCGTCGCGCGGGGCCGGGCAGGACGTGTACTCGGCCTGCTCCAGGTGGCTCACGCGGTTCTCGCCCAGGATCGCGCGCTCGGCATGCCCGCGCGAGGCGGTTCGCCGCTCGCCGGTCTTGGGGAATTCGAACACGGGCGTGTCCATCACGCCGGAGTCCTTCTCGAGGTCGTAGGTGAGGCGCGGGCCCGTCGCCGTGTCTCCGCCGCGCTCGAGGACCACGGAGCCCGTGGCCGTCGCGACCTGGTCGGCCGCCGAGTACTCGAGGCGGTCGGCGCGGATCGTGGCACCCCGCTGGCGCAACTTCACGTTGCCGGTGGCGACCACGTTCCTGTCCGGTTGTCCCTCGATGCGATCGGCCTCGAGGAACTTCGCGCTGTCGCGTTCGGGGCGCGTGGGCGCCATGCGCATCTGGCGCTCGAGCTTCAACTGAAGCTCGGGGTCGAGCGCCGCAGCGAGGCCCGGAACCAAGGCGCACACGAGCGCGATCGCTGCGGACCGGAGGCGTCTCGACGTCAAGGAAGCTGCGGTGCGGATGCTAGAATCGCCCGAGTTTACCCCATGGACGACCGTCTTTCCGCGCTCGACGCGTGGCTGCGCGAGGTCCTGCGCGGCGCCGCTTTCAGGCTCGAGCGCGCCTCCACCGACGCCAGCTTCCGCCGCTACTTCCGCGCTTTCCTCGACGACGGCCGCACGTTCATCGCAATGGACGCGCCGCCCGAGCGCGAGGACTCGAGCGCGTTCGTGCACGTCGCGGGCCTGTTTCGCGAGGCCGGGCTCAACGTACCCGAGGTGTTCGCGACCGACTTGCCGCGCGGCTACCTCCTGCTGGGCGACCTGGGCACACGCCCCTACCTTGACGAGCTGCGCGAGGGCCGCGACGTCGACCGGCTCTTCGGGGACGCGACTACCGCGCTCGTGCGCTGGCAGGAGGCGAGCCGGCCGGGCGTGCTGCCCGAATACGACGAGGCGCGGCTGCGTCGCGAGCTCGAGCTCTTCCCCGAGTGGTTCGTGGGCCGCCACCTGGGCGTCCAGCTGGACACTGCCCGTCGCGCGGCGCTGGAAGGCGTGTTCGCACGCGTGCTTGCCAACAACCTCGCGCAGGCGCGCGTCTTCGTCCATCGCGACTACATGCCGCGCAACCTGATGGTGTGCGAGCCCAACCCGGGCATCCTCGACTTCCAGGACGCGGTGCACGGCCCGATCAGCTACGACATCGCGTGCCTCTACCGCGACGCGTTCCTCACCTGGGAGGAGGAGCGCGTGCTCGACGGGACCATCCGCTACTGGGAGAAGGCGCGCGCCGCCCGCCTGCCGGTGCCTTCCGACTTCGCCGGATTCTGGCGCGACGTGGAGTGGATGGGCGTGCAGCGCCACTTGAAGGTCCTGGGTATCTTCGCGCGCCTGCACTACCGCGACGGCAAGGCGGGCTACCTCGAGGACACCCCGCGTTTCGAGGGCTACGTGAGGCACGCTGCCGCGCGCTACGACGAGCTTGCCTTCCTCGGCGAGCTGCTCGACGAGCTCGCAGGCCGCGCGCGCGAAGTGCGGCATACCTTCTGATGCGCGCCCTCATCCTGGCGGCGGGGCGCGGCGAGCGCATGCGCCCGCTGACCGACGCCAAGCCCAAGCCGCTGCTCACGGCCGGCGGGCGGACGCTGATCGAGTGGCAGATCGAGCGCCTCGTCGCGGGCGGATTCGACGAGCTCGTGATCAACCATTCGTACCTCGGCCCGATGATCGAGGCTGCGGTGGGCGATGGCGCGCGCTACGGCGCCGCGATCCGCTACTCGCACGAGCCGACCGCGCTCGAGACCGCCGGCGGCGTGGCCCAGGCGCTGCCGCTGCTGGGGAGCGGCCCCTTTGCGGTGGTGAGCGGGGACATCTACACCGAGTTCGACTATGCCTCGCTTGGCGACCGCGTCGCCGCGATCGCGCGCGATCCGGTGCGCGTCGCGGCCCACTTCGTGCTCGTGGACAACCCGCCCTATCATCCTGGTGGCGACATGGGCCTGGCTGATGGGCGCATCACGCGCGCCGGCCCGCGGCTCACCTACGGCAACCTGGCGGTCTACCACCCCTCGCTCTTCGCCGAGGTAGCTCCGGGCACCGCGCTCAAGCTCTTCCCATGGGCCTACCGCTACGTGGACGAGGGGCGGGTGAGCGGCGAGCATTACCGCGGCGCCTGGGACAATGTCGGCACCCCCGACCAGCTGGCCGAGCTCGACCGGCGCATCTCCCCACGACCCGGTAAAATTCATCCATGAAACTCGAAAACCCCCTGCAGGTGAAGCCCTTCAAGGCCCGGCGGCAGCGCCTCGCGCGCGCCCTGGGCGAAGGCGTGGTGGTCCTGCCCACCGCCCCCGAGCGCCATCGCAACGCCGACACCCACTATGACTACCGGTGGGACAGCGGCTTCTACTACATGACCGGTTTCCGCGAGCCCGAAGCGGTGCTGGTGATGGTGCTGGGCGCCAAGCCGCGCACCCTCCTTTTCTGCCGCGAGAAGAACCTCGAGCGGGAGATCTGGGACGGCTACCGCTACGGCCCCGAGATGGCGCGCGAGATGTTCGGCTTCGACGAGGCCCATCCGTATGGCGAGCTGGACGCACGCCTGCCGGACCTGATCGCCAACCAGGACGTGTTGCACACCCCGGTCGGCGCCGACCCGGCATGGGATGCGCGCGTGAGCGGCTGGCTGAACGCCGTGCGGTCCAAGGTGCGCCAGGGCATCACCGCGCCCGCGCAGATCCGGGACGTTCGCGCCGACGTGAACGACATGCGCCTCTTCAAGGACGAGCACGAGCTCGCCATCATGCGGCGTGCCGGCGAGATATCGAGCGCGGCGCATGTGCGCGCGATGAAGGTGGCCGCGCCCGGCAGGCGCGAGTACGAGGTCGAGGCCGAGCTGGTGCACGAGTTCATCCGCAACGGCGCGCGTTCGGCCGCCTACGGCTCGATCGTGGCCGCGGGCGCCAACGCCTGCGTGCTGCACTACCGCGAAAACTCGGCGGAGCTGCGCAAGGGCGAGCTCATGCTGATCGACGCCGGCTGCGAGCTCGACAGCTACGCCTCCGACATCACGCGCACCTTCCCGATCGCGGCGCGCTTCACCCCCGTGCAGCGCGATGTCTACGAGCTGGTGCTCGCCTCGCAGGAAGCGGCGATCAAGGCGGTCAAGCCGGGCGCCGACTTCATCGACTATCACGACGCGGCCACGCGCGTGCTGGCGCAGGGGTTCATCGACTTCAAGCTCTGCAAGGGCTCGGTCGACGCGGTCCTGGAGAGCGGCTCCTACAAGCAGTTCTACATGCACCGCACCGGCCACTGGCTGGGCCTGGACGTGCACGACGCCGGCGACTACATGCAGAAGGGCAAATGGCGCAAGTTGAAGCCCGGCATGGTCCTCACGGTCGAGCCGGGCTGCTACATCCGCCCCGCGGACAACGTACCCAAGGCCTTCTGGAACATCGGCGTGCGCATCGAGGACGACGTGCTCGTCACCGCCAAGGGGCGCGACGTGCTGACGGCCGACTGCCCGAAGAAGGTGAAGGACGTCGAGGACGCCGTCCTCGATCGCTGATGCTCGACGTCGCCATCGTCGGGGCCGGCCCGGTCGGCGCGACACTGGCGGCGCGCATCGGGCTCGCGGGACGCTCGGCCGCGGTCTTCGAGGCGAAGCCGGGCCCCACGGGTGACGCCCGTACCCTCGCGCTCTCGCATGCGAGCCGCGAGAGGCTCGAGTCGATCGGCGGATGGCCCGCCGGTTCAGCGACGCCGATCCGTTCGATCCACGTCTCGCAGCAGGGCGGACCCGGCCGCACGCTGATCGAGGCTTCCGAGCAGGGGCTGGACGCGCTGGGCTACACGGTGGCCTTCACCGCGCTCGAGGCCTCGCTTCATGCCGCGGTCGCATCGACGGGCACTCCGATCCGGTTCGGCGCGGCGTGCGAGCGCATCGACCTGGCGACTGATGCCGCGCGCATCACCCTCGCGGGCGGCGAGGTAGTCGAGGCGCGGCTCCTGGTGTTGGCCGACGGCGGCGCCAACGCCGCGCGCATCTCCGGCGTCGCCTTCACGGAGAAGGACTACGAGCAACACGCGGTTGTCGCGGCGGTCGCGACCGATCGCCCGCACGCCGGGCGCGCCTGGGAGCGCTTCACGACGAGCGGCCCGATGGCGCTGCTGCCCGTGGATGATCGCTACGCGCTCGTCTGGACCGCGTCTCCGAAGGAAACCGCGCGCCTGCGCACGCTCGACGATGGCGCCTTCCTCGCCGAGCTGCAGGCGCGGTTCGGCGACCGCGCCGGCCGCTTCCGCTCGGCCAGCCCGCGCTCGGCCTTTCCGCTTCGCCTGCGCGTGGTCAACACGCCGGTGGCGCTGCGCACGGCCATTGTCGGCAACGCGGCGCAGGCGCTGCATCCCATCGCGGGCCAGGGACTCAACCTCGGCCTGCGCGACGCGACCGGCCTCGCCGACGCGATCGAGGCGTTCGCGCCGGAGGACACCGGCGGCCTCGAGATGCTCGACGCCTACCGCGCGGCGCGCAGGCGCGACGCCGCGCGCGGCGTAGCCTTCACCGATTTCCTCGTCTCCGCGTTCGCCGATGGACGGCGCTTGCCCACCTGGGGACGCGGCCTCGCGCTCGCCGCGCTCGACGCGTTCCCGCCCGCGCGGCGGCTGCTGGCGGAACGCATGATCCACGGGGCTCCGGCGCCGTGACCGCGGCTCGCGTGGTCGTTGCCGGCGCAGGCCCTGTCGGCCTCGCGTTCGCGTGCGCCTGCCCCGAGCTCGAGGTTCGCGTCATCGATCCGGCCCCGCGCGCGACGACTCCGGGCGACGACTACGACTTGCGCATCTTCGCGCTCAGCGCCGGCACGCGTTCGCTCCTGAAGGACGCCGGCGCCTGGGAGCGCCTCGACGGCGCGCGCGTCGCACCGGTACGGCGCATGGAAGTCTTCGGCGATGGCGGTGCGCGGCTCTCGTTTTCCGGCCGGCCTGGCGCCGCGCTGGCGTGGATCGTCGAGGCGGGTCGCCTCTCGGCTGCGCTCGAAGAGCAGGCTGCGAGCCTGGGCGGTGTCACGATCCAGCGCGGCGCGGGCGTCGAGCGCTTCGAGGCCGAGGCCGGTGGCACGCGCGTGTTCCTCCAGGATGGCAGCGTGCTGGACACCGACCTGCTCGTGGGCGCGGATGGTCCGGACTCGCGCATTCGCGCGCTGCTGGGCGCTCCCGTGGAGCAGAGCGCCTACGGCGAGACCGCGATCGTCGCCAACTTCGACACCGAGAAGGAGCACGGCCACCTCGCGCGCCAGTGGTTTCGCCATGACGGCGTCCTGGCCTGGCTGCCGCTTCCCGGCCGCCGCATTTCCATCGTCTGGTCTGCCCCCGACGAGGTTGCCGCCGGACTGTCCGCGCTCGAGCCCGCGGATCTCGCCATTCGCGTGCGCGATGCCGGCGCGGCGGTGCTGGGAGACCTGCGCCTCGCCTCGCGGACGGCGAGTTTCCCGCTGCGGCTCATGCGGGTGGACCGCATCGTCGCGCCGGGCGTGGCGCTGATGGGGGATGCCGCCCACGGCGTGCACCCGCTGGCGGGCCAGGGCGTGAACCTCGGCTTCCAGGACGCGCTCGCGCTCGCGCAGGAAGTTGCCGATCGCTCGCCGCTCGAGCGGCCCGGAGACCTGCGCGTGCTGCGCCGCTATGCGCGCGCCCGGCGCGAGGACGTGACCGCCATGCAGTTCGTCACCGACGGACTCGACCGCCTCTTCTCTTCGGGCTCACCGGGTGCTTCCTGGCTGCGCAACGCCGGGCTGGGACTGGTGGACCGGCAGTCCTGGATCAAGGGCGCGCTCGCCGGTCGCGCAATGCGATAATCCGTCTTTGCCCCGAATCGCAGGCCCTCCCATGAAACACCTCGCCGGCTTTGCCGCTCTCCTCGTCTCGCTGCTGCTCGCGATTCCCGCGGGCGCCCAGCAGGACCCCATCGCGGAGAAGATCAAGGCGGAGCTGAAGAAGCAGATCCCCGAGGCCCAGGTCGACTCGGTGCGCAAGGTGCCCTACGGGAGCCTCTACGAGGTGGTCGTCGGCAGCGAGCTTTTCTACACCGACGACAAGGCGACCTTCATCCTCATCGGCTCGATCGTGGACATGAAGACCCGCGAGAACGTGAGCGAGCTGCGCATGCGGCAGCTGAACAAGGTGGCCTTCGACACGCTGCCGCTCGACCAGGCGATCAAGATCGTGCGCGGCAACGGTTCGCGCCGCGTGGCCGTGTTCGCCGACCCGAACTGCGGGTATTGCAAGCGCTTCGAGCGCGACCTCCTCGGCGTGAGCGACATCACGGTCTACCTGTTCCTCTACCCGATCCTCGCGCCCGACTCGATGGTGAAGTCGAAGGCGATCTGGTGCGCGCCCGACCGCGGCAAGGCCTGGATCGACTACATGGTGCGCGACCTGGCGGTGCCCGCCGACACCGCCTGCGCCACGCCGCAGATCGACCGCAACGTGGAGTACGGCAAGGGCAAGCGCATCACCGGCACGCCCACGATCTTCTTCGAGGACGGCGAGCGCGTGCCCGGCGCGATCAGCATGGCCGACTTCGAGAAGAAGCTCGCGGCCGCGAAGGCGCCCGCAAAGGTCTCCTCGAAGTAGCGCGCTACGGCGCGGTCGGCGCCGACCCGTTGGGTGGCGTGTAGCCCTTCGGCAACAGCACCCACATGCGCGCGCCCTGGCGCATCTTGCCGGCCTGCTGCCCCGCGGGGTCGCCGAACCCCCAGAAGAAATCGGCGCGAACGCCGCCCGCGATCGCCCCGCCCGTGTCTTGCGCCACCATGAGGCGCTGGAGCGGGTCGGCCGTGTTGGGCCACGTCGTCGCGAGGTAGACCGGAACGCCGAGCGGGATCACGCGCGGATCGACCGCGATGGAGCGTTCCGCGGTGAGGGGCACGCCGAGCGAGCCGATGGGACCCGGGAGGTCGCGCGGCAGCTCGCGGAAGAAGACGTAGCTGGGATTGGCGTTCATGAACTCCTGCACGCGCTTCGGGTTGCGGCGCGCCCAGTCCTTGATGCCCTGCATCGAGGCGCGCTCCGGGGGAAGCTCGCCGCGACGGATCAGCAAGCCGCCGAGCGAACGGAAGGGGTGGCCGTTCTGGTCCGCGTATCCGAGCCGCATGCGTTCGCCGTTCTCGAGCTGCACCTGGCCCGAGCCCTGGATGTGCAGGAAGAACGCATCGACGGCGTCGTCCACCCAGACGATCTCGTGCCCACGCAGCGGCGGCGCATCCTGGTCGATGTCGCCGCGCGCGAGGTACGGCACCACGCGATTGCCCTCGATGCGTCCGCGCAGCCGCTTGTGCTTGAGCTCCGGAAAGACCGACGACAGGTCGATCGTGACCAGGTCCGGCGGCGGGGCGTAAAGCGGATAGCGGTATCGCGAGGTGCGGATGCGGCTGCCGTTGAGCAGGGGCTCGTAGTAGCCGGTGACCATGCCCGCGGTCGATTCGTCCGCGTTGATCACCTGGTACGGTTCGAAGTTGAGCTCGAAGAACGCCGCCGCCTCGCGCTCGCCGCCCTCGGCGAGCACCGACTGCGCGCCGGCGCACACGCCTTTCCACGCATCCTGCTTTTCCAGCACCGCGCAGCCGCGCGCGAACGCCTCGAGCGCCGGGCGCACCGGCTCGCGCTTCCACAACGGCAGGTCCAGCCACGAAGCGGCCTGCAGGCGCCCGCGATACTCGACCGGGGGCGGCGTGGCGGGCGGCTGCGCCGCGGGTGGACACACCGGCTTCTCCACGGGTGGACACACGAGCGGCTCGGGAGCCGCGACATGCGGCGCGGGCGCCGGCGGCGGAGCGCTCGCGCACGCGGCGAGCAGGAATGCCGCCGCGAGGCCGCTCCCGATCGCGGATAATGGGAGCGCGCGCAAGCTGGAGGAGAACGAAGTGGGCTGGGTGTTCCTGGAGATCGCGCTGGCGCTCGCCATCGCGGTGCTCATCGTCTGGTGGACCCTGCCGCGCAAGCCGCGCGATCGCCGGGAGGATGACGAGCGGTAGTGCTCAATGCAGCGTGCGCGGGACGCTCAGCGTGAATTCGGGGATGCTCGCCTCGAAGCGCGTGCCGTCCTCGGCCACCAGCTGGTAGCTGCCGCGCATCGTGCCCACCGCGGTCGGGATCGAGGAGCCGCTGGAGTACTCGAAAGTGTCGCCCGGCTTGAGCACCGGCTGCTCGCCCACGACGCCCATTCCACGCACTTCCTGCACCTGGTTGTCGGCGTCGGTGATGATCCAGTGGCGGCTCACGAGCTGCGCCGGAACGCTGCCATTGTTGGTGATGCGGATCGTGTAGGCAAAGACGTACCGGTCTTCCTCCTCGTCCGACTGATCGGGAAGATAGGTCGAATGGGCGGTGACCGCGATGTTGTACTTCTTTGCTTGAGGCACAGTCGATTTGGCTTGAGGCATCGTCGATGATGGTAGCATTCCCACGCCCTAGCGCGAGACCATGTCCCGATCCGGTTTTCGAATCGCCCCGAGCATCCTTTCCGCCGACTTCGCGCGTCTCGGCGAGGAGGTGCGCGACGTCATCGCGGCCGGGGCCGACCTGGTCCATTTCGACGTGATGGACAACCATTACGTTCCCAATCTGACCGTCGGACCGCTCGTGTGCGAGGCGATTCGCCCGCACTGCAGCGTGCCCATCGACGTGCACCTGATGGTGAAGCCCGTCGACCGGATCATTCCCGATTTCGCGCGCGCCGGCGCCTCGATCATCAGCTTCCATCCCGAGGCGAGCGAGCACGTCGACCGCACGCTCGGCCTCATCCACGAGGTCGGCTGCAAGGCGGGCCTGGTGTTCAACCCCGCGACGCCGCTCGCGTACCTCGAGCACGTGATCGACAAGGTGGACCTGGTGCTGCTGATGTCGGTCAACCCCGGCTTCGGCGGGCAGTCGTTCATTCCAAGCGCGCTCGAGAAGCTCGCCGCCGCGCGCCGGCGCATCGACGAAAGCGGCCGCGACATCTGGCTCGAGGTCGACGGCGGCGTGAAGGCCGACAACATCGAGGCGATCGCGCGCGCCGGGGCCGACACGTTCGTGGCCGGCAGCGCGATCTTCGGCGCCAAGGACCGGCCCGGCGCGATCCGCGCGATGCGCGAGTCGCTGAAGCGGGCTACAATGACCGCCTGATTTTCGTTCCACACCCCCGTCCCGACATGGCACTGCACGGAATCCGATTCGACTGGCGATGGCACTGGCGCTGAGGCGCTCGCTTGCCGTTGTCCTCTCGAAACGAACCGTGTGGTGAACCGTGACTAAAGACGAATTCCTGGCGCTGGGACGCGCCGGCTACAACCGAGTACCCCTGCACCTCGAGACCCTCGCGGATCTCGACACGCCGCTGTCCATCTTCCTGAAGCTCGCCAACCGGCCGGGGTCGTACCTGCTCGAGTCCGTGATCGGCGGCGAGCGCTTCGGGCGCTACTCGATCGTGGGGCTGCCGGCGCGCGAGATGCTCGAGGTACGCGGCGTGGTCGTGCGCTTGCTGCGCGACGGCGCCGAGCACGAACGCCACGTCGTGACCGACCCGCTCGCGTTCGTGGACCGCTACCTCGCGTCGTTCCGCGCGGCTCCGCCCGCGCCGCACCTGCGCTTCGCCGGCGGGTTGGCGGGCTACTTCGGCTACGACACGGTGCGCCATATCGAGCGCCGCCTCGCGGATTGCACCAAGCCCGAGCCGCTGGGACTGCCCGAGATCCGCCTGCTCCTGTCCGAGGAGCTCGCGGTCGTCGACAACCTCTCGGGCAAGCTGCACCTCATCGTCTACGCCGACCCCTCCGCGCCCGACGCGTTCGAGGTCGCCCAGGCGAGGCTCGCGACGCTTCGCGCGGGGCTGCGCAAGCCCGCGGGCCTTCCGCCCCACACGCCGGCGGGCGAGCTCGAGGCGCCGCGATCGAACATCGGCGAGGGCGCTTTCTACGAGGCGGTCGCGAAGTGCAAGCGACTCATCCTCGATGGCGACATGATGCAGGTGCAGATCTCGCAGCGCCTCACGCAGCGCTTCCCGTATTCACCGGTGAACCTGTACCGCGCGCTGCGCTCGATCAACCCGTCGCCGTACATGTTCTATTTCGAGTTCGGCGATTGCCAGCTGGTGGGCGCCTCGCCCGAGATCCTCGTGCGCCGCGAGGGCGACAAGGTGACGCTGCGTCCGATCGCGGGCACGCGCAAGCGCGGATCCACGCCCGAAAAGGACCTGGCGATGGAGCGCGAGCTGGTGGCGGACCCGAAGGAGCGCGCGGAGCACCTGATGCTCATCGACCTGGGCCGCAACGACATCGGGCGCATCGCCCGCACCGGCACGGTGAAGGTGACCGAGACGATGGTGGTCGAGCGCTACTCGCACGTGATGCACATGGTCTCCAACGTGGAGGGCGAGGTCGAGCCTTCGCTCACGCCGATGCAGCTGCTGCGCGCGACCTTTCCCGCGGGCACCGTGACCGGCGCTCCCAAGGTCCGCTCGATGGAGGTGATCGACGCGCTCGAGCCCGAGCGGCGCGCGGTCTACGCGGGCGCCGCGGGCTACCTCGGCTTCAACGGCAACCTCGACCTCGCGATCGCGATCCGCACGGGCGTGGTGAAGGATGGGCAGCTGCACGTGCAGGCGGCGGCCGGGATCGTCGCCGATTCGATTCCCGAGAACGAGTGGCGCGAGACGCAGAACAAGGCGCGCGCGGTGCTGGCGGCGGCTGAGCTGGTCCACGCCGGCCTCGACGCCCCGCTGCCATGAGGGCTAACTACTTCGGCCCGGGCGGCGCGTCCTTGCCCCAGTTCGAGATGTCGGCGCCCGCGAGGCTGAATCCGGTTTTCGGCAGTGCGTCGGCGTTGATTTCGTCCTCGACCTTCTGGAAGACCGCGGCGAGCTTGAAGCTCAGCTGCGCGAGGTTCGCGGGATTGGTCGTCAACGTCACGCCGTTCTCGGTGACCTTGGTCGAATCGCCCACGAGGCGGGTGAAGATATCGGTGGCGAGCTCCACCACCTTCGTCTTGAGCAGGGCGGGGTCCTGTTTCGTCGGGGCGGCATTGCTCATGGGGGCGGACCTCGCTCTGGTGGGGAATTCCATCCTACTCGCTAAGGGAGTGCAACCATGCTCCTGATGATCGACAACTACGACTCCTTCACCTACAACCTGGTGCAATACCTGGGGGAGCTCGGCGAGCAGGTGCGGGTGGTGCGCAACGACGAGGTGACCCTCGACCAGATCGAGTCCATGGCGCCGGAGCGCATCGTCATCTCGCCCGGCCCCTGCACGCCCAACGAGGCCGGGGTCTCGCTCTCGACCATCGGGCGCTTCGCCGGGCGCATCCCCATCCTCGGCGTGTGCCTCGGGCACCAGGCGATCGGCCAGGCCTTCGGCGGCAAGGTGGTGCACGCGCACACGCTGATGCACGGCAAGGTCTCGCGCATCCACCACTCGGGCAAGGGCGTGTTCGCGGGGCTGCCCTCGCCCTACGACGCGACGCGCTACCATTCGCTCGCGATCGAGCGCGCGAGCTGTCCGGCCGAGCTCGAGGTGACGGCGTGGACCGACGACGGCGAGATCATGGGGGTGCGCCATCGCACCCTCGCGGTCGAAGGCGTGCAGTTCCATCCCGAGTCCATCCTCACCGAGCACGGCCACGCGTTGCTGCGCAATTTCCTGAACGACAAGAGAGGCTGACGATGTTCACCGCCCAGGAAGCGATCAACCGCCTCTGCGACAAGCGCGAGATCTTCTACGACGAGATGGTCGACCTCATGCGGCAGGTGATGGAGGGCAAGGTCTCGCAGGTGCAACTCGCGGCCATCCTCATGGGGTTGCACGTGAAGACCGAGTCCGTCTCGGAGATCGCCGCCGCCGCCGCGGTGATGCGCGAGTTCTCGACTAAGGTCGAGGTGGGATCCACGGAGCGCCTGGTCGATACGTGCGGCACGGGCGGGGACAAGGCACATACGTTCAACATCTCCACCACGGCCGCCTTCGTGGCTGCCGCCGCGGGCGCACGCGTCGCCAAGCATGGGGGACGCGCGGTGTCGTCGCAGTCCGGTTCGGCCGACGTGCTCGAAGGGCTCGGCGTCAACCTCGCGCTCACGCCCGAGCAGGTCGGCCGGGCCATCAAGGAGGTGGGCGTGGGGTTCATGTTCGCGCCGAACCACCATCCGGCGATGAAGCACGCGGCGCCGGTTCGCAAGGAGCTCGGGATGCGCACGATCCTCAACATCCTGGGCCCGCTCACGAATCCCGCGGGCGCTCCCAGCCAGGTGATGGGCGTGTTCCACCAGGACCTCGTGGGCATCCAGGCGCGGGTGCTCAAGATGCTGGGCAGCAAGCACGTGATGACGGTGCACGGACACGACGGGCTGGACGAGATCACCCTCACCGGCCCCACATTCGTGGCCGAGCTCAAGCACGACTTCATCACCGAGTTCACGATCGAGCCCAAGCAGTTCGGGTTCGATACGGCGCCGCTCGAGGCCATCCAGGTCAAGGATTCCGCGGAGTCGCGCGCGCGCGTCGAGGCCGTGCTCGCGAACGAGCCCGGTCCGTCGCGCGACATCGTGATCCTCAACGCGGCCGCCGCGCTCTACGTCTCGGGTGTGGCCGGTAGCCTCTGGGACGGCGTGGCCGCCGCGCGCGACGCTATCGCCAGCGGTGCGGCGAGGGCGAAGCTCGACCAGCTGGCCGCGTTCACCCGCGGATTCGCGAAGACGGCCTGAAGTGGCACATATCCTCGACCGCATCCTCGAGGCCAAGTGCCGCGAGGTGGAGCGCAGCCGCGCGGCCATCCCGCAGCACGAGATCGAGCGCAGGGCGCAGGCGGCCGATCCGCCCCGCGGGTTCGAGCGCGCGCTGCGCGCCAAGGTCGCCGCGGGTCGGCCCGCGGTCATCGCCGAGATCAAGCGCGCAAGCCCGAGTCGCGGGCTGATCCGCAAGGACTTCGACCCTGCCCGCATCGCCGGTTCATACGAGGCACATGGCGCGGCATGCCTCTCGGTACTCACGGACGCTGAATTCTTCGGCGGCTCGCCCGCCGATCTCGAGGCCGCCCGCGCCGCGTGCCGCCTGCCGGTGCTGCGCAAGGACTTCATGATCGACCGCTACCAGGTCTTCGAGGCGCGCTCATGGGGCGCCGACTGCATCCTGCTCATCATGGATGCGGCCCCGGATCAACAGCTCAAGGCGCTCGAGACGATCGCCCATGAGCTCGGCATGGACGTGCTCGTCGAATGCCATGACGCTGCCCAGCTCGAGCGCGCGTTGGCGACTTTCGCCACCGCGCTCATCGGCATCAACAACCGCGATCTCACGACATTCGAGACCCGGCTCGAGACCACGATCGAGCTCGCACCCCGTGTCCCGCCCACCCGTTTGCTCATCACGGAGAGTGGAATTCATGCCCCGGAGGACGTCATTCGTTTACGCAAGTCAAAAGTGAGCGCCTACTTAGTTGGCAGCGCTTTTATGGCCGCGGAGGACCCCGGACAGGAGCTCCACCGCGTATTTTCAGGGGCTTAGGGGGGTGTGGCGGAAGCGCAACAACGCGCTCCGTTTGTTGCAGGATTCGCTAAAAACCCCTTGAGGGAAGCTAGGGGCTTTGGCATCATGCGAGTGGCTTCTCAAAAGAATTCGGGAGAAGTGCCAACAGTCGGGGCAAAAAAATCCCCGCGAGGTTTCCCAAGAAATAAGCAAGTTACGGCCTCACTTCAACAAAGGAGATTCTGATGAACAAGAAGCTGATCGCCCTGGCAATCGCCGGCGCCTTTGCAGCGCCGGTGGCCATGGCTCAGACCGCGAACCCGGTGACCCTCTACGGCCGCGTGCACCTCACGTTCGAGCAGGTGGAAGTGAAGGGCCAAGCGTCGAAGCGGACGCGTATCCAGGACCAGGCATCGCTGCTCGGCGTGCGTGGTACCGAAGATCTGGGCGGCGGCACGAAAGCCTTCTTCCAGCTCGAGACCGCATTCAACCCCGAGTCGACTTCGGGCACGTTCGCAGGCCGTAACAGCGGCGTGGGCTTCCAGGGCGGCTGGGGTAGCATCCTGATGGGGCGTTGGGATACACCCTTCAAGGTTGCGACCGGCGCCATCGACCCGTTCGGTGACGTGACGATCGCCGGCATCACGATGGCGAACAACGACCAAGGCAACTTCGACCGTCGCGACCCGAACGTGATCCAGTACTGGTCACCGAATTGGGGTGGTTTCGCGTTCCGGGCCATGTTCCAGACCGACGACCTGAAGGGCGCCACCACCAACCCTCGCGATCAAAGCTATAGCGGAACCTTCACCCGCGGCCCGGTGTACGTCTACCTTACGTGGGAAGAGCACAAGGACCAGGCCGGCAGCACCGCGACCTCCGGCTCGAAGGAAGAGGGCTTGTCCGTCGGCGGCTCGTTCGCCTTCGGCCCGGTGAAGATCGCCGGCAACTGGCAGAAGTACGAGAAGACCGCCCGCAAGGACAAGGAATCCTGGCTGGCGAACGTGGTCTGGACGCTGGGCAACAACCAGCTGATCTATCAATACCAGCGCTCGGAAGATGGTCAGTTGAACACCAGCACCGCGGCAGCGCCCAAATGCGACGTGAACTCGGCCGCGTGGCAGTACAACTTCTCGCGCCGCACTTTCACCCAGGTCATCTACTCCAAGATCAAGAACAACGACACGGCCAACTGCGGCAGCCCCGGCAGCGGCTGGGGTGGCCTGCTTTCGCCCGGCGGCGATCCGCAAGGCATCTCGATCGGCCTGCGTCACGTGTTCTAAGTCGAACACAGCGATCCAGGGCACAATCGAAGGGCGCGGCGAAAGCCGCGCCCTTTTTCTTTTGCCGCGATGCCCTACTCCCGCCTCGATTCCCTCCTGATAGCCGCCGACGAGGCGTTGCGAGCGCTTTCCGGCGCCGCGAGCTCGGCCCGCCCGTCGCCCGCATCGACGTTGCCCGAAGGCGACGATCCACGTGCCTCCGCCGGCCTCATGCGCGTGAACCACACCGGCGAGATCTGCGCGCAGGCCCTGTACAGCGGCCAGGCGCTATTTGCGCGCGACGAGGTCGTTCGCGAAGCGCTGAAGTCGGCGGCCGGCGAAGAGCGTGATCACCTCTCGTGGTGCCGCGAGCGTCTCGAGGAGTTGGACTCCCGGCCGAGCTTCCTCGATCCTCTCTGGTATGTAGGCTCCTTCGGGCTCGGCATGATCTCGGGGCTGGCCGGGGATCGCTGGAGCATGGGCTTCCTCGCGGAGACCGAAGCCCAGGTCGAACGCCACCTCGAGGGCCACCTCGACGCGCTCCCCCGGAATGACGCGCGCAGCCGTGCGGTCGTGGCGCAGATGCGCGACGACGAGAGCCGCCACGGTGCGCTGGGTCGCAGCCTCGGGGCGCGAGAGCTGCCGCTGCCGGTGAAGGCGGCGATGCGGTTGGCTTCCCGCGTGATGACGCGAACCGCCTACTACGTCTGAGGGGTTTCGCCTTCCCGGATCTCGAAGTCGGTCGTGATCTGCGCAGTCTTAGCAAGCATCGCCGTGGCCGAGCAGTACTTCTCCTTCGACAGGCGGACGGCACGCTCCACTTGCGCCGGGGCGAGCGCCCTCCCGGTGACCACGAAGTGGAAGTGGATGCGCGTGAACACCTTCGGATCTTCCGTCGCCCGCTCGGCCTCCAGCTCGACCACGCAGCCGCCGATCGCCTGCCTGGCCTTCCTCAGGATGTGTACGACGTCGATGGCACTGCAGGCGCCGGTGCCCATCAGGACCATTTCCATCGGCCGCGCGCCGAGGTCGCGGCCGCCGATGTCGGGAGAGGCGTCCAGCACTATCGCGTGGCCGCTGCCGCTCTCCGCGACGAAAGTCATCCCCTCGACGAGCTGGATGCGCGCCTTCATGCCTGCGCTTCCGGGGCGTTGTCGCCGAGCCACTTCCTGGTGATCGTCCAGCCCACGGCGAGCAGGGCAGGCCCCACGAACAAGCCGATGAAGCCGAACGCGATCGCGCCGCCGAACACGCCGAGAACGACCAGCAGCATCGACAGGTTGCCGGCGCGGCTCATGAGGATGGGCTTGATGAAGTTGTCGACCGAGCTGATCACGGCCAACCCGTAGACCACCATGAAGATGGCCCAGCCCGTCTGGTCCTGTGCGTACAGCCATGCGGCCGCGCCACCCCAGATCAGCACCGGACCCATCGGCACGAGCGAGAGGACGAAGGTCAGCGCCGCGAGCAGCAATGCGCCCGGAACCCCGGCGATGACGAAGCCCAGCAGCGCCACTACCGCCTGCGCGAGCGCCGTCCCGAGCAATCCGTAGACGACGCCTCGCACCGCACCCTGTGCGGTCACGAGAATATCGGCTCCGTCGGCGCCCGCGAGCCTCGACATGCCCTCGGCAAGCAGGCGGCGCACGCGGTCGCCATCGCGGTAGAAGAAGAATGCAACGAAGAGCGCGATGAGGATCTGGACCAGGCCCTCGCCGACCGCGCCGCCCAGGCCCAGGAACATGGTCTTGGCGGGATCGGCCAGGCGCCGGGCGAGCGCGACGAGTTCCTCGCGGCTCTGCAGCAGCACGGCGGAATAGTCGCTGAGCCAGGCACCGATCAGGGGCAGTTTGCGGATGAAGGCCGGAAGCTCGAAGTTTGAGCGGTTGTCGAAGAAGTTGCGCACGGCCTCCACCACGGCCGGCGAATGGACGATCAGGCTCTGGGCGGCGAGGGCAACGGGCAGGGCGAGTGCGACGACGAGGGTCAGGACGATCGCCAGCGCGGCAAGGGAGTTGCGGCCACCCCAGCGATCGCGCAGCCAGGCGTAGGCAGGCCATGTGGACATGCACAGGACGGCGGCGAAGAGGATCGCGCCCAGGAACGGCCTCAGGACCAGGACGCAGCCGAGCACCAGCAGGGCGGTGGCGGCCAGGCGAACGTACTGCTCGATACGTTGGGCTTCCATGGGGGGGTCGGCGGGGCGGGACTGGAATTCTACCGGAAGCCGGTTTGACACAAAGTTCTGATTTCCCTATAATTTCGGGTTCGCAGTCCCCCAAACAAAGCGGCCAAAGTATTGGCGGGCACCCCCCGCCGGCACCCAGTGTCGCGTAGATACAGGAAGACCAACCCATGAAGACCTTCTCGGCGAAGCCGGAGGAAGTCCGGCGCGACTGGTACGTCGTCGACGCCACGGACAAGGTGCTGGGTCGGCTGGCGGCGGAAGTCTCGCGGCGCCTGCGCGGCAAGCACAAGCCTGAATTCACCCCCCACGTCGATACCGGCGACTACATCGTGGTCGTCAACGTGGAGAAGCTTCGGGTCACGGGCGCCAAGGCCCAGGACAAGAAGTATTTCCGCCACTCGACCTACCCGGGCGGGATCTACGAGACCAACTTCTCCAAGCTGCAGGCGCGCCATCCGGATCGCATCCTCAGGCTGGCGGTCAAGGGCATGCTGCCCAAGGGTCGGCTCGGCTACGCGATGATCAAGAAGCTCAAGGTCTACGCCGGCCCGCAGCATCCGCACACCTCTCAGCAGCCCAAGGCTCTCGAGATCTAAGGAGCGAGCGAAATGATCGGCAAATACAACTACGGTACGGGCCGCCGCAAGAACGCGGTGGCGCGGGTCTTCATCAAGCCCGGCAAGGGCAACATCACGGTCAACGACAAGCCGCTCGACGTGTTCTTCTCGCGTGAGACCGGCCGCATGATCGTGCGCCAGCCGCTCGAGCTCACCAACCACGCGCAGACTTTCGACATCAAGGTGAACGTGTTCGGCGGCGGTGAGTCGGGCCAGGCGGGCGCCGTGCGCCACGGGATCACCCGTGCGCTGATCGAGTACGACCCCACGCTCAAGCCGACGCTTTCCAAGGCCGGCCTCGTCACGCGCGACGCGCGCGAGGTTGAGCGCAAGAAGGTCGGCCTGCACAAGGCGCGACGCCGCAAGCAGTTCTCGAAACGCTAAGGCGGAAGACGCAGTACTCAGGAGCCCAAACGAACAAAGCCGCCTCCCAGCGGCTTTGTCGTTCTGGGATATCGGGGCTTGTCGTGTCGAGGAGACGCATTTGATCAGGGTCGGGGTCGTCGGAGGCACGGGCTACACGGGCGTCGAGCTGCTTCGACTGCTCGCGGCCCATTCCGACGTCGAGGTCACCGCCATCACGTCGCGCGCGGAAGCGGGCGTCAAGGTTGGCGACTATTTTCCCTCGCTGCGCGGCCGCTACGACCTCGCCTTCACCGATCCCGCCAAGGCACCGCTCAAGGGTTGCGACTGTGTGTTCTTCGCCACGCCCAATGGTGTTGCGATGAGCCAGGCCCGCGCGCTCCTGGACGACGGCGCACGCATCGTGGACTTCTCGGCGGATTTTCGCCTCAAGGACAAGGCCGTCTGGGAGAAGTGGTACAAGGTGGCGCACGCCTCGCCGGAGCTCTTCGACGAGGCCGTCTATGGCCTGCCCGAGGTGAACCGCGAGCGCATCCGCAAGGCCCGCCTCGTGGCCAATCCCGGCTGCTACGCCACCGCCGTCCAGCTCGCCCTGCTGCCGCTGGTGGAGTCGAACTTCGTCGACCACGCTCACCTCGTGGCAGATGCCAAGTCGGGGGTGAGTGGCGCCGGCCGCAAGGCCGAAGTCGACATGCTGTTCCCGGAGGCGGCGGACAACTTCAAGGCCTATGCCGTGAAAGGGCACCGCCACCATCCCGAGATTCTCGAGAGCCTTACGGGCCTGGAGGCGGCGTCGGGGCGCCACATCGGTCTCACCTTCGTGCCGCACCTGGTGCCGATGATTCGCGGGATTCTCGCGACTACGTATGCGCGCATCACCGCGGATACCGACTTCCAGGCGCTGTTCGAACAACGCTACGCATCCGAGCCCTTTGTCGACGTGTTGCCTCCCGGGTCGCAGCCCGAGACGCGTTGGGTGCGGGGCACCAACCATTGCCGCATCGCCGTGCACCGGCCGCTCGACGGCGACACGCTGGTGGTCATCGCCGTGGAAGACAACCTGGTCAAGGGGGCGGCGGGGCAGGCAGTCCAGAACATGAACCTGATGTTCGGCTTCGCCGAGACGCGGGCTCTCGAGCAGCCGGCGCTCTTCCCCTGATGCGAGGGATCGGCCGCAGGATTCGCAGCAGCTTCGGCCTCGGGTCGTCGCGCGTCGCAATCCGCCCGCAGCTCGCGTGGTACTGGCGCTGGCTCATCAACGTACTCGCCCTGACCCTGGTCGGGGGCATCGTGTGGTGGCTGGTTCAGAACAGCTATCGAATCACCGGGTTCAACGCGGAGGAAGCGCGCCAGCGCCTCGTCTCTCTGGACGAGGACAACCGCCGCATGAAGGGCGAGCTCGAAACGGCTCGCACCACCGTGATCGAGCGCGATCGCCAGCTGCAGATCGAGAAGGCCTCGCAGACCGAGCTCGCGCGCAGCGTTGCGCAGCTGCAGGAGGAGAACGCCGGACTCAAGGAGGACCTCAATTTCCTGCGCCGCCTCATGTCGTCGGGCACAACGCCCGAAGGCATCGGTGTCTCGGAGCTCAAGGTCGAGCGCGAGGGCGCGTCGAGCGAGTACCGCTACCGCATGCTGCTCACGCAAGGCGGCCAGCGCAAGGCGGATTTCCAGGGACGGATCCAGATCGTGGCCCGGGTCGCGCAGGGTCCCGTGCTCACGACGCACACGTTTCCCGATGCCTCCGCGCCGGAGACCACTGGCAGCTTCGAGTTCCGCTTCTACCATAAGGTCGAGGGACGCTTCCGCATCCCGGAGGGGGCAGCCCTAAAAGGGGTGGACGTGCGCGTTCTTGCGGTTCCCGGGGGACAGGTTAAACTGTCCCGGACGATCAATTTCCCGTAGGGAGGCAACATGTTCGGGAAGACCAACAAGCCGAGCCCAATCGACAGCCTGATCGGCGCCGGCACGACGATCGAGGGCCATGTCAGCTTCACCGGCGGGCTCAGGATCGATGGCAGCGTGAAGGGTGACGTGAAAGCGACCGGCAACAAGCCGGGCACGCTCGTGATCTCGGAGCTCGCGAAGGTCGAGGGCCAGATCGACGTCGCGCACGTCGTCATCAACGGCACCGTCGCGGGTCCGGTGCGGGCCACCGAGTACGTAGAACTCCTTCCCAAGGCCCGGGTCACAGGAAATGTGACGTACAAGTCGATCGAGATCCACGTCGGCGCGATCGTGATGGGACAGCTGCAGTACGAGGCCCCTGCCCGCAGCGACAAGGTCGTGGAATTCAAGCCGGCATCGGGCTCGTCCGACTGAAAAGCAAAGACTGGAGACAGATATGAATGACATGACCACCGCGATGCCGGATCCGCTCATCTTCACCGAGAGCGCGGCGAACAAGGTCAAGGCGTTGATCGAGGAAGAGGGCAACGAGGAGCTCAAGCTGCGCGTGTTCGTGACCGGCGGCGGCTGCTCGGGCCTGCAATATGGTTTCACCTTCGACGAGGTCGCCAACGAGGACGACACCGTCATGCAGAAGAACGGGGTGAGCCTGCTGATCGACCCGATGAGCTACCAGTACCTGGTGGGCGCGGAGATCGACTACACCGAAGGCCTCGAGGGCGCACAGTTCGTGATCAAGAATCCCCAGGCGACCTCGACCTGTGGATGCGGGTCGTCGTTCAACGTCTAGCCTCGCGCCCGCGTCGGTCCGCAAGGGGAGCTTCGGCTCCCCTTCGCTTTTTCAGGCGGGATAGACGGCGCCGAGGATGCGCGGCCCGCGCGCGCCGGTGATGGCGGTGAGGTCGATGGGCTCGCGGCGCACGCATTTCATCGCGAGCCAGGCGAAGGCCATCGACTCCACGTGCGTGGTCGGCACGCCGAGGGTGTCGGTGGGTTCCACGGGGCGATCGCCGGCGAGGTTCGAGATGCGGTCGACGAGGGCGGGATTGCGCGCACCGCCGCCCGCGAGGTAGATCTCGTCGGTCGCCGGGCAAAAACGATCGAGCGCATCCATGATCGAGCGAGCCGTGAAGTCGGCAAGCGTGGCCTGGATGTCGGCCGGCGCATAACGCTGCGGCAGTCGCTGCTCCAACCATTCGAGTCGGAAGAGCTCCCGCCCGGTGCTCTTGGGCGGAGGCACGTCCAGGAAGGGCTCGCTCATGAGGCGCCCCAGGAGGCCCTCGTCGGTATGGCCCTGCGCGGCCCAGCGCCCGCCTTCGTCGAAGTGCCGGCCCAGGTGGCGCCGCGTCCATCCGTCGAGCAGCACGTTGCCGGGACCGCAATCGAAACCGAGCGTGCGTCCGCCCGCCGGCAGCCATGTCACGTTGCTGATGCCGCCGATGTTGACTACGGCGCGCGAGCGTTGCGGATGCCGGAACATCGACTCGTGGAATGCGGGCACGAGGGGCGCTCCCTGGCCCCCGGCGGCCATGTCGCGGCGGCGAAAATCCGCGACGACGGCAATGCCGGTCAGCTCGGCGAGGCGCGCGGGGTCGTTCAGCTGCACCGTGTAGCCGAGGTCCGGGCGATGGCGCACGGTCTGTCCATGGCACCCGATCGCGCCGATGCTCGAGCGCGCGACGCCGCCTGCGGCGAGCGCGCCCTCGACGGCGTTCGCATACAGGGCGCTCAACTCGTGCGTGACGCGCGCAGCGAGGTCGATCGGATCGCTTCCGGGCTCGCAGAGCTGGAGGATGCGCTCGCGCAACTCGGTCCCGAAGGGGACGCTGGCGAAAGCGAGGGTGCGCGCCGTCGCTCCGGAAAAGTCCACGAGCGCCGCGTCCGCGCCGTCGAGGCTCGTCCCCGACATGAGGCCAACATAGAGGTTGACCACGCTACTCGAAGCGCGCCGGTGGTGCCGAGGCAACTCGCGCGATGGTCTCGCGAGCCCCGGCGGCGACCCGCGTGAAGTCCTCTCGCAACCGCGCGGGAACTGGTTCCGCCTTCGGCAGCGCAACCCGGAGCGGATCCTGGTGGACGCCCCCGATCTTGAACTCGTAATGCAGGTGAGGTCCCGTCGCGAAGCCGGTGGCGCCGACGAAGCCGATCGGTTCGCCCTGGCGCACACGCGAACCCGCGCGAACGCTGCGCGCGAAGCCCGAAAGGTGCGCGTACAAGGTCGTGATGCTCCCGCCGTGGCGGATTTCCACCGCGTTGCCATACCCGCCCCGGTTGCCTGCCGCCACGACGGTGCCATCGGCGGCGGCGATCACGCGGGTGCCGCCCGGTGCGGCGAAGTCCACGCCGGTGTGCGCGCGCCAGTTCCTGAAGATCGGATGGAAACGCCCGCCGAATCCCGAGCTCACGCGCGAGAACTCCACCGGAGAGCGCAGGAACGCCTTGGCGCGATTCGATCCATCGAGGGAGTAGTACGTGTCGCCGCCTTCGTCGTCGGTGAACAGCACCGCGTGGTAGGTGCGGGCGTCGTTCACGAACTCCGCCGCCAGGATGCGTCCCGGCGCCACCAGCTCGCCCGAGTCGTAGATCATCTCGTAGACCACGGCGAGACGGTCGCCGCGACGCAGCTCGGTGTGGAAGTCGATATCCGTGGCGAATACGCGCGCGATCTGCATCGCGATCGCGTCCGGGATGCCCGCCGCGTCGGTGGCGGCGAACAGCGACGAGCGCACTGTCGCGGTGCGATAGAAAATGCGCGGCGGCTCGGCCACCGCCCGGCTGCGCGCGGTGTAGGACTCGCCGGCCCGCATCACTTCGAGGAGTGAGGTGGGCGCGAGGAAATAGCGCAGCGAGTGCAGCTCGCCGTCAGGGCCGGTTTCGGCCTGCATCACGCGGCCGGGCACGAGCTGGCGGAAGATCGCACGCCCGGTCGTGTCGGCCTTGAGGAACTCCATCGCGCGAGCGTCCCGGATGCCCAGGCGCTCGAAGAGCGCCGCCACCGTGTCCCCGCGCATCACCCGCTCCTGCGTGGTAAAGCGCGCGGGCGGGTTGGGGTGCGGTTCCAGTACGGGCAACTCGATAGCCTGCTCGACCCGCGCCTGCTCGATGCCGGGCACTGCCGCGCCAGGAGCGATGCCGAAAGCCGTGAGGACGGTCAGTGCCGGCGCGGCTACCAAGGCAAGCCCAACGGCCACCCGCCGGGCAACGCCGGGGCGGGAAGGGGGCTGCGCTAGAATGTCGGTTTTTTGAGCGTGCATCCGGCGGCTCGTATCGGTCGCCGCAGGATAACAGAAAAACGCGCCTTTCCGGCGGAAAAACGGAATCAAATCAATGACTCAGTCCTCCCCCCTGGAGGTCATACGGCGCGGCGCAGAAGAGGTGATCCTCGAGGAAGACCTGCAGCGCAAGCTCGCCCGGGGCAAGCCCCTGCGGGTGAAGGCGGGTTTCGATCCCACTGCCCCGGATCTGCATCTGGGCCATACGGTCCTGCTCAACAAGATGCGGCAGTTCCAGGACCTGGGGCACCACGTGATGTTCCTGATCGGGGACTTCACCGGCATGATCGGCGACCCCAGCGGCCGCAACGCCACCCGGCCGGCGCTCACGCCCGAGCAGATCGCGGCCAACGCCGAGACTTACAAGGTGCAGGTCTTCAAGGTCCTCGATCCCCGGAGGACCGAGATTCTCTTCAACTCCACATGGTGTTCGCAGCTGGGCGCCGCGGGAATGGTCAAGCTGGCGGCGAAGCATACGGTCGCTCGCATGCTCGAGCGCGACGACTTCGCCAAGCGCTTCGCGGAGCAGCGACCCATCTCGATCCACGAGTTCCTCTATCCCCTGATGCAGGGGTACGACTCCGTGGCGATGAAGGCGGATGTGGAGCTGGGCGGCACCGACCAGAAGTTCAACCTGCTGGTCGGGCGAGAGCTGCAGAAGGACTACGGCCAGGAGCCGCAGGTGATCATCACCATGCCGCTGCTGGAGGGCCTGGACGGCGTGAACAAGATGTCCAAGTCGCTCGGCAACTACGTGGGGATCAACGAGTCTCCCGACGAGATGTTCGGCAAGCTCATGTCGGTGTCCGACGAGCTCATGTGGCGCTACTTCGAGCTGCTCTCCTTCGAGCCCCTGGAAACGATCCGGGATTGGAAGAGCTCGGTCGAGAAGGGCGCGAATCCTCGCGACATCAAGGTTCGACTCGCCCAGGAGCTGGTCGCGCGGTTCCACAGCCGCGGTGCCGCGGAGAGGGCGCTCGAGGAATTCGAGTCACGCTTCCGGCATGGCGGCATACCCACGGAAATCGAGGAGCGCGAGCTGGCCGCGCCGAAGGAGGGCCTGACGATCGTGCAGGTCCTCAAACAGGCCGCGCTGTGCCCCTCGGCCTCGGATGCGCAGCGGATGGTGGAGCAGGGCGGCGTCAAGGTGGACGGGCAGAAGGTGGAGGACAAGTCGCTGCGGCTCATGCCGGGCGCGATCCACGTGGTCCAGGTCGGCAAGCGCAAGTTCGCGAGGGTCGTGCTGAACCCCGGCCCTTGAAATACGTGACGCCAGGCTTGCGGCGGCGAGCCAAAACTGTGTATAATCTTTGGCTCTGCTGATCGAACGCCGACCCGGCCAAGAACCACGCCGGACGGCAGTTTTTCGCGATCGGCCTCGCTCTTTAAAAAGTTACAGCCGATAGAGGTGGGTGCTGGCAGGCGCGTAAGCCGAGGGGTTCCTGCAAGGGGATCTCGGAGCGACAAGCAATTGTTGGTCACTCATCTTGGATCCAAGTGA
>Ga0111538_10000865_pt1 | contig 41838 bp, 27 predicted proteins | sample SoiMethybrSBSTD1_FD_79669 | JGI IMG/M metagenome (GOLD analysis project Ga0111538, IMG submission 79669) | Bulk soil microbial communities from a Populus tree surrounding site in Tennessee, USA - Soil MetaG P. TD hybrid SBSTD1 (version 2)... | ecosystem: Environmental > Terrestrial > Soil >...
CGACCAGGACCGTGGACAACCACGTCGCCTCACTGCGGGCCAAGCTCGAAGACAACCCGTCCAGTCCGCGCCACCTGTTTACGGTGCACGGCGTGGGTTACAAGTGGGTCGACTGACTCTGACGTCAGGAGAGGCCGGCTTCAGCCGGCCCGGCAAAGGCGGGCTGAAGCCCGCCCCTCCTTGTAAGCCGAAGATTTTGCACGGACATGACATTTCGCGTGCGTGAACGTGACATCTCGACACTGCCGGAGCGCGATGATCGCTGGTGCAAGGCGACAGATCGAGGAGAGAGCGTATGAGGCACTGGAGACTGATCTCGACGGTCGTTGCGGTCGCGGCGTTCTCCGCGGTCATCACATCGCAGACGCCGAGTGGCCAAGCCATGTTCGAGCAGGCGCTCGCGAAAGAGCGGGTCGAGGGCAATCTGACTGAGGCCATCCGGCTGTACGAGCGCGTCGTCACGGAGTTCACGTCGGACCGTGCGCTCGCCGCGAAGGCGCTGGTGCAGGTGGGCCTCTGCTACGAAAAGCTCGGGCGGGAGGAGTCGGTCCGGGCGTACGAGCGTCTCGTGCGCGACTTTCCCGATCAGGCGGACGCCCTGTCACAGGCACGCGCGCGGCTGGCCGCGCTGAAGCGACCCGTTCCTGGCGCGGCCGGGGTTGCGACGATGCCGGGCCTGCGGGAGCTTCCGCGGATGGACGTCGCCAACGATTTGCAGGCGCTTTCGCCAGACGGCAGAAAGGCCGCATTCATCAACTACGACAAGGGTCAGAACCTCGCGGTCTACGACCTGGCGAGCCAGCAGACGAAGCTCGTCACCAATTTCGACTGGTCCAGCAACTGGACCTACTTTGCTGCCTGGTCGTCGGACAGCCGTCGCGTCGCCTACATGCAGGGCGGCTTCGGGCCCGATGCGGTCTACGAGCTGCGGGTGGCCACCCTCGATGGCAAGTCGGAGGTGATCTTTCGCAATGAGGCGAACCCTGGCAAAGCTGTCGCGCCGGCCGGATGGCTGCCGGACGGGAGCGCGCTCCTCGTCGGCCTCGTGCGGGCTGACAACACGTCTGCCATCGGCCTCGTGCCGACCGCCGGCGGACCGTTCACGCCGCTCCGCTCGAGCAAGTGGACGGGTGCGTACCCCGAGTTGCCGAGTCTGTCGCCTGATGGGCGTTTGATCGCCTTCTCTGACGGCTCGCCGGGGATGCGCGAGATCCACGTGATCAGCCGTGATGGGCAGGCGACCCATCGAATCACCGATCACCCGGCCGATGATTACCGGCCGCTGTGGTCGCCCGACGGAAGCCACCTCGCGTTTCTCAGCAATCGCAATGGAAACGCCGCACTCTGGACGGTGGCCATCCGCGACGGAGAACCGGCCGGCGAGCCGGTCCGCGCCAGGGAAGGCATGCAGGACGTCAACCTTCTGGGCTGGACGAAAAGCGGTCTGTCATACGCCCACTCCGTACGCACCGATGACATTTACACGATGCCCATCGATCGGATGAGTGGCGAGCCCGCCGGCAGCCCTCGTCAGCTCGTCTTTCGGCGGACCGGACGAAACATCGCGCCCGTCTGGTCTCCTGACGGCAAATACCTCGCGTTCGTTTCCGGATCGGCCGCCGAGCCGGATCGGCGGTCCGTCGTCCTGCTGCCCACCGGCGGCGGCGAGCCGCGCGAGTTCCTCATTCCGACGACCCAGTACTCAGCATCACAAGCGCCCTACGACCTGCGATGGTTCGGGAACAGCGCCGGGCTTGGTTTCTCGGGCCTCGACGCGAAAGGGGAGGGTGTGCTGTTCCGCCTGACGCTGGCCACCGGCGACTGGAAGACCTTTCCGCTCGAGGTCAAGACGTGGACGAGGATCGAATGGAACGCCAACGGAAGCCGGTACTACTACGCGCGGCAGGGCTTTGGAGGCGGCGATCCCGCGATTCTCGAGCACGATCTGCAATCCGGTAGCGAACGGATTGTCTTCAAGGGAACCGCCGCGGTCCAGACGTTTCGCACTCTCCAGTTCGGCCCCGATCGGCGTTCGCTGGCGTTCAAGTCCAGCACGACCACGCGGCAGGGACTCGTCGTGGTGGACATCGAGACCGGCCAGTCGCGTGTCCTCCTCGACGAGGCCGTGGGGATGAGCCTTGAAACCGCGATCTCCCTGGGAACGCCGACGTGGTCGTCCGACGGGCGCGCGATCCTGATCACCCGGACCGAGAAACAGGTTACGGATCTGCGCCTGATTCCGATCGCCGGCGGCGACGTCCGGCGCATCCTGCTTGGCGCCGCGCTCACACGGCTGTCCTCGTCGATCGGCAATTCACTGCGGCCGGCCCTCGGCACCATCGCCTGGTCGCCGGATGGCGCCCTCCTCGCGTTCGGCCTGTCGTCCGCCCGGCAGGAGACCTGGCTGCTCGAGAATCCGCTGGTGGTCGCGGGTGCGGCGGCGGGCGCGCGGAAGTAGCGTGAGACGACACTGGATCTTCGTCGCGCTGTGGTTCGCGCTGGGAGCCACCGCAGAGACCTGGCTGCGAGGGGCGGCCGCGGGTCAGGACGCGAGCGCCGCGATCCCGCACTCGCCGGATCCGTCCGGCCTTCTGGTGACGGCGCCGCTCGGACTCGACCTGTACCTTCCGGCGCCGGCGGACAATCCCATCACCACCGAGAAGCTGGCACTCGGTCGGCGGCTCTTCGTCGAGGCGCGCCTCTCAGCCGATGGCCGCACGTCGTGCGCGAGCTGTCATCAGCCCGAGCGGGCGTTCACCGACGGGCGGCGCGTGGCGCGCGGGGCTTTCGGCCGTTCCGGCCGGCGCAATGTGCCGTCGATCCTGAATCGTGGCTACGGGACGGCGTTCTCGTGGGACGGACGCGCCGTCACACTCGAGGAGCAAGTGAGGCGGGCGATTTCCAGCAACCTGGACCTCGGGGTTTCCGCAGCGGGTGCGGCAGAGCGTCTCTCCCACGACGCGACGTATGCCGCGGCGTTCGACGCTGCTTTTGCGGCGCCGATCTCGGCCGATCGGCTGGTGCAGGCGATCGCGACGTTCATCCGTGGTGCGCGCTCGGGCAACAGCCCGTTCGATCGCTTCGTCGCCGGTGACCCGGCGGCGCTCTCCCCGGAGGCGCGACGTGGATACAGGCTCTTCATCGGCACGGCAAGATGCAGCCGCTGCCACGCGGGGCCGCTCCTCACCGACGAGGATCTCCACAACACCGGGGTCGGCTGGGGGCGCGACGCCGGCCGGTTCGACGTCACGGGACTGCCGCAGGACCGCGGCCGCTTCAAGACGCCGGGCCTCCGCGACGTCGGCCTCACCGCGCCGTACATGCACGACGGCAGTCTCGAGACGCTGGAAGCCGTTGTCGAGTTCTACAATCGTGGCGGCCGTGGTAATCCGAATCTGGATCCGGCGATTCGTCCGCTTCGACTGACGTCCGAGCAGCGATCTGATCTGGTGGCCTTTCTGCGCGCGTTGCAGGGAGAGATCGCTGCGAAACGCTGACCAACATTTTTGCACGGACATTACAGTTCGTTGGCGCGCGCGTGACACCGCTCGCGCAACAGGCTTCACGCCGACTGTCGCCGGCGCGGCTGACGACCGGGGCTTTCATACGCCTGATTCGCTTGACAGAATACCGTCGAGTTCGTCACAACTTGGCCGACGTCATGACCTCCAGGTTCCACTTCGCCCTGGCGACCGGTCTGCCGCTGGCGATCCTGGCGATCGGCGCGTCGTCCGGCTGGCTCCAGACCGAGGAGCGGCAGGCGGCGCAGTCTCGAGCACTGACGATTCGGCAGGACGATCGCGCGGGCACGATCTCCGTTTATCGGCCCGGCGTTCGACAGCCGGTGCTGACCCAGCAGGCACGACCTGACTCGCGGCCGTATCTTCATCCGATCGCGGCGCCCGACGGCAAGGGCGTGCTGACCGAGGATCGACCGGCTCACCATCCTCACCAGACCGGTCTCTTCTGGGGTCTGACACGGGTCAATGGACGCGATTACTTTCACAACGCGCAGGGCGACTACTGGCGGCGCGTGTCATACGGGATCACTCGAGGCAGCGGCACGCGCGCCGAGGACGAGGTGCGCTGGCAGACGATGTACGACCTCCTCGACGATTCCGGTGCCGTCGTCCTGACCGAAACCGCGCGCTGGTCGATGCGCGAGACGGACGGCAAGTTCCTGATCGATCTGGAGTGGCGAGGCGACGCAAAGACCGACGTCACCATCGGGCGGTACGATTACGGTGGGCTCTTTCTACGCATGCCGTGGCGGCCAGGGATCGCGGCCGAAGTCGTCAACGCCGCGCGGCAACGCGACTCGCGCGCCGAAGGACAGCGCGCGATGTGGATCGATGTCGGCATGCGCGTGGATGGCCGAAGCGACCTCGCGCACATGGCGCTGTTCGATCATCCGGACAACACCGGCTACCCGACGGCCTGGCGCGTCGATTCGGAGTTCGGTGTCGGCTCGGCGAGAACGCGGTCTGCCGACTTCGCCCTGGCGAAAGGGCAGACCGAAGTGCTTCGCCATCAGATCGTCGTGCACACCGGGACGCTCAATGACGTCGAGGTGACCAACGCCTGGTCCGAGTTCAGCGGCAATCGCTCGACCTCGGCGCTGTGGGGCATTGCGCAGCGAGAGGGAAGGGATGCGACGTTCCTGACTCCTGCGGACGCCGTGGCCGCGATGACGCTCGCCAACGGGTTCGCGGTCAACACGTGGGCGGCCGAGCCGATGATCGCGCAGCCGATGGCGTTCGCGTGGGACGATCGCGGGCGCCTGTGGGTCGCCGAAAACCACGACTACGAGACGCGCGGCCGCGGGTTCTCGAACGCCGGCACCAGCCGCATCCTGATTCTGGAAGACACCGATCGCGACGGCAGCGCGGATCGCCGCACCGTCTTCATGGAGGGCATTGTCTTTCCGTCCGCGCTCGCGATTGGATTCGACGGTGTGTTCGTCGGCGCGCCGCCGAACCTGCTGTTCGTGCCGGATCGGGATCACGACGACAAGGCGGACGTCGCCAACATCGAAGTGCGTCTGACGGGCTGGGGCATCCAGGATCGTCACGAAGTGCTCAACAGCCTGCACTGGGGCCCGGACGGCTGGCTCTACGGCCTTCAGGGGTACGCGACGACGTCGCGCGTGAGGAAACCTGCAGGCGGTGGCCGCCTGTTTCAGCGGCAGGAGCCATTCCCCGAGGATCTGCTGAAGGGCGACGGGGTCGATATCAACGGCGGCGTCTGGCGATATCACCCGACGAAAGACGTCTTTGAGGTCGTCGCGCACGGCTTCAGCAATCCGTGGGGCATCGACTACGACGCGAAGGGACAACTGCTCATCAGCGCGTGCGTCATCCCGCACTTGTTCCACGTGGTGCCTGGCGGGATCTACCATCGCCAGGGCGGTCAGCACTTCAACCCGTACGTCTACAGCGATATCCAGACCATCGCCGACCATCGCCATCGTTCGGCGCATGGCGGCGCGCGCGTCTACCAGTCGGACGCGTTTCCGGCGGCGCAACAGGGCCGGGTGTTCATGGCCAACATCCACGAGCACGCCGTGCTGTCGGACGTGCTCGCGCGCAAAGGTTCCGGTTTCACGGCGCGCCATGGTGACGACGTCCTGATGGCGAACAACGCGCACTGGATTGGATTCAGCCTCGAGGTCGGGCCGGACGGCGCCATCTACGTCCTCGACTGGCACGACGGCGACATCTGCGGCAACGACGTGCGCCATCAGGAGACCGGGCGCATCTACCGCATCTCGCCCGCGCAATCGCTGGCCGCCGGTTTCGACGGGCGGTATGCCGACCTCGGCCGGATGTCGGACGCCGATCTCGTCCGGCTGCAGACCAGCCTCAGCGATTGGCACGCGCGGCGGGCGCGCGTCATTCTTCAACATCGCGCGGCGCAACGCACGCTGTCACCCGGCACCCACGAGGGGCTGCGTGCCATGTTCAAGGATCACGACAATCCCGACATCCGCCTTCGTGCGATGTGGGCGTTGCATGTTACTGGCGGATGGACGCCCACGGCGCTTGGCGATGCGCTCCGCGATCGTGACGAGTACATTCGCGCGTGGGCGGTCCAGCTGCTCTCTGAGAATCGGGCGCCATCGGCCGACGTCCTCGCTCAGTTCGGGCGGATGGCCAGGAACGATCGCTCGCCGGTCGTCCGGCTGTACCTCGCGTCCGCGCTGCAACGGCTCGACGCGTCGATTCGCTGGCCGATTGCCGCAGCGTTGCTCACACACGAAGAAGATGCCGCCGATCCGAATCTCCCGACGATGGTGTGGCTCGCGATCGAACCGATGGTGAGCGTCGAGCCGGCCGTGGCGCTGGACTACGCGTCCCGGAGCCGCGTCCCGCAGGTCACCCAGTTCATCGCGCGCCGCGCGGTCGATGCCGGCGCGCTCGAGCCGCTGGTCGCGGCGCTGGGCCGCGATCCAAAAACGATCACGCAACTGCTCGAAGGCATGCGGGACGGCCTCGAGGGGCGATTCGACCTGGCCGCACCGCCGAATTGGACCCCGGTCTTCGATCGACTGAAACGGTCGGATTCGCGAACGGCGCGGCTGGCGAACGACGTCGCTCAGCGCTTCGGAGATGCCGACGCGACTCGCCGCAATCTCGAGTCGGTTAGAAACCGAGCGGAGGTGATCGACCAGCGGCGGCGGGCACTCCAGATGCTGACCGCGCGACGGCAGCCTCAACTCGTTCCTTACCTTCCCGAGCTCGTCGACGATCCGGCGCTCCGAACCGACGCCATTCGCGCCATCGCGGCCTACGACGACGAGGCGCTCGGAAAGCTGCTCGTCGCGAAGTACCCGGCGCTCGATGCCGAGGACAAGAAAGAGGCGGTGCAGGCGCTCGCCTCGCGCGCGAGGTACGGCCGCATGCTCACCGAGGCGCTCGCGCGGGAGACCGTGCCCAGACGCGATATCCCGCCGCACGTCGCCCGGCAGCTCCGCCGCGTGATCGGCGCGAAATTCGCGGACGTCTGGGGGCCGGTGGAAACGAGCGCGCTGGAGGACAGGGCGCTGTCGCGGTATCGCAGTCTGCTCACCGACCGCGCGCTGGCCGCGGCCGACGTTCGGAACGGCCGCGCCATCTTCCAGCAGAGCTGCGGCGCCTGCCACAAGATGTACGGCGAAGGCGGCGTCCTCGGTCCCGAGCTCACCGGGTCGAACCGGACGAACCTCGATTACCTGCTCTTCAACGTCCTCAATCCAAGCGGCGACGTCCCGGAGGCCTATCGCCTGGTCGTCGTCACCACGCGCGACGGCCGCACGTTCTCCGGCACCGTCGTCGGCGAAACCGATCGACAGCTCACGCTTCGCGAGGTCGGCCGGGAGCCGGCGATCCTCAGCAAAGCCGACATTCAGTCTCGCGAGACGACGCCGCTCTCGATGATGCCGCAGGGCCTCTTCGACGCCCTGCTCGATCGCGAGGTCGTCGATCTCGTCGCGTACCTTCGGACGATGACGCCAGTCAGGTAGATGAGAGGGGCCGGCTTCAGCCGGCCCGGCGAGGCGGGCTAGAGCCCATGACCCGGACGATTACATACGCAACGCGCAGCGGTTGGGTGGTCGCCGTCGTCATCGTGGCGCTGTTCGCCTGCCCTCGCGAGACCTCCCAGGCGCTGCAGTCCGATCCCGGCCCGGGTTTCACGTTGCCTGACGGATTCGAGGTCGAGCGCGTGGCGGGTCCGCCCCTCGTCGATCGTCCGATCGTCGCCGATTTCGACGACGCCGGCCGGCTGTATGTCGCAGATTCCTCCGGTTCCAACGACCGTGTGGAACGCCAGCTCGCCGACCGGCCTCATCGGATCGTGCGTCTGGAGGACACGAACGGCGACGGGCGCTTCGACCGCAGCGTGGTCTTCGCCGACAAGATGATGCTGCCGGAAGGCACGATGTGGCTCGACGGATCGCTCTACGTCGCGGCGCCGCCGAGCATCTGGAAACTGACGGACACCGACGGCGACGGCGTGGCCGACCAGCGCGAGGAGTGGTTCCGCGGAGAGACCCTCACGAGCTGTGCGAATGATTTGCACGGTCCGTATCTGGGTCTCGATGGCTGGATCTACTGGACCAAGGGCGCGTTCGCTCAGCAGACCCACGAGCGCATCGGCCAGCCGGCGCTGGTGACGCGCGCGGCGCACATTTTCCGGCGGCGGCCGGGCGATCCGGCGATCGACGTGGTCATGACCGGCGGGATGGACAATCCGGTCGATGTGGCGTTCACGGCCACCGGCGAACGCATCTTCAGCGCGACGTTCCTCAATCATCCGCAGGCCGGGCGGCGCGACGGGCTCGTGCACGCGATTTACGGGGGCGTGTACGGCAAACCTCACGCGGTGATCGACGGCCATCCGCGTACGGGCGATCTGATGCCCGTGATGAGCGAGCTGGGTCCGGCCGTGCCGGCCGGTCTCACCCGATACGCGTCACGTGTGTTTGGCGCGGCGTATCGCGACAGTTTCTTCGCGGCGATGTTCAACCTGCGCAAGGTCACGCGCCATGTGCTTGAGCCAAGCGGCGCGACCTTCACGACACGCGATAGCGATTTCCTCGTGTCCGAGAGCCGGGACTTTCATCCTACCGACGTGATCGAGGACGCCGACGGGAGCCTGCTGGTCATCGACACCGGCCCTTGGTACAAGCTCTGTTGTCCGACGTCGCAACTGGCCAAGCCGCAGGTCTTCGGTGCGATCTACCGGATCCGGCGGAAGGGCGGAGCGGTACCGGACGATCCACGCGGGCGAAGCCTCGCGTGGACCACGATGACGCCCGCCAATCTGGTGCGGCTGCTGGACGATTCGAGACCAGCTCTGCAGAACCGGGTGCTGCAGCAGCTCGGGAAGGCCGGAGGGACCGCCGTCCCGGCGCTCGTTGAGGTTCTGCGCCGGTCTCGATCTTCGGATGCGCGACGCAATGCGGTTTGGGCGCTGACGCGCATCGAGGGGCTGCCGGCGCGCGAGGCGATCCGAGTCGCGCTGGACGACCGCGACGAGACCGTGCGTCACGCCGCGCTTCACTCGACGGGTCTCTGGCGTGACGCCGGCGCCCTTCCGCAGCTCGTGAACGCGCTCGGCGCCGGCCGGCCTGCGTTGCAGCGCGCCGCCGCCGAGGCGCTCGGCCGCGTCGGCCGCGTTCAGGCGATGCCGGATCTCCTCGCCGCTGCCGGCGCGCGCGTCGATCGCGTGCTCGAACACTCGCTGATCTACGCCATGATCGAAATCGGCGATCGGGCAGCGATCGAAGTCGGCCTCCAGGCGCCAGCTTCCAGCACACGACGCGCGGCGCTCATCGCCCTCGACCAGATCGACAGCGGGGCAGTCGGGCCCGAAGGCGTGATCCCACTGCTCGACTCGCCAGATCTGGTGCTGAAAGACACGGCCTGGTGGATCGCCGCGCGCCACCCGGAGTGGGGCACGGCACTCGCCGGCTACTTTCAGAAACGGCTGGCGGCGTCCGCGCCGACTCGGGTCGACGCCGACGATCTCCTGCAGAAACTCGTGCAGTTCGCCGGCGCTCCCGCGATCCAGGCGTTGCTCGGAGAGGCAGCGGACGGGAGCGTGACGATCGACAGGCGGCTCATCGCCCTTCGGGCGATGGCGGCCGCGTCCTCGTCATCGACACCGGCGGCGGTACGGATGAAGGAGCTGCCTGCCGCCTGGGTCGCGCCGGTGTCGCGCGCACTTTCTGACGGCAGCGATGACGTCACCGGGCAGGCGATCGCGGTCATCCGGTCCATGCCGACGCCGAAAAGCGCCTCCCCCGAACTGCGGGCGGCACTCGATCGACTCGTGCGCAACAGGACGCGGACGCCGGAAATCCGCCTGAACGGCCTCGCGGCGCTCATGGCCACCGGCGGTGCGCCGATCGACTCGGACCTGTTCGACCTGCTGCGCGCCAACCTCGAACCCGGCACGCCGGCGCAGCTTCGAACGGCCGCAGCGGTGATCGTCGAGCAGGCCACACTCGATCGGAGTCAGTTGCTCGCGCTCACCGGACTGATCGCCACGGCCGGGCCGTTGGAACTTCCTCGCCTGCTTCCGGCGTTCGACCACGGGAAAGACGAGGCGCTGGGTCTGGCGCTCGTCGCGGCGCTCGAGCGGTCGCCCGCGCGCTCGACCGTGCGGCCCGACATCCTCCGCCCGCGCCTCGCACACTATCCGGACCCGGTGCGCTCGGCCGGCGAGGCCCTGCTGGCGTCGGTCAACGTGGATCTGGCCCGGGAGGCCCAGCGACTCGAAACACTCATGCTCGCGGTGCAGGGGGGAGACGTCGCCAGAGGGCAGACGGTCTTCAATAGTGCCAAGGCCGCGTGCCTGACCTGCCATGCGATTGGCTACCTTGGTGGGAAGGTCGGTCCGGACCTGACCCGGATCGGGCAGGTCCGCAGCGAGCGCGATCTCGTCGAGGCCATTGTGTTTCCAAGCGCCAGCTTCGCGCGCGGCTACGAGCCGGTCGTCGTCCGCCTGAAATCCGGCCAGACGCACAGCGGGCTGCTGCGGAGCGAAACCGCCGATGAGATCGTGCTGTCCGGCGCGACGTTGGTCGACACGCGCATTGCGCGGAAAGATGTGGCGGACGTCCAGCCCGGCACGATCTCGCTGATGCCGGCCGGGTACGGCGAGTTGCTCACCAGACAGGAACTGTCGGACCTGCTGGCCTTCCTCAAGGCGGCACGGTAAGCGAGAAGACAAGCGGTGCAGGCCGCGCTGCGTACGTGCTGTTCGTACGCAGGGCGGCCTGAGTGGAGGAAACTGCGGGTCAGCGCTTCACGCAGGCTCCTCCCATCGACCCGATCGCTCTGATGGGGCCTACCGCCTCCAGCACGACCGGCACGCCCTCGATCTGGTTGGGGATCGCCTGACGGGCGCGGTCGCTCATCTCCGCGACGTACACCTTGATGGCGACGCCGTTCGGGCCGAACCCGACCGCATGACCGATGGCGCCCGGCACGCTGACGAGCCGGGCGGCGTTGCGCTCCTGCGCGGCGACGGCATGCACGGCAGCCTGTTGGGTCGCGGCATCGGCCACGTCCGCGCCGCCGGCGCCGGGCTGGCCGACGAGCGTCACGCCGAAGTAGTTCAGCACATCGTCAATGGGATTCGCGACGGCGATGCTCGAGCTGCCGGCAAAGAGCAGACCCACGGCGCGCGGATTGTTACCGGCGTCCTCGACCATCAGCGACCCCGAATCGCCGCCGGCGATGAATTTCTGTCCGCGGTTCGACACGATGATCTGACCCGTGTACGTCGTCGTGTACTCCGGACCCCCGCACTCGGCCGTGTACCCGACACTGATTGTCGCATTGAGTCCTTCGACGCGGCTGGTCGTGAGGCCGGTGGTGCGGCCGCTCTTCTTCACGCGCTGGCTCAGAAAGGCGGTGGCCGGCGTGGAGCTGATCTGGCCGATCTCGAGAATCGCTCCGTCAGTACGGACCTCACCGTCCACGACGGCCGCGAGCGCGGCGTCCACGGCGGACATGGCACCGCGGTTGATCGACGACAGCGTCGAGAGCGTGGCGACGTGATCGCCGGGCCGGTTCTCACAGGCGACGTCCACGAGCCCCGACTGGTTGATCGGATCGCCCTCCTGCGCGACGTCTCCTCCCTCGATGTCGTGCGCGAAGACGTGCGAGTTGCTGAGGATGAACTGTCCCTGCAGGTTCTCGACGAGCGCGCCCAGCGTTCCCGAACAGCAGAAGCCATTGGCCGAGTCGGTCGCGTTGCCGCCGGACACGCCGAGCGCAATCGGCCGCGGCTGGCGCGCCTTATGGTCGACGGTCGGCTTCGTGCCGCCACCACCACCGCCAGGTCCGCCGCGCTGGGCCACCACCGGCACGAGCGCCGCGAGGGAGAGTGCCACCGCGCCTGCCGTCGTCCAGAACCGTCGCGTCGTGTGTCGCATGGAGTCCATCCTTTTTCGTGTGCCGGACCAGCTTGCCGATCACAAAGATCGGCGCAACGATTCTGAGCCGCGTACTGCCAGACAGGTTTAAGCAGATGGCATGCCGTCAGCGGCGCTGACGTGGTTGGGGATCCGCCAGCCTGGCGCGCGGAGGCAAATTCCGGGAAGTCAGAGATTCGGCGGAAGATTTTTCCGTGAATTACAAAACGGCGATCCGGCAGGTGGAAGGTTCAGAACGACCGAATTGTCGTGCCCGACTCGGCGCGCGGCGAAGTTCGAGTTTCGTAACGGACTGTGGCGTGCAGGCCAGGTGCTTGAGTAGTGCCTGCCTAACGGGTCTTTGCTAACAGTGCGTTTCAAGACTCATATGGACGGGCCGGCTTCAGCCCGCCTTTGCCGGGCCGGCTGAAGCCGGCCCCTCCCGCTGCCAGAGTTCTGAAACGCACTCGCTCCCCTCACCGCAACAACCTCAAGAACGCCACCATGTCCGCCTGATCCTGCGCCGTGAACACGAACCCCGTCGTGCTTGGACTGGTCAAGAAGAAGAACGCGTAATGCTCCGCGACGTCCTCCAGCGTCTTCGCAGAGTTATCGTGGAAGTACGGCGCCGTGTCACTGACACCCCACAGCGGCAGGATCTTGAAGAGGTTCGCGAAGAACGACCTCGGCGGCGTCGGCACCCCGGGCGGAGCGCTCGGGGCTGGATTGTTCAGCATGGCGCCAGGGTCGGGCGTGTCGCGGACCACGACAGTGCTTCCATCCTGGTTCGTGACCACGAACGAGTAGAGCGGGTTGCCGATCAGATTCCGCTCGGAGATACCGATGCCGGCGCGAAGACCGCCGGGAGGTAGCCCGAATGGATTGCCGGCCGCGGCCCGGTTCAGCATCGGGCCGGAGTGGCACGAGTTGCAAATCCCTCGAGTCGAAACGCCATCGAACGGCACGTTGTCGAACATCGCACGGCCCCGCCGTTCGGAGTCTGTCGTTCCTGCCGGAAGCTGCGGTGGGGGACCGCCGTTTGCGAACGCTCTGAGGACCTCCGAGGAGAAGAAGCGCGCATCCGTCTGCTGGAACTCCTTGATGAGTTCCAACTCGAGCGCGGTCGGTTGCCGGGTGTTTTGCGCATGACCCGCGATCGCGTTGAACGCCTGTTGCAGCAAGTCCGGCTCGCGCGTGTCGTACATCAGCTGCCGATCCAGCGCTGGCGTATTCATCGTCGTCGGGGTTCCCCGGTTGAGGATCACGCTCCTGCGGGCGGGGTCGTCCAGGAGCACGACGCTCGGAGGCAGCGGGATCTCGATTCGGACCGTGGCGTGTTCGGTGATCCGGCTCGTTCCCTCGAAGCCATCGTCCAGGCCATCGTGAACGAAGAGCGGGTCGTCCGGGTCGAGGGCCAGACGCAGGAGGGCCTCCTCCGGCGTGAACGTGCCGGTCTTCTTGCTGTGGCACGTGCGGCAGGTGCGGCCGTTGCCCCCGAACGTCTCCACGTCGAAGAGCCGCCGGCCCTCCTGAAGGCGCTTCCGGGCGCACTTCTCGGAGAGGGTCGGATCGCAATCCAGAGGGACGTCTTGCCCGAAGGCGTCGATGCTCGCCTCCTGCCCGATGGCCCCGTCATGGCGGCCGGCCATGAGGAACAGAGACGCACATCCCACGACAACGGCGGCACGATGTTTGAAGTTCATATGGCGCGCTCCCTGGCGGTGAGACTAGAAGCGGGATGCACCGCCTGCAAGCGACAAGGACTGACATCCGGTCGATGACCGACAATGTCACGGCCAGTCTCTCCTTGTCCGCGACCAGATTCGGGTCCTACAATTGCTCCTCCCCAAGTACCTGTAATGGATCCAGTGCGTTCTGACTCAGCGTCGGAACCCGACACGTCGCGTCGGGAGGACCGGCTGGATTCATGGAAGGAGATTGCCACCTACCTGAATCGCAGCGTTCGGACGCTTCATCGCTGGGAGAAGGATGAGGGTCTGCCCGTTCATCGCCACCACCACAAAGACCTTGGCTCGGTGTTCGCGTACAAGTCCGAGCTCGACGCCTGGATCAGCGCGCGCAGCCCGGGTGCCGACGTCCCGGACCAGAAAGACCAGCCAGCCCCAGCTCCACGATCACGCCTGACCGTGGCTCTCACCCTCGCGGCGGCTGCGCTGGTGATTGGCGCCGTTGCCTACCTCGTCGCAAGTCGATCCCGCCCGGGCGGAGCCCCGGGCCACACCCCGGTCGCGGGCCTCGAGTTGATCTCGACGTTCGCGGGATCGCACCGTTGGCCCAGCCTCTCGCCAGATGGGCGGATGATGGCGTTCGTCAGCGACGCCGGCGGGACGCCGCAGGTCTGGGTGAAGACACTCGGGAGCGGGGTCCCGATCCAGGTCACATTTGGCGATCTCCCTGCGGTACGCCCTCGCTGGTCGGCGTCCGGAGACCGCATCATTTATTCACTGCGGGGCGGCGGCATCTGGTCCGTGGCGCCGCTCGGCGGCGAATCCCGCCGGATCGTGGAGCACGGCTGGAACGCGGAGCTCTCGCCTGACGGAAAACGCCTGGTCTTCGAGCGCCCCGAACAAATTCTGATCGCGAACGCTGATGGAAGCGACGTCGTCGCACTGGCGGGACTCGAACGGAAGTTGATCCCCTGGTTCGGCGACGCCTGGCCGACGTTTTCGCCCGACGGCAAGTCAATCGCCGTCTTCCTTGGCGAGCAAGGGCGGTACGGCGATTACTGGGTCATGCCTGCGGCGGGCGGCGCGCCACGCCGGCTCACGACCGACCTCGAAGAGGGCGGCGCTCCGGCGTGGACTCCGGATGGCCAGTTCCTCGTGTTTCCCTCCGCGCGTGCCGGCAGTCTGAATCTGTGGCGCGTGCCCATCGCGGGCGGCGTTCCCGAGGCGCTGACGACCGGGGCCGGTGAGGATCTCGATCCGGTCGTCTCGCCGGATGGCCGGACGATGCTGTTCGCAAACGTGAAGCGCACCTGGACAGTCGTCGTGCACGACGTCAAGAGTGGCGCGCGGAGAACGCTGCTCGAAAGACGCACGCCGCTCGTGTACCCGGCATATTCACCAGATGGCCGCCGCATTGCGCTCATGGGCAGGAACTCGCGAGGCGACACGCATCTGATCGTCATGAACGCGGATGGCTCGAACCTGGTGCCCGTCACGAACGACGCCGGCGAGATCAACATCATGCCGAAGTGGGGGAGCGACGGCGAGACGCTCTACTTCTACCAGGTGCGTCCCAGGCAGACCTTTCGCAGCATCTCTGTCTCAGGTGGCGCGTCGCGAGAAATTGCGCCCTGGTCTCTCAGGCGCCAGGCTGCGGCGGACGTGGACCCACGCGGGCGCCTCGCCGTCTATTCTGCGGTTGATCAGGGAGTCTTGCAGGAGTCGCGAGTACGCGATCTCGATTCCGGGCAGGAGACCACGCTGCCCTTTGCGCTGTACGAGCAGCGGTTCTCGCCGGACGGTCGATGGATCGCCGGAGAATCCCGCGATGGGGAGGTCGTCGTGTGTGAGCTGTCGAGCGGCCGCTGCCGGGTCCTCACGCCGAAGAACGGCAACGGTCTGACCGGGTTGTCTTGGTCTGCGGACGGTACCCGCCTTTTCTTTTTGCGGCCGACCTCGGAGCGAGTGTTCGGCGAGCTCACGTCCATCAGTGTCGCCGGGGGCGACGCGAAGACGTATGAACCGATTGGTCCATTCGAACAGCGTTTTCAGATGTCCATGGACGTCTCGCCGCGCGACGAGGTTGTCTTCGTCCTCTGCCACGAGAGCCCACGCGAGTTGTGGATGGCGAAGTTGCGCTAGCGGCCGGACACCCACACTGACGTCACCTTCAAATTGCAGGCGATGTCGTCGGCGACGGTCGTCGATCTACGAGGTCTGAATACGCCACGGGAACGTGCGCATGATCACGGAGCCCGCGGGCCCGGGGTTCGGGCTGAACCAGACGTCGGCATCACCTTCCAATGCGGTGACGAACTTGATCTCCAGCTGAACCCAGATCGGCTCCGACGCGGAGAAGATGCCGTAATCGACCACCGGCATCGGCGTGAACCCCCAGAGGTCGAAGCTGCGCTGACCGACCGGAACCACGTTCTCGAGATCGATCAGACGTCTCGGCTCGATCCGTTCGCCGCACATCCGCCACGTCGCGCCGATGAGCTGCCACACGCTGTGCCGGGTCACGAGATCGACCTTGCACCACTTATCGTCGGCTGCCCATATCGGATGATAGTTGCCGGTCCATCCGGAAATGCGGCCGAAGAGCTCCGCCGGCGGAGCCGAGTGGAACCGGCCCGTGGGGGCGAACGGGATCCGTTCCGGGGGCAGCACCCAGTGATCGGTGGCCCCGACATCCGCAAACGCCAGGCTGTCTCCACCCCAGTGGACATGCCCGAACATGTGCACGCCGTCGGACATGGGTTGCGCGCCCAGGCCCGCGGTCGCGTGCACGTCGGTGGCGACCCATCCGAACTCCCCGACGGGGACGGCGCGCTGATCGCGTTCCAGATCCTTGAGACTGGAGGTCGCCGGCCAGTCGAAACGGCCCGCCAGCGAGGCCGCGTCAATCGAGGTGCTCCAGGCGCGCCGGATCGCTGACAAATCCTGCTGAGGCATCGCCTTTGTCTGAACCTCACGATCGAGGGCGAGCAGCGGCGCCGTCAGCTTCTCGATCTCGGCACGCAGCGCGATGGCCTGCCGGTGTCGCCCGTCCTGCTCGTACACTCGGCGATCACGCAGTTCGGGCAGCGCCTTGAGACCCGCGGCGATCTTGGCTGCCGATTCGGCCGTGAGCTCGATTGCCACAGACGGGGGTTCGCTCATCGGGCTGCCTCCTTCTGATTTCCCGCAGCGCCGGGCGACCACGCCCATGCCCGGGCAGCAAACATCCTATTGCTGATCTGCTTGTATTCCTCCAGCACCCACGCGGGCACCTCAGGATCCTCCCGGAAGCTCAGGTTCAAACCGAGACTCTTCATCCATCGCCACAGCCAGGTCGGACCGCTCTCGCTCACCACCGTGTCTTTCGTCGCGTAGGCGGGATCCGCCATCGCGTCCTCGAGCGTGATGAAACGGTAGCCGTGCGCCTCGTAGCGCACGAGGAGGGCGTCCAGCGTGTCTGCGTTGAGGGCGTTGGAATGCACCAGCAGCGTCTGCGCGACCTCGCGCCCGAAGATCTGCGCCGAGATCGACTCAGCAAATCGACTGGCTGCGTCGGTGTGCTCGAGGTAGGCGTTGCGTACCTTCGTCGCGCGCGCCGGGTCGGCCCCCAGCGCACGCCGGTACACGATATTGAAAATGAAGTCGCTGTTCTCGATCGTATGCGGCGCGACGACGTAGCCCCGTGAGGCGAGCACCTGTTCGATCGCCTCCTTCTTCTCCCGCGTGTTTCCCGTGTGGGTCATCGGATGACGGAAGAAGAGTCGCGGTGGATTCCGTGGCGCCATCAGCTGCCGCACCGTCGGGTCGCCCTTGACGATCTCTGCCTCGAACTGCGCGGCCGTGAGCCTGTTGAAATCCGTGTGCGAGTAGGTGTGGTTGCCGAGCGTCATCCCGGCGTCGATCCACTGGCGCAGCAGGGCAACGCGCGCCGGACGGTCGCCGGCGACGTCGAGCTGCCACTCGTTCACGAAGCCGACGGCAGGCGCCTTGTGACGCTTGAGGACATCGAGCAGCTTCGCCGTTGCCCGCGTGGCATCGGGGAAATACGCACCTCCGGCGGCCATGAACGGCAGGTCGTCGAAGGTGAGTGCGATGGCGCGCCCCGGCGACGGCGTCTGCGAAAGCGCGACGGACGTCGCCGGCGACGCGTGCAGCCACACGACCGCCGAGAGCAGGACCGCGGTCGCTGTGATCGATGTCCGACGACTGGCCGATGCCACCATAAAGAGCATAGACCTATGCGCGACCTCCAGTGCGCCATTCGTTTTCTCTGGATCCACAAGTCGTTCACCGTGACGGCCGTGCTGACACTGGCCATCGGCCTGGGCGCGAATACGGCGCTCACCTGTTCGCGTGTTACCTGCCCGCACGTCGGGCGACCAAGATGCCGGTGATGACGGCGCTGAGGCACGAGTGAAGATCTCGTAACGCGCAGACGCGGCTCACAGGTCGAGCCGCGCTACGTGCGTAGGGCGGGCCGGGTTTGGGCCGCCGAGGTGTGACCTCTCCTGACATACCCCGGTTCTACACTTCAGACTCGAATTCCCAAGGAGATGATTTGACAGCAACAGAGACAGTTCGCGACGCGGTCCGTGAGGTCGTCTCCGGCCTGCCGGTGACGTTCAAGAATCTGACCCTTTTCCCCCTGATCGCTGTCCGCGGGCGTGATGCTGATTACGTGGTCCTGGACGAGGCACTGGCGAAGGGGTGGATCGAGATCACGGAGTCGAGCGAGGCCGGAAATGTGCCCGAGTTGAAGGTGGTCAATCGCGGCGACACGGCCGTTCTGCTGCTGGACGGGGAGGAACTGCTCGGCGCGAAGCAGAACCGGGTGCTGAACCTGTCGATTCTGGTTCCGCCGCATCACTCCAGCCCGATTCCCGTGTCCTGTGTCGAATCGGGACGCTGGCAGCGCGTTTCAAGGAGCTTCGCCTCTGCGCCGCGCGCGCAGTTTGCCGAAGGTCGGGCGTCGAAGATGCGCCAGGTCACGAGCTCGCTGCTCTCATCCGGCGCGCGCCGCTCGGATCAGTCTGAAGTGTGGAGCGCCATTGCGGAGAAGTCTGCGCGCCTCGGCGCGTTGTCCGAGACGGCGGCGATGTCGGCGATGTACGAGAGGATGGATCACTCGCTCGAGGATTTCGTCGCCGCCTTCCCGCCGGCGGACGGCCAGGTCGGTGCCGTGTTCCTGGTCAACGGCCGTCTCGCGGGGCTCGAGCTTTTTGACGCGGCCACAACGTGGCGCAAGCTCTCGGCGAAACTCCTGCGGAGTTACGCGCTCGATGCCATTGACCGCCAGCAGCAGACGGGCGCTTCCAGCGCGTCGCCCGACGGAAAGCCCCTGATCGACGCGGTGATGTCGAGCCAGGGCGCCGTCTTCCCGGCGGTTGGGGAAGGGGAGGACGTTCGTCTGAGCGGCCCCGACCTCACCGGCGCGGCGCTGGTGGCCCGCGATCGGGCCATCCACGTCAGCGCGTTTCTCGCCGGGTCCGGCGTTTAGGTCAGAGCGCGTTTGAGAAACATCACGACCGATGTGAAGACGGTCTCGCCGATCTGGACCACCATATGCGGCCGCAGATGCAGGTCGCGCCGCAGATCGACGGCGCGATAGTCATATCGCCGGTAGACCGCGTCGTCGATCGGTTCGATCAAGGACAGGCCTGACGCGACGATGAGCGCGCGAATCTCGTCTCGCGAGAACGCCTCCTCGTAGGCCGGCCCGCTCAGGATGTACTCGGTCGCGACGACCAGGACACCATCCGGCTTTAGCACGCGCGCCATCTCCCGCATGGCGCTGCTCGCGCCGGACAAGCCGCCGAAGTGCTCGATCGACGAGAGCGAATAAACGACGTCGAATTCGTCATCTGGAAAGCTCAGCGCGCGACCGTCCATGCGCATGAACGACAGGCGGTCGGCCCGATAGTCGAACGGCGCGTACTGGGTGGGATCAACGACGACGCGGTCGTCGCCTTCGCGGGCGCCGTCGGATTGCCACCGGCCTTCGTACGCGTCGGTCGCGACGACCCGGCCGACGTGGTTCGCCAGCCAGTACAGCACGCACTCGTGTCCGGCGCCGACGCTCAGCACCGACGTCGATTCCTGGAGGCGATTGAGGCGCCCGAGACCAAACAGCAGTTGCGTGAACTCGTAGCTCTTCCGGTGCATCGCGAGCTTGTGGTGCGGGAGCACCTTCAGCTGACGCAGAAAACGCAGCCAGTCGGGGTTGTCCCACTTGGCGGGGTTGGCCAGTTCGCAGAGCTGGACGTCCCTCGGCAGGTAGCCGCCCTTCCGCGCGGAAAAGCTCTTGTACCGCTCGGCAAATTCGTCCGAGACGACCAGCACGCGGACGACTTCGCGCCGCGCCTCGCCCGCCGCGAGCGCGCGCGAATAGTGGGCGAGCCCCTCGGCGTCGACGGCTCGGCCCAGCAGCAACTCGTAGGCACGCGAGACGAACGCCTCATGGGATCCGAGGCTGCGCAGGCCCGCCTCGTGCGCGACCGGATCTTTTCCGATGCCGATGTCGTCCGTCCACCCGCAGAAGATCAGGTGGAATTCGGGCGACGACAACAGTTGCGCGACGACCGCGTCTGTCCCGCCCCGTTCGAACTCCGCACGCTTCGCCCGCACCTCGTCGCCTGCGGGCGCCCGCCCAAGGACGATCCAGAACGCTTCACGGATGGCCGCTTCGGGAGCGGCGGCTTCAAGCGGCGCAAGCGGCGGACGGGCGCGGCGAAACACGGACAAGTATTCTCTCAGACTCCATCGCCGGTGCCGACGACGGCGTCCCACAAGGCGGCGGCCCGGCGAAGCACGGCCGGCACATCGGCGGCGAGCAGGAAGCGCTGGCGCACCAGATCCTGCGCCGCCCGCGAGACCCGAGCGAGGTAATCCTCCCGGCCCGAGTAGCGCTCGTCGATCGAAAGGCGCGGGTCTTTCGATCGCTGGCGCTCCGCTCGCGTGCGCGCGAACGGCTGAAATGATCCGAGCAGCCCGGCCAGGTAGCGCAGATCGGCAAGCTGCGGCACGCTCACGTTCCATCCCGTGTAAGTGCCCAGGGGCACTGCGGTCTCCAGCACGCGCACGCCGCCGAGATCGTTGCCGTCGGCGTCGACCTGCGGCACCAGCACCGGATAGGGACGCCCCAACACCGGCGGCTCATTGGAGATGATTCGGGTCGTCGAGTACTCGGCGCCGTACTCCATTCTCCAGACTTGCGGCAGATACGGGGCGAACGGCAGCGCGGCGAGTGCCGGGAATCTTGCGGCGTCGCGCGACACCAATTCCCCGGCCGCGATCTTCGGGTAACGAGACGGCGGCGGATCGCTGCCCAACCGGATCCAGGCGTCCAGGTCAACGAGCAAGGCGCGCAACACCCATCGCTGGTCGGCAAAGTTCGGGGCGTACTTCAGCGTCGCCAGGCGCGACGGCGGCGGCGGTCCCGCGGCGTGTGGCGTTCCGGCCAGAAAATAGAGACGCGACGTGTCGGCAAGCGGGACATCGGCGTCGCCATTCTCGCTCGTGTGCGTGAGCGATCCCGCGCGGGCCCAATACTCCGTGGACGAAAACGTGTAGAAGATCCTGGGCGTGGCTCCAGCGTCCCGCGCCCTCGCCAGCAGGCCCTCGTCGGCGAACGGAGGAAGATCGACGGGCCGCAGGATCGACAGGACGGAGTTCCCGGCCTGTCCGGGCATCGCGAACCGATGATTGAAGCTGCCGCCGCCGGCGCCGGCCGACGAGATCATCATCGCGTCGAACGCCTGGCGGCCCTGCTCGTCGACGTTGAAGCCGTCGCGGACGAATTCGCGAAGGAACCGGCCGCTCTGCGAGTACCCAAATCCCAGCACGCGTTGGAACAGCGCCGGATTTTCGCGCAGCGGCGTGCCATTCGGCCCGTGCTTCAGGTACGAGGCGAAGTCGCGCACCGCCGCGAGACCGAGGCCGGCGACCGGTGATCCTTGCGCCTCGTAGATCGCCTCATACAGACCCTGCTCGAGTCCCGCCTCGACGTGAACCGAGCAGCCGTTGGGGCCAAATCGCCAGGCCTCCCGCGGCACGACCGCGGCCGGCTCGTCGATGCGCAAACGAAAAGCGAGCCGAGCCTGTTTCTGGCTTTCATCGCCGGCGCAGTAGGCGAGACCGAAGGCGGTGTTCCGTTTGGCGGTTCCGGCCTCGACCATGCTCGCGCGAACGAGTCCTCGCACCGGCGCCGTCGGCACCTGCAGCGCGAGTCCCTGGCCGGGCGCCACATCGAACTGCCATCCCAGGAAGGCCATCGTGAAGCCCTGTTCGAGTACGAACCGGTCGCCGAAATCCCACTGTTCCGGTGACGCGCTTTGAGACCGCGCGCCGCTCATCAAGCCCAGCGACTGGTCGCGACCGCGATTCACGACTTCGAAGAACACCGTGCCGTTCGCCCGGCGCGCGTCTTTGGACCGGACGAAAACCAGGTCGCTCGAAAACTCGACCAATCCCGCGGCGTTGCGTGGCGCCAGCGCCAGGTCGGCAATCGCGCGATTGGCGGGAAGCCTTGGATCGACCTCGAAATACACGCGCGCGATCAGCCGCTCATAGCGGCCGTCATCAATGCGCTTCTGGATTTCGACGCGGACGACGCCGGCCGTCGCCTCGCTGCCCATCACGAACACGAGCAGCAGCGGTGTCAGCAACGCACTGGCGCGGGTTAACATCGCTCAACCATGGGCCTCTCCGGGGGCGATCGCCTCGGCCGTCTCGAGATCGTCGGGTCGCTCGGCGCCGGCGGGATGGGGGAAGTCTATCGCGCACGCGATCCTCAATTGCAGCGTGACGTCGCCGTCAAGATTCTTCCAGCGGCCTTCCAGGCCGATCCGGAACGGCGGCGACGATTCGAGCAGGAAGCGAGGGCGGCTGGCAGCCTCAACCATCCGAATATCCTGGCCGTCCACGATGTGGGCGTCCACGAATCCGCCATCTATATCGTCACCGAGCTGCTCGAGGGGGAGACGCTCCGCCAGCGGCTGGCCGGGCGGCCGCTGCCCGTTCGCAAAGCGCTCAACTTCGCGGCCCAAATCGCGAGCGGACTCGCCGCCGGCCACGAGCGCGGCATCGTCCATCGCGACGTCAAACCCGACAACCTGTTCGTCACGGCCGACGGCCGGATCAAGATCCTCGACTACGGCCTGGCCAAGCTGCTCCAATCGGACTCGGGGAACACCGAGACGATCACGATCGAGGGTGAACACCGGACGCCCGTGATGGGGACAGTCGCGTACATGTCCCCGGAACAGGCGCGCGGCCTGCCCATCGACCAACGCACCGACATCTTCAGTCTTGGCGTCGTGCTCTATGAAATGCTGGCGGGGTACGCGCCGTTCCGGCGTGGCACGTCGGCGGACACGAGAAGCGCCATCCTGCACGACGATGCGCCCGCGCTGCCGCGAGACGTTGCCGCCAGTCCCGCATTGGAACGCATCGTTCACCACTGCCTCGAGAAGCAACCCGAGGAACGGTTTCAGAACGTCCGGGATCTGCTGTTCGATCTGGAAAACCGCGAGTCTTCGACCGGAGCACAAGCTCCGGCGACACGCGGGCGTCGGCAGGTGTCGAGACGGACGCTCGTTGCGGGCCTGGCGAGCCTCGCGCTGCTTACCGCCGCGGTGATTGGCTATCTCGCGCGTTGGGCGTTCGCGCCGGGTGCCACGGCCGGCTCGATCCCCAGCGTCCGCGCGATTACGGATTTCCTCGGACTCGAAGAGTCGTCTTCGCTGTCGCCGAACGGCCGATCGGTCGTGTTCGCCGCACAGCAGGCGGGACGCCGGCAGATCTTCGTACGGCTGCTCTCCGGCAGAGGCGAGCCCTTGCAGCTCACGAATGACGACGCCGATCATCAGCAACCGCGGTGGCTGCCCGACGAGAGCGCGATCCTGTACTTCACGCCGGCCGCACCGGGAGAGGTACAAGGCACGATCTACAGCGTCCCTGCGCTCGGTGGCGCGCCGCCGCGGAGCGTGATCGCCAGCATCGACGCCGGCGACGTCGGCAGCAACCGCCGGGTCGCCTTTTTCCGGCTCGTGAGTGAACGCATCGAGCTCGCCACCTGCGCGCTCGACGGATCCGATGTCAGGACGATTCGCCAGTTTCCGGCGACGATTCAGTACTACCGCTTTCCGCGATGGTCGCCCGATCTGAAGTGGATCGCCTACCAGGCGGGCGATGGCTACCGCTGGGACCTCCATGTCGTCTCGACCAGCGGCGGCCAACCGAGTCAGCTGACGTTCGAAAAGGACATGATCCGCGGGCTGTCCTGGCTGCCCGACAGTTCCGGCATCGTCTACAGCTCCAGCCGGGCAGCGACGGTGTCCTACCTGCCACCGCTGACCTTGTGGAAAGTTTCGCTCGACAAGACGCCTCCGAAACAGCTCATGCCGGCTGACGTGTGGTACGAGCAGCCCGACGTGCACGCGAGCGGCGTCGTCTCGGCGACGCGGATGCAGATGCGATCCGATGTCTGGAAGTTCCCGTTCGGACCGACCGCGGTGGAAAACGTCAGTCGCCGCGAGCCCGTCACTCGCCAGACCAGTAACGTGCTCACGCCGTCGGTCGCGCGCGACGGGCGCGTGGCCTATCTCTCGGACAGCGGCGGTCACGCGAATATCTGGGTGAAATCAATGGACGGTCGTCCCCGGCAAATCACGTTCGAGGACGATCCGAATGTGACGGTCGGCATCCCGATCTGGTCGCCGGACGGACAATGGATTGCCTACGTGTCGTCCAAGGGCAATGTCGGGCTCGAGTTCGGCGTGTGGGTCGTCAAGCCCGATGAAGGCGGCTCCCTTCAACTCGTGCCGAAGGGTTTCGGAGTTGCCTGGTCCGAGGACAGCCGCGTCCTCTACTACGTCGAAGCCGCAGGCCAGCCTCTCAAGAGCGTCCCCGTGTCTGGTGGAGCACCAACCGTCGTGTCGCAGGAGCCGGTGCGTAACGCGATCGGCGTGCACGGATCGATGGTGTACTTCGTGGTGGCGCGCCAGCTCACCGACGGCCGGCCAGAGTACCAAATCCGCGCCCTCTCGCTCGACACCGGCGCCTCGACGCTCGTCACGACAATCCCGGCTTCGCGGGTCCCGTCGTGGCAGATCGTGAATCCCTCGCTGTCGCCGGACGGCAAGTGGCTCGCGCAGCCGCTCACCGATGGCTTCGCGACCAACGTCTGGGCGTATTCCATCGAGCACGGGCAATGGCGGCAGGTGACCGACTTCGGCGACCGGCCTGTATTCATCGCGCGCCGCGTCTCCTGGTCCGCAGATGGCAAGTCCATCCTGGCCGCCGTCGGCGAAGGTGACGCCGACGTCGTGCTGCTGACAGGATTGATCCCGGCGGTCGCGCGATCAAATCGGTAGCGTTAGCGGTCGGAGGGGCCGGCTTTAGCCGGCCTAGCAAGGGCGGGCTGAAGCCCGCCCCTCCATATAAGGCCCGTCACTTTCCCAAATTCAACCGCACGCTGACCATGGCGCGCCGCGGGTCCATGAACACGTTCGGCTGGCCGAACGTCGTGGTGTTGCGCAGGCCGGACGTGGGGAACAGGACGTCGGACCGCAGCGACTCCTCCGCAGCATCATTGAGAACGTTCAGCACATCAAAGCGCAGGTCCATCGTGCCAGCGCTTCCGAGCCGCAGCATCTTCGACACCCGCAGGTCGAGCAGTGATTGTGACGACAGCCGGCGGGATCCGCGCGGCTCGATCATGATCCGCTGACCAGCCGGGTTTTGAGGCACCACCACTTGTGCAGTGGCTGCCCACGGCTTGCCGGTGAAGTACTGCAGGTTGGCGGCGACGACCATGCCCCAGGGAAGATGGCCAATTCCGTTCGTCCGAAACACGTGCGGCCGGTCGTTGGGCAGCCGTCCGGTGGCATTCGTCAGGTCGTTGGGGTCCTGGCCGAACGTCAGCGAGTTCGGCCGGGCAATCGTGCTGAATTGCCCTTCGGACACGGCGGCATTGCTCGCGACCTGCATCCCGTACGCCCTGGAGAACGTGTACGAACCGGAGGCCTGCCAGCGCTTCGACAACCGCTTCTCCATGGCGAGGACGAGTCCGTCGTAGTCCAGGAACAAGTTGCCAGGATTCGTAAGGTAGAAGAGCCGGTCGCCCGTCTTGTTGCTCAGGTCGAACACCGGCAGGACGGTGCCGTCGGGGAGCGTGACCGACTTCTCGGTATACACGCCGCCCGTGTCCTTCCAGCCGATGTAATCGCGGCCCCGTTTGGCAATATACGCCGCCGACACCGTCAGTCCCGTTGTGACCAGGCGATCGACGGCGATCGAATACTCGTCGGTATGGGGCGTGCGCGTCTGACGATCGAGATCGAGATTCTTGTTGGGATCGACCGTCGACACGAACTTGTCATAAAGATCCGTCGCCGGGTTGTACGCCATCGTCGTGATCGACGACACGCCCGGGTGAATCGGCTCCAGTTCGCCGGTCAGCACACCTTGGTTGAACCGTCCGTAGTTGGCCCGCAGCACCGTGCGGCCGCTGGCGTCGAGTTTCACCGTCATCCCCAGCCGCGGCGAAAACACGTTCCAGGTGTAGAGCGTGCCCAGGCCTGGTGTGAAGCCGTCGGTTTCCTTTCCGTGGTCATCGACGCCCTTCAGATCCTGGCTGACGGCCTGGAGGTGGTCGAACCGGACGCCGGCCTCCGCCGTGATGCGATCGGTCAGCGAGATGGAATCGCTGGCGAACAGGGCCCACGTATTGAAGCGTCCGCCCGAAGTCCAGGGGTCACGCGTTTTCTGCTGGACTTTCGTCGCGCCGGTGTCTTCGTACTGCACGCCGCTTGTAAACGCATTCGTCGATCGATGCTCACCACGCTCGATCTGCGTGCCGGCCCGGAAGTGATGATCCGCGCCGAACCATTCCTGCTGATAGCGATTCAGGACGGCCTTCGCCGTGATGCGGTCGAACGTGACTGCGTTGGCCTGCTGCGCGTTGTAGCTCACGACGTTCGAGACCAAATCGCGGTGCGACGCCGTGTCCCAGTCGCCCGAGCTGGGGTCGTTGTCCTGGTGGACGAGGAACCGCCCGATACGCGCTTCCCACACCGTCTTGTCCGACAGCACCTGCGTCACGTTCGCAAACGTCATGCTTGGAACAGACGCGTGGGTTCGCTGCGTCGCGATGAAGGGCACCGTCACCGTCGGCACCTGCGGGTTGACCCAGTGCTCCTGGTGAAAGCTCTGCATCATCTGGAGTGACGGCGTCAGCCTCCACGTGAGCTTGCCGAAGAACTTGTTCTGTTCGTACGTTCTCGGGTAGGTCGGGTCCGCGCCTGGCTGGCTGTCGTAGTCGCGCAGGTATTGATATCCGGTGAAGAACCAGAGCCGCTCTTTCTTGATGGGGCCGCCCAGGTTGGTCGTGAAGTCGTGATATTTGACACGCTCGTACCCGGTCTGCGCCCCGTTCGGGGCGGTGAGTAGCTTCGGCTGCGCCGTCAGGCTGGAAGGCTGAGCGTAGTACGACGCGTCGTAATCGTAGCGGTCGCCCCCCTGCTTCGTCACGACGTTGAAGACTGCGCCCTGGACGTTGCCGAACTCGACGGAGGCGCCGATCGACTGCACCTGAATTTCCTGGATGACGCCCGCGATCGGCTCGGCGCGCGACACGCCCTGACAGGGGCACGTGAAGTTGGTGCCGTCGATGAGGTACTGGTTCTCGTTGACCCCCTGTCCGAAGACCGACACCGTGTTGTTCGTACCGCTCGACGGGGACGTCGGCGACACGCCCGGCGCACTCTTGATTGGGTCGAACATGCTGTTCTGGCGCGAGGGCATCGTCTCAAGGTAGTCGGATCCGAATCGCGTGGAGCGACCGCTGTCCCGCGCGTCGCCCGGACTCGCCTCGACCGTGACGGCGTCCTTTATCCCGGCGCGTGGCAGCATGACCTGCCGATCGATCGTCGCCCCCAGGCCGATGCTGATGTCTTTCTCCTCATAAGGCTTGAACCCGGGCAGGGGCTCGACGATCAACGTGTACAAACCGGGAGGCAGGGCCGGGATCCGCCACTGGCCCTTGTCGCTGGTGGTCGCTTCACGCTTCCCGCCGCCCATGAGCTCCGGTGATGTGACGCGCACCACGGCGCCGGACAGCACGCCGCCCTGTTCGTCCTTCACTGTGCCGGTCAGCGTTCCTGTCAGTGTCTGCGCGGCCACCTCGTGGACCAGCGCGAAGAACGCAAGGAACGCTAGGCAGAGCAGCCCACGTGACGCACTGCGTAAAGTCTGGCTCATGTCGCACCTCGGCGGACGGTTTCAGGGAAAGCAGGCCCTCGCCAGCCGGCTAGAGTGACCCCGGCGCTGAATTGACGAAACCCGCAGCCATGCTAGCAGGCGGGGCCGTCGCGACCCATGGGTTTCGCATGGGTTTTCGATAGGTGCGGCCCGGAGTCTTATCTCGGCAGGTGAACCTTCCACCATTCCGCCGCGCGCTCGCCGGTCCACGATTGATCGAGCGGCACGGCCTCGAGCCGCGCCAGCAGGTCCTGTGCGGACGCCGGCCGATGCGCGGGATCCTTTGCGAGGCACGAGAGCACGAGCGCGTCGAGCTCCGGGGCGATCGGCAGCTGGGTCCGGCTCGACGGGGCATCGGGCCGGGTGTGCGCGTGGGCCAGCAGGAGCTTCATCGTCGTGTCGCCTGTGAAGACGTTTCCGCCCGTCAGCAGCCAATACGCCACACAGCCGGCCGAGTAGATGTCGGCGCGGGCGTCCACGTCCGTGCCGCCGAGTGCCTGCTCCGGAGCGATGAAGGCCGGCGTGCCCTGAATCACGTTCGCCGCGGTGAGCGCCGTCTGCGTGTCGGCCGATTCGTGTGCAGCCTTGGCGATGCCGAAGTCGAGGATCTTGACGAAGTCATGATCCTGGCCGTACCGGCACAGAAAGACGTTCGCCGGCTTGATGTCGCGGTGCACCAACCCGCAGGAGTGCGCTTCCGACAACGAATGGCACATCTGCCGAAGCAGATAGACGACGCGCTCGGCGGGCAGAGGGCCGAAGCGCTTGACCAGCGCGTCGGCATCGAGCCCGTCAAGCAACTCCATCACATAGTAGAACGCGCCATCGTCGGCGACGCCGAAGTCGAACAGCGTGACGGTGTGCGGAGACCGCAGGCGGGCGATCGACTGCGCCTCCCGCTCGAACCGCCGCCGCGCGTCGTCCCAGTCGCCCGAGAGCGACGCGCGAATGAGCTTGATCGCCGCAGGGCGCGCGAGCAGACGATGGCTCGCCTTCCACACTTCGCCCATGCCGCCTTCGCCGAGGCGCTCCACGAGCCGATAGCTTCCGAGCTCCCGCGCGCGGCTCACCTCGGTGCCGAGCGAATACACGACGCGGGCACCGACGTACGCCATGATCACGACGAGCAGATACGGGAAGCCGAACGCGAGAAACATCTCGAAGGCGCCGGGCATCTGGACGCGAGGCGGGAAGATGGACAGAGACAACAGCACCATCACCGGCACGGATGACACAGAGGCAAGGGCGGCGACCACGGCGTACCGTGGCGGCGCCGGCACGACGACGTTGAAGATCAGCGTCCAGACGGCCACCCAGGACAATCCGACCCACGAATCCGGGTTGAGGTCCAACGGCTGCAGGAATTCCGCGGCGGCAATACCGTAGCTGCTCGCGATCTCGAAAATCAACGAGACGCCCACCACTGAGCGCGCATCGAGGCGAGCGCTCCGCAGCACGGCCGCGACCGACAGCGCGACGACAATCGAGATCGCTCCGGGCACCCAATTAATCGGGTGCTCAAACAACTGGGAAGGCTGGAGGATGATCCGCGGCAGGAACGCCGCCATGAAGAACATGAACGCGTAGAGCAGCGCGAGCGCCTGCAGGCGCGACGCGCCCTGGTTCATCAAGTCGGCAGGGAACGGCGCGGTCGCGCGACCCGCGACGCGCTCCGCTGGCCGAAGCCGTGTTTGACCGTGGTCGCGGTTGGGCAAGGTCAAAAGAATAGCCCTGGATCCGGGAGGGGCCGGCTTTAGCCGGCCCGGCAAAGGCGGGCTGAAGCCCGCCCCTCCTTCTGAGTTCTGAAACGTGCCCTACGGAGCGGGTCGTCGCGCGGGCCCTTCGTACCGCAGGATGCCGCGTGTGCCGGCCGTGAACAGCGTCCGGCCCACCTTTTCGAAGCGATTGATCGTCCGGTCGCTCATCGGCACCGGCGTCCAGGTGAGACCGCCGTCCGTGGTCCCGTACATGCCCTCGAAGAATCCGCCCACCCAGCCGGTGCGGTCGTCGAGAAACCCGATGCCCTGGACGGCCGGACCGAGCGCCCGCCCGGTCGTCACCGTTTGCACGTCCCAACTGTCGCCGGCGTCCGTCGACTTCGCGACCCGATAGATCCCGTCCTGTGACTGGAGCGCCACGTAGATGAGCTTCGCCGCCACCGGAAAGATCTTCCAGGCGAAGCCGCGGCTGCCGTCGTGCGTGAACACCGTGCGCCAGTGCCGGCCGCCGTCCGTCGTCTTGAGAATGACGGCCGGGCCGGCACCCGCCGGTCCGGTGTTGGACATGCCGCCGATCAGCCCGACCGACTCGTTGAGAAAGCTCACGTCGACCAGGCCCTGCGCGAGATCGTGCAAGTCACTGTGGCGCCAGGTGCGGCCGCCGTCGGGCGAGAAAAAATAGTCCGTGACGGGCCCGAAGTAGCGGCCAACGAAGTGCAGTTGTTCGCCGACGTGCGTCATGCCACAGAACCCTCGTCCGGGCTGCGGGAGGCTGCTGGTGATGTCCGTCCAGTTGGCGCCGCCGTCGGTCGTCGCGTAAAGCACTCCGTTCAACGTGCCCGCAAACCCGCGCTTCTCGTCGAGAAAGTCCACGCTGCGCAAGAAGCCCTTCCCGCTCGCCTGCACCGCCCAGGTCACGCCGCCGTCGCTCGTGTGGAGAATGTCGCCGCTCCCGGACACCAGCCAGCCGTGCCTCGCGTCCGGAAAGGCGAAGTCGGCATATTTCGCGGCGCTGGGCCGGTCGAACACCAGGTTCCACGCGCCGGCTTGACGAGCCGAAACGCGTGCGAATCGTGCGCCGTACCAGGCCACGGCCATGGCAAGCCCGATCACGGCTACGGTCTTGATGACGGTCGATTGCGGGAATCCCGGGCGCTTCATGGTGCCCCCTTGGGAATGCCACAGAGCATAGATCAGCAAAGTCCGAGTTGATGTCACAATGTCCCGGTGCTGATCTCTCGACGATGGCTCGTCGCAGTCATCCTCGTGCTGCTCGCGCTGAGCGTGCCGCGGGTGGGACAGGCCCACGGCCAGGCCGTGGCGGGACTCCGCGTAGGCGCGCGCGTCGCGCCACGCTGCTCGGTGATCGTGGATTCGCCGCCGGCCGACGCGAATAGCACCCAGACAGTGCGGGTCGTGTGCGGCCGAGCGGCCCTGGATGCGCTGAGAGTGTCTGCGGATTCAGGCTCAGGTGAGGACGTCGTGCCGGTGGCCAGCCTGGCCGGGCGGCAACTCTTGTCCGGCGGCGAGATGATCTTCACGGTGCCGAACCTGCTGACCACGCTGGCCAGTCGCGGGCTCGTCTCCAGCCTGCCGCGCGCGACCGAACCGGCGACCGTCGTCGTCACGCTGGATTTCTAGTCTAAGAGCGCGTCGCGAAATGCAGAAGGAGGGGCGGGCCGGCCGGCCCCTCCAGGCGCCGGTAATGCCGCACACGTTTCCTAGAAATCGAACGTGATCACCAGGATATCGGCGTAAGCGCCGCCGTTCGCGTTCTGGCCGGCGGGCATCCGCCCGTAGATCGGAACGGTCTCCACGTAGTTGAGGCTCGTCTTCTTGTTGTAGACGGACGTCCCTCCGGTCCCGTCACCCCAGACATTCCTGCGATTGGAATCAAGATAGAGGTTGTAGATCACATCATCATTGACCCCTCGCATTCTGCGGTCGTACGTGCCTGAAGACCCGCGGCTGATCGAAATCTGGACGTTGATATTTGAAGCCTTGACGCTCGCACGCCTCCTCAACCGGGACGTGAGGACCTGATCCTCCAGGTTGTAGCACCGGTACGAGATCTGGCTCTGCACATCCATGTCATTCGTCAGAAAGGGATCGTAGTAGCCAAAAGGGAAATAGGCGACCCCTTCGATGGCACAAGTGAAGCGCTCGGTCTGCGGCTTTCGTCGCTGACCGGCCACGCTCACCTGCCAGACGCTCAGGCCTGCCATCAGCAGCGCCACGGTCCTGAACAACGCTTTCGTGCTCATTGGGTGCACCGTAGCAGGCCCAATCGTTGAATGAGCTCGCCCTTCCGTGCCGTGGCGTCGAACTCCACGACGCAGGACCGCTCGCCGAACGTGACCCTCGCCTGATGGCGTCCGTCGGGCAGGTCCAGGAAGAATTCGCCGTCCGCATTCAGCGGCGACTCCACCGGCCCGCTCGGAAGCGTGACGACGATGGTGCCGTAGGCGGGCACGACGTCGCGGCCGTCGATCACCATCCGTACCGACCCCGTGCGGCCCTGGATCCTCGCCGTGGTGAACTTCACGACCGCAGCGCCACGATACGGCGGCGCAATGAGCTGCGACGGGACGGGGACCGTATAGTCGAAGGGGATGTCCGATTCGTTGAAACTGATCCGGTTGGCCAGGTATGGCAGCAGGCGGGGCACCAGCGTGCGGCCGCTGCGACCGGTCCGCGCGACTTCGACGTTGTCGGCGAGGATCCGGACGCGACTGAGGCCTGTGACCTCCACCACCGCCGCGCTCGAATCGAGCGGCCGCGTGAAAAAGAACCCGCCCCCCGCGGCGATCAGGCCGCCGGCGAACGTGGCCGAGCCATTGGTGATCTCGCCACCGTCGGTGGAGTCGTAGGCGACGCGCATCTGGTTGTACGCGGTGTTCACCGAGAACTCGCCATACGCCGTTCCGGCGCCGGTATTCGAGCCGGAGAGGCGATAGCCGTACCCCCGACCGATTGGCAGGGGTTTGTTGAGGTCGACGTAGGTCGTCTCTGCGTCGGGCAGTCGGGAGTAGGTGGTGCTGGCCGTGGTGCTGCCGCCAATCACGAAGTTGAGCGCCGCCAGGCCCGTCCAGATCTGTTGGCCTTGCACGGTGGTGCGCGTGATATCGGCCGTCAACTGGACGCGTGGCAGCACCCGGAGGGATGTCCGGAGCGAGTGGGAGATGCCGGGCACGATCGTGGGGTCGTACGTCCCGTTTGGCAGCGTCAATCCGAAGTTGCCGGCGGGCGAGCGTTCGTGCTCCCACGTGTAGGTCACGCTGCCGATCCTGAAGAGCGGCACGCCGGCGGACACCTGGTAGAACTCGGGTGTGTCCGCCTCGCCAGGTTGCTGCCAGAGGTTGGCGTAGCCGGCGTCGTAGTACTGAGCCAGCGCGTCGATGTTCAGCCACCGGCTCAGGAACGTGTAGATGCCGTACACGGCGTGCCCTTGTGTCTTGTCCGAAGTGCGGCTCGCCGAGGTGTGGATCTCGAGCTCGCCGAGGCGCGCGAGGCGCAGGCTCACGTTCGGTCCTGCGGCAACAACGTCGCTGCTGCCTTCGGCGGACCCGCCGAGGGTGAGCCAGTCGGTCACGCCCACGCGATGCGTCACCACGCCGCCCACGTCGCCATAGGTCGGGGACCCGCTGGCATCGTCGCGAATGGCGCCGGCAGCGTATTCGTAGTCCTGCTCGCCCTTGAGCAGCACGCCCGTGGCCAGGTACACACTCGTGTCGATCTCCTGCCGCCGGCCGAGCGGATCGCGCAGCACGATGCGCACATCCCCCCGGCCCGACGTGAGCGGCAGTCGATCCAGGCGATACGGACCCGGGTCGATCTTCAGCCGGCGCACGAGGACGTTGTTCACGTAGACGTCCACGTCGGACGGTGCGCGCACGGTGCCGCGAAACGTCGGGGCCGGATAGCGGTAGTAGTACGGGTCGAGCGAGTAGTCGCGGCCGAACGACACGCCGGCCATGATGGGCGACGACCCCAGCGGCGTGGATCGCGGGATGGTGTCGCCGATCTGCAATCGCTGCCGCGCGGCGGATCGATCGAGGGTCAAGGTTGAAAGGCCGCGCACCACGTGGCCATCCGAATCGACGCTGAAGTCGCTGCCGATCGAGAGATTGCCCCGCAGAGACAGTCCCGTGTCGCCATACCCGGTGACTCCCGCCGACTGATCCCAGGTGGCGCTGTAATTGAGGTACACGCTCGTGTTCCGGGACAGTACCAGTCCCGCGGGACGATCGAGCTGGAGGACGACGCGGGTCTCTGCGAAGAGCTGCGGATCGGCGGTGAGGTACATCACCGTCTCGGCGAGGTCCAGACGAATGGCGATCGCCGGCGCCAGCGATCCGATCAGGACGTGCTCCTGGCCCATCAGGATCTCGCGCCGTCCAGCGAAATTCCTGAATCCTGCCTTGTCCAGGGTCGCGACGGGGATCCAGACTTCCTCGCCGCGCAGCAGCGCCTCGGTGTCGCCTTTCGGCACCTCATTGACGACGAACGACCAGAAGGAACGCTGAAAGCCCTGCGGCGGCTGCTGTGCGGCCGCAGACGGTGGAACGGCCGCCAGGATGACCACCAACGCGAGCCGAACGGTCATCACTACCGCACGCAGGCACCTGCCGGCAGATCGACCCGCTGGTTGAGGACCTTGTCGTGCGCAGTGGCTTCGACCTCGAGGAACTTCACCTGGCGGCACTGCGCGGCCTGGATCGGGTAGGTCCACGTCCGCGACTTGCCGGCCATGACGTAACACCCGTTGAGCGACTCGTCGAAGACGGGCATGTCAGGCGCCGCCATGCCGCGCACAGACACTTCGTCCACCATGGCGTGGATGGTGCCGGTGTTGGTCAGCGTAACCGTCGCCACACCCTTGTTCACCGTCACCGGATCTATGCGGCCGCTCCGCACAGATTTGGTGGGCGACAGGAAGACCGGCACTCCCACCCGTGTCCGCACCGCCACTTTCGTGCCGGTGGCCGGCGCCGCGCTGTTCGGCAGCTCCTCGATCATCAACCGGTACGCCTTCTCGACCGCGCCCTGCGGGACATCGGTCCCGACACGTACGCGCTGCGTCGACTTCGGCTTCAGCGTCACCAGCGGCGGGAAGACGACCAGGTCAGTGGTTGGCGTGAGCTGCATCGCGCCGGCCTGTGTCTGGTCCCACGTATTGGCCTTGATTTCGAAACGCAATTCCCTGGCGGACGTGTTCGTGATCGTCATCACCGCGTTGCGATTGTCCGCGTCGAGCTGGACGAGCAACGGGTCGATCGAAAACGTGGACTGCCCTCCAGTCGCGGCCGCGGCGCCGACGACAAGCGCAGCGGTGGCGGCCAGGAGGCGGACCGAGCGGGGAAGGGCCGGCATGATGATCCTCAGAAGTTGACGGTGACCACGACGGTGTCCTGGAATGTGCCTTCCGTGACGTCCTGGGCCCCAGGGACGCGGCCGTAGATGACGAAAGTCCGCGGATCACGGGACGGGGCCACCCCGGCGTCAAAAAGCTGGCCCGCGACGTTACCCCACCGCAGGGTGCGCCCCGCATCCTGATAGAGCTCATAGGCCAGAAATGAACTTGCTCCACCAGCCATTCGGCGGACCTCACCTGTGGCGTTCGCGCCGTTGTCGATGCCAATCGTGACGACCGTGCCCTTGGTGCACGCTACCGTCATGTTGTTCTGAGCATCCAGGGCGGCGGTCGCATTCGCCTGCACCGGGTCGTACTGGCCGAAGTCGAGCGGAGCCGTCTGGACGAAGCACTTCCGCGTCACGGCAGTGACGACCAGCATGTTGGCTGTTGACGTGCCCTGTGCCGACACGGCGGGGGCGCGCCAGATCAACAGGCCAGCGGTGGCGAGGATCGCCAGCATGAGAGCAGAGACGATGAGGGGAACTCGTTTCATCTGGAACACCCCTGACGATGACACGCATCAACTGCGCGCGAACGGTCCACCTGATGCATATCTCCTGCCGATATGGCCCGGAGACGGTTTTGGGGAAAGGGGAGTCTCTATCGCGGAACGCACGACGAAACCGCGACATGCCGTGGCGCGCGAGCGTGCGGCTGAGGCCAGCAGCAGGCGACACGGTTGTCGAAACGCTTTAGTCTCGCCGAAGCGGCGTCGGCGCGATGACGGCCGGAGTGTGTTCGGGCCGCCACGTCCCGGTCCTTACCGTCCCAGCTGTATCCGAAACAGGTTGCGCTGAATCTGCCGCCTCACGAACACGTCGTCGATTGACGCGATTCCCCCATCGGGCAGGTCTGGCAGCGAGGATCCGATCGGCACCGGGATGAACACGTTGGTGGTGCGAGCGCTCGCGGCTTGTGACGGGCGCAGTGCGATCCGAAGGAACCTCCCGTCGGGCGACCAGAAAGCCCAACAGTTGAACGTACAAATCTTCCTCGGCGCGCCGCCCTGAACTGGGATCGCCACGGTCTGAACCTGCCCGGGGCTCCCGGTCGCTGTCCCTTCCGCCTCCGGAACGCTCGCCGTCACCCAGCCGCCGTCGGGCGAGCTGCCCGTTTTTTCCAGAATCGGAGTGTCGATAACACGCTCGCGATAGCTTCCATCCCTGCTAATCCGAAAGAGGCGTGACCGTCGGCCGCGCGCGGCTGGGATATGCTGCGCCGCGCAAGGACCGCGATCACTCTTTGCGGCTCCTTCGTGCGGTCGCAGCGTCCCGGAGGTGAAGAATGGGATTCAGGCTCCTGTTGCTGTTTGGAATCGTGCTTGCCCAGGCCGCTCAGCAACCTTCCAGCGCGGCCGCACTCCGCGGCCTTTCCGAGTGTCCGTCCCGGACGATCGCGCGAACAGAAAAATGGAAGCAGGTGTTCGCGGATCGCGAGTTCGTTCTGGAGTTGCCCGAGGGTTTCGAGCCGCTGCCGACGAAGGAACGCTATATGCACGGCGGCCAACAGTGGGCCAGAGGCACCGTCAATGTCGAAATGGTCTGGGGCATGTGGGGACGCGGCTCGTTCGACGCATCGAGCGCTCCGTGCAAGACCGAGATCGCCCGCGTCCCCGCCATGCTGATTCGGCCGAAGGCCACGGACAGACCGCACGCAACGGTGTGGTACATGACCGGCACGGTTCATGAGCCCCTCGTCACCGCGTGGAGCTCAGAGCCGGGCGATGCGGCGCTGGTCGAGGCGATTATTCGAGCCGGCTCAGCCCGTCCCGCCAGGTAAGGAAGTTCTCAGCGCCGGCCAGCTCGTGGTGCTTCTAGTGGACTGTCTACCAAAACACTAGTAGACTGCCTCCTAGGATGCCGAAGGACGACCGCCTGCCGCTGCTGCCTGGAACGTTGGAGATGCTCGTACTCCAGAGTCTCGTCTTTGGTCCCCGCCACGGCCACGGGATCGCCACCACCATCCAGCGCACGTCGGACGAACTGCTGCTCGTGGACCATGGCTCGCTCTATCCCGCGCTCCAGCGGTTGGAACGATCCGGGCTGATTGCCTCGGCGTGGGGCACGTCGGGCAACAATCGCCGCGCGCGCTTTTACAAGCTCACGCGGGCAGGGCGGAAGAAGCTGGTGGCCGAGACCGGCAAGTGGGAGCGGATCGTGCGGGCCGTCAGAGGTGTCTTACGAGCACGGCCCGAGGAGGGCCCTGCATGAAGTGGTTCGGCCGCGGGGACCGCGAATACCGCGAGGAATTGGAGGCCCACCTCGAGATCGAGGTGCGGGAGAACCTCGATCGCGGGATGTCTCCTCACGAAGCGCGGCAGGCGGCCCTCAGGACATTCGGCAACGCGCTCGCGGTCCGACAGCAGCTCGCCGAGGCGCGCCCCCTCCACTTCTGGCAAACGTTGTCGCAGGATGTCCGATACGGCACGCGGTGGTTCAGGCGCAGCCCGGGTCTCACTGCAACGATCGTCCTGACGCTGGCGCTGGGCATCGGAGCCAATACCGCCATCTTCAGTCTGGTCGAGGCGGTCGTGCTGCGCATGTTGCCGGTGCGCGAGCCGCACTCCTTGGTCATCGTGCGCGCGCTTGGCCGGCAGGGCACCCGCGATTCGTTCTCCCACACCGACTATGAGTGGCTCAGAGATCACAACCGCGCGTTCTCCGGTCTGTCCGCCTCCGCGGTGTGGAACATGAACCTCGACGCCGGGGATCACAAGGAGCGCGTCACCGCCGAGCTCGTCTCGGGGAATTACTTCGCGCTGCTCGGCGTGGAACCGACGGCGGGTCGCATGCTGACGGTCGACGACGACGGTCAAAGTCGTCTCGTCGCCGTCCTCAGTCATGCCTTCTGGCAACGCGCGTTTGCCGGGAGCGAGACGGCGCTTGGCAAGAATCTGCGCCTCGAGACCACCTCGGTGGCGATCGTTGGCGTTGCGCCCGAGGGATTCGAAGGAGAGTTCACCGGCAATCCTCCCGATTTCTGGTTGCCGCTCGGGGCTCAGCCCACCCTCTCCAGTCCCGGACGCTCGTCTCTCCATACCCGGAACGTGAGTTGGCTGGACGTCATGGGCCGTCTCCGGCCGGGCGTGACCGCCGCACGAGCCCAGGCGGAGATGGCACCTCTCCTCGACTCACTGCGCGCCGAACTCGGCGTCGACTCGCAGAGTGATTACCTTGGCGCGATTGCGATCGAGCCTGGAGGAGGCGGCCTCTCCCGCCTGCGCGACCGATACGCACAGCCGTTACGTGTGCTGATGGCGCTGGTGGCAATCGTCCTGCTCATCGCCTGCGCCAATGTCGCGAACCTCCTGCTGGCGCGGTCGGCCGCGCGACGGCGGGAATTTGCCGTCAGGCTCGCCATCGGCGCGGGACGGGCCCGGCTGGTGCGCCAACTACTGACCGAGTCCTTTCTGCTTGCGGCGATGGCATCGGTCGCAGGCCTGGCGGTGTCCGACGGGATGGTGCGCATGCTCCTGGCCGCGTCGGAGGTCCAGGGCCTGGAAGTCCACTTGAACCTGGCGGTGCTGACATTCACCGTCGCAATTTCTTCCGCGGCGGCGGTGGCGTTCGGATTGGCGCCGGCGCTTCAGAGCCGCCGCATTGATCCCTGGCCCACACTGAAGGAAGGGATCACGACTGGAGGCGCGGGGCGGCGCTTCAGTCCATCCCGCCTCCTCGTCGTCAGCCAGACGGCATTGTCGCTCGTACTGATCATTGTCTCCGGTCTGCTCCTGCGAACGTTTCTGAATCTCAAGGCGATTCATCCCGGGTTCGATGAACACGTCCTGCAAGCGAACCTCGATACGTCGTTGGTTTCAGAGAACGGAGTCGCTTTGGGGACCGCGCTGCTCGAACGGCTTCCGTCTGTGGCCGGCGTGGAACGGGCGAGCTTCTCTCAGTTCGGCTTCGGTCAGGGCACTTCGCGCATTTGCTGCATCGCCCTGGAGGGCTACGTGCCTCACGGCAATGAAGACAGGAGCGTTCGCATCCAGCCGGTCAGCCCCGAGTACTTCCGCACGTTGAGCATCCCGCTCGTCGCCGGCCGTCCGTTCGCGGACGCAGACAGGACTGGATCACCCCGCGTGGCGATCATCAATGAAACGATGGCGCGCCATTACTTCCGCGGTGCCGACCCGGTGGGTAAACGATTCGCCTGGTGGCATACCAATCCCAAGGACATCGAGATTGTGGGCGTGGTCAAGGATGCCAAATACGACAACCTCAGGCAGGATGCTCCGCGTCTCGTTTACCTTCCGGCCCTGCAGCAGGGATCTGGCCCGCTGTTCGTACAGATTCGTGGCAAAGCGGGCAATGAGCGCCAAACTGAAACGCTCCTGCAGGATTGCCGGGCGGCGATCCGCGCGGTCAATCCGAATATTCGGGTCATCTCCCTCGAGCCCCTGACGGCCGCGGTGAATCGCACACTGGCGCCCGAGCGGCTGGTCAGCTGGTTGTCGATGGGATTTGGGATCGTGGCGATAGTCTTGACCTCGGTCGGCCTCTACGGAATTCTTGCGTATCACGTCGCCCGCAGAACCACCGAGTTCGGAATTCGCATGGCATTAGGAGCCGGACGGCTGACGATCCAGCGAATGGTGATGGGAGAGGCTCTGCTGTTGGTGAGCATCGGTCTGATTCTGGGGCTGGCCGCCGCGATGTCGTTCGGCCATCTGGCCGCGACGCTGCTGTTTGGAGTCCAGCCCCGAGATGCCATCACATTCGTGGCGGGAACGGTGATTCTGATCCTTGTCACGATTGTTGCCGGCTATGTTCCCGCGTGTCGCGCCACGAGCGTCGAGCCGGTAACCGCGCTGAGAAGCGAGTAGCTCACGGGTGTTGGCGTGCGGAGGCCACGGAACCAACACGGAGAGCGCGGAGCCTCGGCGCTTGGCTCTACACACAAGCGCCTGCTTTCAGTAGAACCATCGCCGCGTCACCGACATCCGATCGCGATGCGATCGTTCAACGCCAGGGCAGTCAGTTGATTGGCTTGTTCGACTGTCAGCTTCTTGCCCGCCTGAGCCTCGACCTGATGGATAAAGCCGTCGAGCATGTTGCAGGCTGAAACGCTGTCCCCAAGCTGGAGGCTTCGGAGCGCGTTCTGAAGCAGGCTGACTCCTTGCTGAAAGCCGGCCGCGCCGGCCGCCGCGATCGTCGTATCGACGGGTTGAGACGATGAGGCGGCGACGAAGACACCGCCGGTGAAGCCCGGCGCGCCGGAGAAGAAGGAGCCGATCAACGCTCCGGTCACTCCGTCGAATGTCTGGACGTGCGGTCCAGCGCCTGGTCCGGCGCCCGTCACGATTTCCGCGATGCCGTCGCCGTTGACATCGCCGGCGGCAACGCGCACCCCGCCGCCGAACGATGGATCGAACGCGAAGAACGATCGGATCACCGCGACGGTGACTGCGTCGAACACCTTGACGTGTGGCGATCCGCCCGAGTCAGCGCCCACGACGATGTCCGTGTTGCCGTCGCCGCTCACATCGCCCGCCGCCACGAAGACGCCGCCACTGAAGGACGGGTCGAACGCAAAGAACGACCGGATGACGCTCCCGGTGTGTCCGTCGAACACCTTCACATGTGAGCTGGCGCCTGGGCCGGCACCCGTCACGATGTCCGCGACGCCATCCCCGTTCACGTCGCCGGCGGCGACGCGGACGCCGCCACTGAACTGGGCGTCGTACGCGAAAAAGGAACGAAGGACCATCCCCGTCACGCCATCGAACACCTTGACGTGTGGTGCGCCGCCCGCGTCGGCGCCGGCAACGATGTCCGCCTTGCCGTCGCCGTTGACATCGCCCGCCGCCACGAACACCCCGCCGCTGAACGACGGATCGAAGGCGAAAAACGAGAACAAGACGGCGCCCGTCGCGCCGTCGAACACCTTGATGTGCGATCCGCCACCCGGACCAGCGCCGGTCACGATGTCGGTCACGCCGTCGCCATTCACGTCGCCCGCCGCGACCCGCACGCCGCCGGTGAACGTCGCGCCGTAGGCGAGAAAGGACGACAGCGGGGTGGCGGTGCCGCTGTCGAAGACGCGAACCTGCGGCGCCCCGCCCGAACCGAGTCCTGTCACGATGGTCCCGGCCTGTGCCGCCGACGGCCCGAGCGAAATCAGGACGACGAGAAGGAGACGGGTTCGCACGGGGGACCTCCTGCGGGTGATGGGCCGGGTGAAGGAGCGGGGGATTATAGCGTTGCGGTAACCCAATCGCTCGACTCAAACGTCGAGCTTGACATACGGTGTGCCTATGCGTTCGCGTACGGGAGACCACGCACACCGGGAGTCGGGTTCGCGTTCGGCATGGCCGCGCTTGGCGCGCTCGCACACGCGGCCCTGCTCCGTGTGCAGGGCAGCGCAGCCGTGGGCTTGATCCTTGGCCTCATCGGCGGCCTGATGCCGCAGTTGGTGAGAGTTGGCCTGCGCGAGGGGACCGTCGCGCAGGTCGTGTTTGCGGTCATTGGCGCGACGGCGCTCTGCACGACCGCTTTCGTCAATCACCGCACGCTGACGCGGGCGACGTCGGCGTCACGAGCGTATCGGCGGCCGCAGCCGCCCTTCGGCTTTCCCGCAACGCCCGGCATCCGATAGCGAAGGCAAACGCCACGTCACGATAGGCGTCAGCTGGCCTTGGCCGGGCGGGGGAGCCGCATCACGCGTTCGGCGGCGGTTCGAACACTTCGAGCGGGCGCACTTCGCACTCGCCTGCGAATTCGGGCCAGTGCTCTCGATGGAGCTCCATGAACCTGCGTGCGAACGAGAGCGCTTCGGCGTCCGAGCCGGCCTCGACCAGCGCGTAGCCGCCGATCAGCTCCTTGGTCTCGGTGAACGGCCCGTCCGTGACCG
>Ga0111538_10000866_pt1 | contig 41822 bp, 44 predicted proteins | sample SoiMethybrSBSTD1_FD_79669 | JGI IMG/M metagenome (GOLD analysis project Ga0111538, IMG submission 79669) | Bulk soil microbial communities from a Populus tree surrounding site in Tennessee, USA - Soil MetaG P. TD hybrid SBSTD1 (version 2)... | ecosystem: Environmental > Terrestrial > Soil >...
CTGTCGGCGCGGCAACAAGCTGGCGAGCAGGTCCAGTTCCATCTCGTTCATCTGAAGCAGATCTCGATACTGGTCGCGATTCATCGATGGATTCGCCAGGAGCATGCGGGTCGGACAGCTCTCAACGACCGTGCGCAGCAGATCTACCGAGGCGAAATCGTCGATGCTCTGCGTCGCGAGTAGCATCGCGGCATTTCTCTTTCGCCAGGTCTTGAGTGCCTCTTGCACGTAGGACCGAATTGCCGAGTGCTGAATAAGTCTCCAGGCCTCATCCAGCACGCATACCTTCAGGCCGGGATCGCTGGAGTCGTGAACGTGCTGATTGACGCGATGGAGCACGTAGAACAACAACGGCTCAAGAACCGCGGGATACGACCGCATCGCCTCGAAGTCGAACATTTGAAGTCGACCCACGGAAAGCGTGTCCTGCGCGTTGTCGAACATCGAGGCATATCGGCCACCATCCACCCATCGGTGCAGCCGTGCCGCAACGCCACGAGGGAGGAGGCTGGAAAGAGTGAAGAGCCGGCGCTGCGATCGCTCGAGAACGAAGAGGTTTTCGATAGCATCGTAGACCTCACGGTCTTCTGCGTGGCTCAATCGATATCCGTCTTCACCCTCCGCGAGCACCTTAGTAAAGGCATGCAAGAAGTGCAGGTCCTCCGGCGTCGGCGCCTCGATGTCGAAGGGATTGATGGTGACGTTCTGCCGACGCAATCCCAGCTCTACGTAGCTGCCCTCCAGAAGGGTGGCGAGCTTCCGATAGCTGTGCCCCAGGTCGAGCACGACGATTCTCGGATCGTGCTGGAGGAGTTGCGTCACGAGGAAATTGAGCAGAAAGCTCTTGCCGCTACCGGTCGCTCCCAAGACGACGGTATGACCCACGTCGTTCACGTGCAGATTGAAGAAGTACGGCGTTTGGTGCGGCGTTTCAAATACCGCAAGCGCCGGTCGCTGAAGATACGGACAAACGGGATCGCCACATTCGTGCGAATGGATGAAGCTCAGGTCGGCGCAGTTTGTCTCCATCAGTGCAAGACGACGGACGTTGTAGGCGCCGTTTCCGGGCACGATGCTGAGCCAGGCATTGAGGAGGTTGTACGATTCGTCGATGAAGACGCCGTCATGTGCTGCCAGCGTCTTCATGGCTTCGCCGCCCATAGTCCGCAAATCGTCCAGGCGTTGCCCATGAAGCAACAACGTCAGAGATGCTGACCCGAAGAAGTGGCCATTGACCTCAATGTCCGTCAATGCATCGCCGAGTTGTCCGACCGTGGCGCCGGCCGAATCATCAACGAGCATTTCCTCGGGTGCCGTGTCCGCTGACACGTAGTTCACCAGCGACACTCGCTTGTTGAAGAAATGCCGCCGACGGGCGTGAATGTCACGCCGAACGCGCTCATTCGACAGACGCTGCCATTCAAGGCAGGCCACAAACTCGCCCGGCAGTTGCGTGAGATCCGCGAGCATGTGCGCATAGGTCTGGCTCGGGGGCTCCTTCATGGACAGGACCTTCACGAACTCGGAGCCAATGCGCAGATGGTCACGGTGACATTCGACGGGTGAATCCGCGACGAAGTAGTCCAGATGGGTGTCGTATCGCAGCGAAGTGGCTTCAAGGACTGCGTGATCGAAATTGAGAAGAGAGCGAAAGAAAGCGAAGGCCTCTGCTTTTTGCAGCTGGCGTAGATTGCCGTCCGCAAACTGCGTCGCCGCAGTTTCGGCGAGCTGCTGGACATCGGCAGCAGCTCGCTCGAGCTGCGACTCCATCAAGGAGAAGCGGTGTCGAACGGACAGCCGTTCTCTCAGCGCCGACATCGGGTGCCGCCAGAACTCCCGCATCGACTGGCCGACCTTGCCGAATTGGGTCTGTTCGAGCAACAGGACCAGATACTGATCCAGGTGAAACATCTGGCGGCGGCGCTCATTCAGATATGCAGCACGACGCGCGAACGACTCGTTCGCCACAACGGCGCCGGCCTTTGGCGCAACGAACGGCCCAACCCGCCGTTTGATCAGGTATTGATAGACGCGGACGTTCTCATCGAATGCGCGGAGTGTCGCTTCGAGCTGGTGGGTGACTCGATGCCGCTGTTCATGAGTCAATCCCTCGGGATCGGGACCGTTCATCCGAAGAACCACACCGACCGCGCCGCCCTTCGTGACGAAGACCCGGTCGTCGATGAATCCCCAAAGGCTAATCAGGGAGTTGATCGCACCAGCTTCGCTGTGATCGCGAAGCAGCCTGCCAATGCGAATCATGGTTTGACCTCCACGCTGACAAGGTCGTGTTTGGCCGGATCGAAGCGTCGTCTTGCCCTGGACGATGACAGCAGGATGCGGAGCATGTCCGGGTCTTTGTCGGTGGCCCACCACGCAAACCCGTATAGCGAAAGGAACATCAGCAGACCAGCCAGGAACGAGTAGAACAAGTTGAAGGTCGCGGCTCCCATGAGCATCGCCAGGAAGAACAGCCGCCGTTCGACGCCCCAGATAGTCAGCCGACGGTGCAATGCCTTATACGTGACTCGAAAGACGGGTCGAGTCCCTTGAACTGCGTCCGTGCCCATCGGAGGCCTAGAACAACCAGGTCATGAACTGTGCCGCAAAGAGCGCCAGTCCTCCACCGAAGACGATGCCGGAGATCTGTCGCTTTGCGCCGCCCTCGCCGAACATGAACATCAGGCCACCGATCACGATCGACACCAAAGCGAGGGAGCGCGCCAACGGTCCGGTGAATGTGAACTCAAGGTTACTGGCCGCTCGTTCCCACGGAGACTGCTGCGCCATCGCAACCACCGGCCAGAGCAGCACAGCAGTCACCAACGCGGCAACGCTCAACCGTTGCGGAACGCGCTGGGCCTTCAGACGAATCGAACTGTCCCGCAACTTTGTGCTTGCAATCGTCTCGACGACGACGGTAGATTCTCGACCGGTCTGAGACAGACGATGAAGTCTCTCGCTCATGTCGCTCACCTCGGATACGCCGACGACCTTTCCGCAAGATCGTCCTGTAAATTGGTGAACGCCAACGGGCGTAGAAACCTTACACGTCTGCGAGCGTTGTAAACACAGCGTCGTTACGGTAACGAATCGCTTTATCCCGCTGCCTCCCTCACGGCGATCACGGGATGATCATGGAGCACCTGCGAACGATTGGGCTGCTCGATAGCGACGGCCAACCTTTTGACCCACGGATAGAACGCGTTCTTCTCCGATTGCTTCCGCGCCTGCGGCGAGAGTTCCCGTCGATGCAGGACGATGTGGCCCTCACGGAGATCATGGAAGAGGCCGGGCGCCGAATCCGGCACCGGGAAGAGCGCGGTCCCATCGAGCGTGTTCACGGATATGCATGGGTCACAGTTCGCAGCATCGCGCTGTCACGAATGCGCCTGGGTTCGTCGAAGCTCAATCAGAAAACGCTTGACTCCGAGGCCGGTAACGCCCGATTGTTGGCCACCCCCACATCACGAGGAACTGCTGCGGAAGTCGAGCACCGCATATTGCTTGGCGAGTTACTGCGGACACTCTCACGTGAGGAACGCATGATCTGCTTATGGAAGAAGGCCGGCTTTTCTAGCCAGGAGATTGCACTTCATCAGCAGCGAACTGTCATGGCGATCGACACCATCTTTTCTCGAGCGAAACAAAAGATCAGGAAAGCGCTCTCGATTGACGACGTCACGGACGCGCAAGCCCGCCGTTCGTGTTGAGAAGGTGATGGCTAAGAGTCGACACGGAAACGATAGCGGCGATTACGATGACATTGATCGTGTCCTGGCAAACGCGAACCCCAATCCTCAGCGAGTCGGATGCTTAACGCGCGAGTTACTTGTGAGCCTCGCCGCAAGGCGTCAGCCGTTGAACGCTCCTGGGTATGAACATCTCCTCGAGTGTTCAGAATGTTATAAGGAATTTAGGGCGCTACAACAAGCGGACGCGAGAGAATCGTAGCTCGCTGCGTTCACTTAGAGCCGCCGCGCTTCTTATGCGCGGCGTGGCTTCTTGACTTCTTCGGTTGTTCCTTCCTCAGCATTTGGCGAAGTTTCCGTCGCGCACGTGCGAAGACCTTCTCAATCGACTCCACCGAACGGCCATGATGACTCGCGATCTCCCGAGTCGAGAATCCGGCGCGTTTCCAAATACAAACAAGACGTTCTTCCCGAGACAACCTGCCAAGCGCTTTTCGAAGCTTTGCGCGTTCGGTATTGTCCCGTTTGCTCAGCATCCATGGATTGGTCATGAGTGTCGTTAGGCAAAGCAACAGCCATGACGATCCTTATGAATTGACTGGGAAATGCTAATCGCGGTTCGAATGGAGCCGAGTTTCCATGAGTAGCAGCTACTCGCGAGGGTAGCTGCTACTCGCGCGTCACTTTGACCTGACCTGTCAGTCTTAAGAAGAGAATGGCCGCTGTGGGCTCTGATGTCACGCCCTTCAAGGGGCGCACAGTGAACGCGAAGGTAGAGACGCGCCTGGTGAGGCAGTTCACCAAGGGAAGTCGTGTCGCGGAGATCCGCGAGCGAACCATCAGCAGCTTTCAGGCTATCGAGTTCATCGTCTTCATCGATGGCTCCTTGCTCGAGAGCCAGATGTTCCATGGGCGACGATTGAAGGATTGTGCTCGGGCAATTGAAGACCGTACCAAACAGTTCACGGACCAAGGATGGCGCGAAGAGTCCATCAGGTGTCACATTCCAAATCGAGCTTAGAGCGGTAAAGGATGGCGTCGATGTCGCGTGCCGCCTGCGGTCCCGAAACTCGGCGATTTACGAACCATGTTGAAAAACGCGGGAGGGCCTGAGGCGTGCAACCCTCCCGTAACGTGACTCCCCCACAGGAGCCATCTCTGTGGACGCGGGTCACCCCTTCGAGGTGCCGCGACCGAACGCGAGTCCTACCAGAGGAATCGGAAGCCGACACGGGCCGTCCGAGGCGCAAGGATCGCCGACGGTTTCTGGTAACCCAGCCCGGTGGCGCGGCTGATCGTCTCCGATGCGTGACTGTTCGACAGATTGAACAGGTCGAGGAACAGCCGTAGCCGCGACCGAGAGCCGAAGTTCAGCGTCTTCTCGGCACGCACATCGAAGACCCAGATGTTGTCTTCGCGATTGGCGTCCATCGGCTCGACATAGTGCGTGCCGCTGGCGATCAGGCCCGAGCCGCTCGGCACCGAGATCGACACCGTGCGCGCATAGTTGGCGCCTGACTGATGACGCAGCACCGGTGACACGCGCACGCCGCCTGGCGCATCGTAGCTGCCGGTTGCTTTCAGGTTCCATGTTGTCCGATCGTCGACGCCCGGCTCGTTCGGGCTGTTTGGGAAGCCGTTCGGGAAATCGGTGAGCATCGTGTAAGCCCCGCCGATGGACGCCGACCAGCGGCCTGCATAGCGGCGGCTCATCGAGAGTTCAACCGTCTTCGCGCGCGAGTAAGAGCCGGCGTTGGAGATGATCGTCGTCGTCGGGAAGTTGGCGGCCTGCGACGATGGCAGGCCGAGCATTGTGATGTTACTGTCGTCGGACGTGCCGCGCCGGCCGTCGAGGCCGATGTCGACGTATGTGAACGGCACGGTATAGGCGCTCAGGCCGCGAAGCGGCTGGTAGCCAGTGTCGATCAGATCGTCTTCGGTCTTGTAGACGAATCCGGCGCGTATGCCGAGCGTATCGGCAAGCTGCCGTTCGAGCCAGACGCTGCCTTCGTGCGTGGAGGGCTGCTTGATGCTGTCTTGCAGCTCCACGCCGCCTTCGAGCGCTTCGCTTAGGAGATTGCCCTGCTCACCGGGCTGCCAGTGCCGATCGCCATTCACGTCGTTCCACTGGTAAGTAGCCTGTTTGGCGGGTGTATTCGGGTTGGCGCTGCTGGCGACGCCGACGCCCGGGTTGTGCCAGAAGAACCCGTAGTTGCCTTTCAGCACGGTGCGGCCGTCGCCGGACAGATCGAAGACGACGCCGATACGCGGCGCCAGGCCGCTCCAGCTGAACATGTCGGTCCTCGCGAAGGTTTTTGCTGCCACGGGCACCGGTCCGACGGTGGCGGCCAACTGCTGTTGCTCGGGCAGGAAGCTGCTGTAGTGGTCGTAGCGGACGCCGGCGTTGACGGTGGCGCGGCCGATGGCGACGGTGTCGTTGAGGAAGAAACTCTGGACGTCGAGCGCCGACGCCGACGTGAGCGCGCCTGACTTGCCGAGACCGAGCTTGCCGGCGTCGGTGGCGGTCGGAATGCGGAAGATCACCTGGTTCGATCGGCCGTTGTTGTAGACGTGCTCGATGTTGCCGCCGACGCCCTGCAAGTAGCCTTCCCAGCCGATCTCCTTCAGAATTTCGCCGCCGAACTTGAAGGTGTGGCTGCCACGGCTTGTGTCCATGAAGTAAGTGGCCGCGCCAGTGATCTGCTTGCGGTCGCGATCGAGCTGCCACTTGCGGTGCGCCCCGTCGATCTCGAGCGTGCCCGAGTCACGGAAAAAATAGTTCTCCTCGCTGTTGGCGAGGGTCGGGAAGTAGTAGCCAAAGTCTCCGTAGCGGGCCTCGACATACAACTTGTCGCTGAGAGTGCCGTTCCATTCGCCCTTCCACACCCAGCTGCCCGAATCCTGCTTGTACGTGGGGCCTGCAGAATTGTAGGTGTAGGTGCTGAACGGCAGGCGGGTCGCCTGCAGCTTCTGGCCCCACTGGTAATAGCCGACGAACTTGTTCTTCTGGTTGGCCTGATAAGTGCCCTTGCCGACCGCGTTCCACAACGCCGTGTCGAACGTCGAGTCGAAGTTGAAGTTCGGCTGGGCGACGGCGTTGAACTGTTTGTTGTAAGTCCCAAACCACCACACCTTGTCACGCACGATCGGCCCGCCAATGTTCAGCGAGTAGTTGTAGTAGCGATCGATCTCGTTGCTGTGCTCGCGGATCGGGCTGTTGTTGAACGCTGTGGGCGCCGTGTACGAGTCGGGGATGTTCGAGCCTTGCAACGAGTTGTTGTACCAGTCGAGATACCCTTCACCGGTGAACTGGTTGCCGCCCGACTTGGCGATGAACTGGCTCTGCACGCCCGGGTTCGGCATCTCTGCCGATTGGCCGGAGGTGCCGAGGAATACTTCTTCGAGCGACGAGTAATCGAAGTAGAAGCCGGCGCCGCCGGTCCCCTCCGTCGTGTTGATGCCTTCGATCAGCACGCGCACCTGGCCGCTGAATCCGTAGGCGGTATAGCCAGTCTGCGTGCCGGCACGATTGCCGCCGACGTCGATGCGCGACATCTGCACCGCCGGCGTCACCGCCAGCAGCGCCCACATGTCCCGCGCATTCGGAATCGACTGCAGTTCGGTCAGTTTGAAATTCTGGACGGTGCGGGTCGCCGTGGTGTCGATGATCGGCGAGGCGCCGCTCACCGTCACGGTTTCCTGCAGGGTCGCCAGTGCGAGCTCGATGTTGACGGTGGCTGTAAACCCAAGCCGGATTTCCACGCCGTCGCGTTTCAGCGGATTGAATCCCGACAATTCATAGGCGAGTGAATAGGTTCCGGGCGGCAACGCCGGGAAGCGGTAGTTACCGGTTTCGGACGACACGGCCGTCTGCACCCCTGGCATCGACGGGCTGGTGGCCGTGACCGTCACCCCGGGCAGCACGGCGCCCTGCGCGTCGCTAACACGCCCTTGAATGGTGCCCGTACTGCTGGCACCTCCGCCCTGCGCGAAAGCAAGAACGCCAGTACCCAGTAGCAGCGCAAGCGCTGTCACTCCAACGATGGGGAGCTTCATTTGATCCTCCTGGAACGCGCGTCGTGAGCCGCGCCGTCAACGATGACGAATACAAGTGCGCGCATTCGTCCCGACATGCGGTTGGTTTGTATCGTTCTCAGAGTCGGATCACAATCCTGTCCGCACCGGGCAGACTCATCACCAATTGTCGTGATGCCGACATACCAACTTTGCGGGTGAGGACTTCACGGTAGGAGTGCCGTCCGGCGGAGGCCGTATTTACTGCGCTACGCGCACGCTGTACAAAATCCGATACCACGCTCTGGCTTCTGCGCCTTGTTGAGAAGTCTGGTCCGCGAGTCTCACTTTTTCTCGGGGCCCTTCCGGCCCGCCTGTATGGAGGATGCATGACGACCCCCTTGGCTCGCAGAATCGCAACCTGCCTGTGGCTGCTGATGCTCTGCGGCATCGCCGCAAATGCGCAGGATTTCCGCGGCCGTATCAACGGCACCATCACCGACAATACCGGAGCGGTGTTGCCGGGCGTGACCGTCACGACTACCAGCACCGCGTTGATTCAGCCGCAAGTGCAAGTGTCGGGCGCGGACGGTTCCTTCCGATTTCTCGCGCTGCCCCCTGGCGTTTACGACATCGCCTTCGAGCTCGCAGGATTTCAAGCCGTCAAGCGAGAAGGCATCCGCGTCGTCATCAACCAGACGCTGACGGTCGATCAACAGCTGAACGTCGCAACGCTGCAGGAGACCGTCACGGTCACCGGCGCGTCACCGATCGTCGACACCTCGACGACGGCGATGGGCACCAACTTTACGAAGGAGTTGCTGACAGAAATACCCAATGCCCGCGACATCTGGGCAGCAATGTCACAGGCGCCGGGCCTGCAGATGACGGCGTACGACGTCGGCGGCTCGCACACCGGCACGCAGACCGGCTTCCTGACCTATGGCTTCAGCGGCCAGAACCAGACCAAGCTCGAAGGCATCGACACCACTGAGGGGACCGGCGCCAACGCCGGCTACTTCGACTTCGGTAGCTTCGAGGAATTCCAGGTCGGCGGCGCCGGCAGTGACGCATCGAATTTCTCAGGCGGCGCGTCGATGAGCATCAGCGTCAAGTCCGGCGGCGATCGCTTCACCGGCAGCTGGTATTCCGACTACGAGAGCGATGCGACGATCAGCGACAACGTGCCTGAGAACCTGCGCACAGCCAACACCCCGGACGAGAATGGCTATTTTGTCCGCACGGCGCTTCGTCGCGGCAACCCGATCGACAAGCAGTACGATCTCAATGCCAACGTCGGCGGCCCCCTGTGGAAACAGAAAGCGTGGTTCTTCTATAGCTATCGCCTCAACAATCAGTTCAAGCAGGTATTCGGCTTCGATGAGCTGGCGCAGTCGAAGCTGTCGAACAAGTACACGTTCAAGGGGACGTTCCAGGTCGGTCGCAACAATCAGATCATCGCCTTCCTGAACAAGCGCGAGAAGCTGCAGGACAAGCGCAACCTCGGCCCCAACGTGCCGCTCTCGGCGGCGCAGTATCAGAGCTCACGCAACTATCCATGGAAGTTCGAATGGACCAGCGTGCTCGGAAGCCGCGCCTTCCTCGACGTGATGTACGCCAACTGGTACAACTTCTTCCCGCTGCGCCCGACCCGCGACTTCGGGCTCTATGACGGGCCGTGGGGCCCCGGCCGCATCGACACCAGCACGAGCCAGTACTTCGACGGCGGCGCCAATTCGAGCTATCAGGATCAAAAGCGCTACAAACCGCAATTCTACGCATCGCTCGCGTATTTCAAGGAGGGCTGGAAAGGCAGTCACGACTTCAAGCTTGGCTATGACTGGAAACGCGACCGCAGGAATCTCTTCAACGATCAGCCGTTTGATCTCTTTTATCGCGACACGAACGGTGCAGTAAACCAGGTCGATCTGTATAACACGCCGACGTCGCCGACCAACGACGTCGTGTACAACGCTGTCTGGATCAGCGATACGTGGAAGGTGGCCCCTCGGGTGACGCTGAATCTTGGCGGCCGCGTCGAGCATTATCGCGATGGCTGGAACGATCAAGAGTTCGTGCCCAACGGGCACTCCATGCTCGCCAACTGGAACGATCCCACATATCGAGCCTTTGTCGCGCCGGTGACCGTCGCCGCGCGCACCGTCGCCGAGACGACGGATTTTGCTCCGCGTGCTGGCTTCGCTTTCGATCTGTCTGGAGACAATCGCACCGTCTTGAAGGTCTTCTGGGGCAGGTTCAACTTCAACTCCGCCGACGAACTCGCGGATCAGGAGAACCCCGTAGGCCGCGCTCAACTCCGCTATGCGTTCAACGATCTCAACGGCAACCGGCTGCTCGATGGCCCGCAAGAGTTGGGACGCCTGATCTCGACCCAGGGCGGCGGCGGCTTCGTCCGCATCGATCGAAGCCTGAACCGGCCGACGGCATCCGAGCTGTCCGTCAATCTCGAACGCGAGCTGATTCCGGCGCTGTCTGGCCGCGTGTCGTACGTCTACAAGAACGTCCGCAATCTTTGGGACGAAGTGGACGCCGTTCGGACGCCCGCCTACACGGTGCCATTTACGATCAACGATCGCGGCGCCGACAACCGCGCCGGCACCGCTGACGATCAGACGTTCCAGACCTTCGATCGCCCGGCATCAATCGGATCCGATCGCGTCTACACGAACCCGGAGAACAACAAGGCCGACTTCCAGACGATCGAGGTCGCGGTCAATCGCCGCCTCACCAATCGCTGGATGCTGCTGACGTCGTTCGGCTACACGTGGCTGAACCAGATCCACAGCTCGTCGACGACGGTGTCGGCGGGCAACGGCCAGACCTTCAGCTACCGGCCGGCCGATCTGATGTTCGGCGACAACGGCTACGAAACGTCAACGCTGTGGAACTACAAGGTCATCGGACGTTACGTGCTGCCGCTCACCATCGGCGTGTCGGGATCGTGGAAGGTCCAGAGCGGCGGCAATTGGGGCCGATCCTTGAGTGTGGCGTTCCCGGGCGACGGCACGCGTACTGTTCGAGTGGAGCCGGTCACGGCGAATCGAGGCGAAACCGTCCAGATTATGGACGTTCGCTTTGACAAGAGCGTTCGGATTGGCGAATCGCGCCGTCTGACGTTGATGGTCGATACGTTCAATCTGACCAATTCCGGTACGGTGACGACGTTCAGAAACGCGACCGGCGCGACTTTCAAGGAAGTGACCGCCTTACTAGATCCGCGGATCGTTCGATTCGGTTTGCGGCTTGACTTCTAGAGCTTCTCTGCCATCCGCAGAGAGGGTGGACACCGGATTGGTCGCTGGGACCATCCGGTGTTCGCATCGCCTCTAGCTATTGGCCAGGCCAACTCGACCGGGAAATCGATAGAGGATTACCGGACCCTCCTCTCCAGTCTTTGCCGGATTGCGCGGCTGGCGCCAATCAGTAGGCTCTACTGGTAGCGGTGCCGTTATCTTCTTCCTGCCGCACAGTAAGGACGTCCCAATGCGTCAGCACTTTCGTGTCGTCGCCCTCACATTGATCCTAACTGCGACCTCGATTCCTGGGTTGCCAGCCCGCGGACAGAGCGCGCCAGACAAAGCGACGGTCTTCTCTCTGACGAGCGATGCGGCCATCGTCACGGTGCTGATAAAGCCGGAAAAGACAGCAGATTTCGAGTTGGTATTGGCTCGGCTCAAGGATGCATTGGCGAAGAGCGACAATCCAAGGCGCAAGCAGCAAGCTGCGGGCTGGCGAGTCTTCAAGTCTCCTCAGATGGCACGACGCGGTCTATGTCATGAGGATCGATCCTGTGATCAAGGGAGAGGAGTACGACATTACTCGCCTGATCGCTGAGGTGTTCCCGGTAGAGGTCCAGGAGCTGTTCCTGAAATACAAAGACTCATTCGCCGGTCGAGGGGTGACGGAACTCACTCCCTTGATGTCGATGGCGCCTTAGATTGCTGGGATAGAAGTTGATCGATCGAACCCGGTTCGAACGCGCGTCAGTGCGGCTTTCCTTGGCACTTGGCTTCTGCATCACGCTGGGGCTCTGGGCCTATACGGGCTATTCCTTCAATCAACGGATCGATGGCGTGCGAAAGGAGTCGGCCGTTGTTGCCGCGCGCTACATGCGCGCCCAGGAACTGCTGTCGACGGTCAGGGCGCAGATGCTCCGGAGTTCGATTCGAGTACGCGACGCGTTGCTCAATCCCGCACGGAATGCCATCGACGAACATCGGTTGGAGGTTGAAGAGTCGTACCGCATCGTGACGATGGCGCTTGAGGACTACGAACCCGTCGCTGGTGCCTTGCCGGACAGCGATCAGATGGTCCGCCTTCGGGCTGAGTTCGAGCAATTCCATCAAACATCGCTTGACGTACTGCAGGACGCCGTGGCGCGGCCGCCCACTGCGATTCGAGATTTACTCAATCGCCATCTCGTGCCCCGGCGGGAAGCGGCCTTGGCTATCTCCGAAGAGATTCAGTCGCTCAACCGACTGGCCTTCATCAGGCAACAGAATGAACTGACGAACGTTCATCAGGCTGCCGAAATGAAGAGTCGCCGGCAATTGGGGTGGGCTTTGATGATTAGTTTCGGCGTCCTCTTGTTGACGAGCCTCTATGCAGCGAAGCTAGAGAGGCGAGACATTCGCACTTCGCAAGAGCTGCGCGAAACAGCGACCAGGTTAATGAGCGCACAGGAGGAAGAACGGCGCACAATCGCGCGCGAGCTTCACGACGAGGTCGGGCAGATTCTCACGGCCATCAAAGTCGAACTCTCAATCGCGCGGCGCTCGATCGAGGCCTCTGGCGCGTCAGGTGCGCCTCTGGCCGATGTTCAGTCGCTCGCAAATGGAGCTCTGCAGACTGTTCGCAACCTGACGCAGTTGTTGCACCCGGCCGCCCTCGACGACCTCGGCCTTGCAGCGGCGATCGACGCCTCACTTCGTGGCTTGGCGAGACGTCACGAAATTCGGGTCGAGCTAAATGAAGCCGGGCCGTCGGATCGATGGCCAAAGGAGATCGAGCTGGCTGCCTATCGCATTGTGCAGGAGGGTGTGACGAATATCGGAAAGCATGCAAAGGCGGCGCATTGCGAGGTGAACCTAACGCATTTGCACGACCGTCTCCTGATAGAAGTGAAGGACGACGGCATCGGGTTTGACGCCGACACAGAGGGCAAGATCGGGAGGTCCGGGCTGGGACTCGTTAGCGTAAGAGAACGCGCCGCACGGCTCGGCGGAACCTTCAACATTCTGAGCGGGCCAGGCCAAGGCACACGTCTGATCGTCAGTCTTCCTGCTCAAGTAGCCCATGCCTAAGCTCACGATCTTGCTCGGTGACGATCACGCGCTTGTAAGGCAGGGCCTTCGCAGGATTCTCGAAGAGCGGCCAGACTGGCAAGTCGTGGCCGAAGTCGGTGACGGACGGGAGGCCGTGCGATGCGCGGTGGAGCTAAAGCCTCATGTCGCGGTACTCGACGTGGGGATGCCGCTTCTGAATGGCATTGATGCGACGCAGCAGATAGTCCGCAAGGTTCCAGAGACCCGGGTCCTGATTCTCAGCATGCACTCAGACGAGGGCTACGTTAGCCGCGCGTTGCAAGCCGGTGCAACGGGGTACATGCTGAAGGATTCGGTCGGCGAGGACCTTTGGAAGGGTGTGGAGTCGGTTGCCGCAGGTCATGCCTACTTTACTCCCGCGGTCACCGGTGTGATGCTCGACGACTACGTTCGACGAGTAGGAGGATCGATAGCAGTTGATCGCTTCGAGACCCTGTCGCCGCGCGAACGAGAGATCTTCCAGCTCATCGCCGAAGGGCGAACGAACAAAGACGTGGCGCAGTTTCTCGAGATCAGTCCAGCCACTGTGGAAACGCATCGTGCTCGGATCTTGCAGAAACTGGAGATCCACAACACCGCAGAACTCGTACTCTATGCCGTCCGTCATGGCGTTGTTTCCTAGCATGGAGAGAAGGATCCGCCGATGAGCGCCGAGTTGTCCCAAGCGTGCCCAAGTTGCAAGCGGCTGACGGGACGGTTGTGCCGCGTCCTTCCGGAGGAACCGGCGACCTACCGAGCGCTGCAGCGCTGCGATCTCTGCGGCCACCGGTGGACCACTATTATCACGATGGAGTCGGATCGGTTCCCAGGTGTGAGCCACGCATCTGGAGCCGGAGAAGGCTCGAAGGCTTGAGGTTGCGCTCCCAATACCCCGTCTTTCAGCAATAGCAACTCTCGGCCAGTCATTGCGCCTGCCCAAAGGGGCGGGCCTCCCTCTAAAACCACGAATGAACCTCCGGGTGGTTTCGAACGACTTAGTATCCGAGTCGTGGGAGCATGACTCGACGTGGATCAGACGCCCGAGCGGCCCCTCGACGAGTACTTGGTATTACTGAGCCAGTCGGGCTCGACTGACGCCATGGATGGTCTAGCGCGGCGCTGGACCCCGCGGTTGATGCGGTACGCCACGCGTGTTCTTGGCGGCTCCTCGGAGTCCGCGGAAATGGCAAGAGACGTCGTGCAGGAAACGTGGGTTGGAGCGATTCGCGGACTGAGCGGTCTGCGCGACCCCGCACAGTTTCCAGCCTGGATCTATGGGATCGCGACGCGCAAGTGTGCCGACGCCATTCGGACCAATATGCGCCGCAGACGGCTCGATGTCGATTCCGTCGCGGTCGGCGCAGGTTCGGGCGAGGCAGCTGTGAGTGCGGAGCATCGGATCGACATCGCCACTGGGATCCGGCAACTGCCGCCGAAGCAGCGAGTAACAGTGCACCTCTTTTACGGTGAGGATTTGACGGTAGATGAAATCGCCTCGGCACTGGGTATTCCCGCCGGGACGGTCAAGTCGCGCCTTCATCAAGCGCGCCAGGCCCTGAAGCTCCACTTGGGAGAGACATCATGAACGACGTCGATCGAGCCATTCGTCAATCGTTGTCGGCAGAGGACGCCGAACTCTTCGATCGCCTCAGCCTGGATCAGTCGCTACGCCAGCAAGTGCTTGCCACCTTCGAAGGGCAGTTGCGGTGGATGAATGCGGCAGGCTGGATCGCCGGCTTCCTTCTGTTTGGCGCGGGATCCGTGATGGCGTGGTGGTTCGTGTATGCGCCGAATGTCGAAGACATGCTGCGATGGGGCGCCGGGGCTGCCCTCGCGTTTGCTGGCCTCGGGATGGTGAAGGTGTGGTTCTGGATGGAAATGCAGAAGAACGCCATCACGCGCGAAGTGAAGCGGCTCGAGCTCCAGGTGGCGAGCCTCGCGGCGCAGCTGAGACGGCCCTGAGTCAATCGGCTGGAGCACCATGTTGCCGTCTCGTCAGCGCCTCAATGAACTTCTCTACCCAGAACTTCGGGCCGTGCCGGAATCCGAACGTTCGCGTTCATTGGATGACGCTAAGAAGACGCCATTTGACTTTATCGAAATCGTGGGACTGGCAATGGGACTCGGAGCGGTGACGACGCTCACCAGCTACGCCGTTGACGGCTTAGGTCTTGGCGAGCGGGTCGCACGAAGCGTTTCGAACTTCATCGTTGCCATTCCGTTGCTCGCGTTGACGATGGGCCCGTTTCTCTGGCGACGTACGCGTCGAGGATTGCGGAAGCGGATCCAGAAATGACAACAGAGGCATCGACGACACCCAGAGCGGCCGCTTCGGATTCTGGCGCGGATGCGGTCATCGCAATGCAATCCTTTCGATACGTGTATGAGGGAGCGAGTCAACCGGCGGTTCACGAGCTGACCTTCAATGTCAATCGTGGCGAAATCTTTGGTTTTCTCGGCCCCAGCGGCGCGGGCAAGAGTACGACGCAGAATGCTCTGATCGGCCTTCTGACTGGGTATGAAGGTTCGATCTCGGTGATGGGACGGGATCTTCGCCATTGGAATCGTGACTACTACCAGCGGATCGGCGTGGCGTTCGAAGCTCCTAATCACTATCTGAAGCTTACGGCTCGTGAGAATCTCCGGTTGTTCGCCGCGCTCTACGACAGGCCCGCCGCCGATCCGGATCACCTCCTCGGGCAGGTTGGATTGGCTCTCGACGCCGACAAGCGAGTGGCCGAATTCTCAAAAGGAATGCGCGGCCGGCTTACGCTTGCGCGGGCTTTACAGCACCGCCCAGAACTGTTGTTCCTGGACGAGCCGACGGCGGGGCTCGACCCTTCAACAGCGCGTCAAGTGCGGCAGGTCATTCAAGAGGCACGAGCGAACGGCGCCACCGTGTTTCTGACCACCCACGATATGGTCACGGCGCAGGAATTGTGTGACCGCGTGGCATTTTTGATCGATGGGCGTATGGCTGCTTTGGACTCGCCGGCCACGTTGCGCCGCGCTCACGGGCGACGAGCCGTGCGGGTTGACTTACAAACAGCGGAAGGCCGGCAATCGAAGGAGTTCGACCTCGAGAAGCTAGGGCAGAACTCAGCGTTCCTCTCCTGGATTCAGTCAGGCGTCGTCGAGTCGATGCACACACTCGAGACGACGCTCGAGGACGTGTTCGTACAGGTGACCGGGAAGAAGCTCGGGTGAAGCGGCTCCTGGCTCTCATCCGCTGTGACGTGCTTCTGCAGGCGCGCAATGGCTTCTATTGGGCAAGCGGCTTCGTCGTCCTGGCCGTGAGTGCCTTGCTTGCCGCACTTCCTGAGGACGTGAGGTCCGCACCCTCGCTTGGGGTACCCGCGCTCGTGGCCTTCAATCTGCAGATCACAACGTTCTTTTTTGTCGCAGGCTTGATGCTCCTGGAACGCGAGGAGGGCACCTTGACAGCGCTGGGGGCCTCTCCGGTGTCGCCTGGCGTCTACATGGCGTCGCGAACGATGACTCTTGCAGGGCTTGCAGCCGCCGAAACGCTCGTCATCGTCTGGTTTGGCTTTGGACTCTTCGCGTCATGGTGGCTACTGGCCGGAATCGTGGCGATGGGTGTTACGTATACTGGCTTTGGAGCCGCGCTCGCGACGCGATATGCCTCCATCAACGAACTCCTTCTGCCAGCGTCAGTGGTTGTAACGCTCCTCTTGTTGCCCCTTCTTGGCCACTTTGGTCTGACATCGCGCGTCGCCTGGGTGTGGCATCCGATGGCGCCTACGATCGCCTTAATCCGAGGCGCCTATGAACCAATCGGATTGGCTGAATCGTTCTTCGGCATCTTCGGCGCTGTCGCTTGGGCCACGGCAGCGTTCCGACTCGCAACTCATGGCGCGGCGCGACTGATGCGTGATACGCGTGCGTCTGGTGGCCGATGAACACAAAGGCCTGGGGAGCGCTCGCTGCCGCCGATTCACAGATTCTGTGGCGGGATCCGTTGTTGGGTTGGGTACTGCTCTTACCGCTGAGTGTCGCCGTGATGCTTCGCCTGCTCATCCCGGCAATCGAACGCGCTCTGCCAGCTGGAAGTATTGATCTAGCTGCTTATCATCCTCTGATCATGAGCGGCTACCTCATGACCGCGCCTGGCATCGTCGGAATGGTCGTCGGTTTCATGCTGCTGGACGAGCGAGACGCGCGCACCCTGTCAGCGCTGAGGGTGACCCCCCTTTCAATGCGGCAATATCTCGCTTATCGCCTGACGCTGCCACTGATCGTCGGGACAGCAATTACCTTAATTGCATATCCAGTGGCAGCCATGACACCACTTCCACTCTCCGTTCTCGTGCCGCTCGCGATGGTTGCAGGTCTATCGGCTCCCAGCCTGGCGCTCCTCCTCGCACTCGCTGCTCCAAACAAGGTCGCAGGTTTCGCAGTCGTCAAGGTCTTGAACCTGATCAACCTTCTCCCGTTGATCGCCTATTTCGTGCCCGCACCGATCAATCTGGTCGCCGGTATCCTGCCTGCGTTCTGGCCAATGCGCGCACTCTGGGCGGCCGCGGCAGAGGAGTCTGCGCTGCCGTTTGTGTTAGCTGGAACTGTCTGGGCAGGTATCGTGTTGACGATCACGGCGCTCGCGTTCGAGCGTCGTCTGGGTCTGCGGTCTTGACGTTGGCGAAACCGCTAGGCTTTCCGACGCCGTCGAAAAGCGTCTGCGAGAAATCCAGCAGCGGCGACGAGAAACGGCAGGCTCAGCAGAAAGACGAATGACGGATCAAGCGAGCTAAACCAAGACGTCCATTGCTGGAAGTCAAAGGCCTCGGCGATCGGCGATCGCGATGACACCAGCCGATGATAGTAGCGCGAGGGCCGTCCAGCAAGGCCGAGGTCTTCACATCAAAGCAGCCGAAACGCAGCAACCGCCACGAGGGTCGGACCCAGTGCGCCAAGCAATAGGCTGACAGGACTGATGCCGTCGCCGAAAAACCGGCTGAGGAGGGCTTGTCCAGCGGGGTTCGGAGCATTCGCAATCACGGTCAGTCCGCCTCCAGTCACGGCTCCTTCCACCACAGCAATCTTCATCGACTCGCTTAGATTCGGGACCAGAGTTGCAAGTAACGTAATCATCGCGTTGTCGTTGAACGCTGTAAGTATCGTAGCGGCGAGGAACAACGGCACTTCAGCGAGGCGGCCGAGGACAGGTGCAATCCACCAGCCCTGCAAGCCACCGTGAATCACGAGTCCCGCGAGGAAGAATCCGACCAGCAGGGGCGGTTTCAGATCTATACGGCTCTGATAGGGAGCGGTCGCGTTGGCAAACCCAAGGAAGATCATGAAACCGCCCACAAAGAGTCCCGGGTAATGCGCCGTAAGGACCGTCCACGCCATGAAGCCGATGTGGGTCGCAGTCACCCACGGAGGTACGGAACTCGACGAGAGTCCTTCCGCCTCGGGCTCAAACACATCCGGCGCCGCGGCTCGGCCTGCCAGACTTGAGAGCTCCTTCCTGAAGATCAACCAATAGGCGATGGTCGAAACAACGATCGCGAGCGCGGCACGCCAGCCGAAATGACCGAGCATGAAGCTCAAGTCCCAGCCCCACGGACGTGCAACCATCAGGACAGGAGGAGCCGCGAAATGGGTCAGGGTTCCACCGATCGACACATTAACGAACAGCAAACCAAGTGTCGCGTACTTCAGCTTGAGGCTGGGTCCGAGGTCGTAGAATTGCCTCGATAGCAGCAATGCGCAAATGGTCATCGCTCCAGGCTCGGTTATGAACGAACCGAGGAGGGGGCCAACGATCAGAATCGTCAGCCACCACGCCGCCGGTGTCGCCCCCCCGAAATTGGCAATGAGCCTCAACGATTGCTCAGCGAAGGTGACAATCGGCCGCGTTGACGCCAGTGCCATGATGACGACGACAAACAGCGGCTCTGTATAAGTGATGTCGTTGAAGTAATGAGTAGCGGTATCCCATCCCGCGTATGCCACCATCGCCGCCACAAGAACCACGGCCCACAAGCCGAACACCGCCTCGATCTCTCCGAGAAAGTGCAGGAGTTCCGCTGCAACGCTTGGCGTCGGCGGTTTGCCCGCGGCTCGCGAGCGCTCGTCGTGCGCTTGCTGCACTCGGGAAGCGTGCCGCGAGAACCTCACCGCAGCGAAAGTGTGGGCAATCGCGAGGGCGAAGATTAGTGTCGCAATCGCATTGAACGGCTCTATCCGTACGCGCTCAATCAGCAATTCAAAGATCGACAATCCACTCTGGTCTGGATATGACGAGAGGGCTCGCGGCAGCGACGACGCGACCTCAGGAGCCGAGATCATTGGTTAATGATAGTCGGGTATGCGTCTCGACCGCAGCTACTTGCCACGTTTGGCAATTCGATCGGCAGTCTTCCCGAAGTAGACGGCGCCAAGGGCGAAACCGATCCCGAAATAGATCTCCCACCAGATGACGCCGTCGGCCCATCGGTCCTCAGCCAGCAGCAAGGCGCGCTTGCCGAGGTCGTAGCCAGCGACACCAGCCGCGCAAAATACGACACCCGCCATTGCAAGGGTGAACGCGAGCTGAAATGTATGCGCCCGATTCTCTTGCGCCACGCTCATCGCCCTCTCGCTACGGCGCCTTGCCTGCTGCATCCCGAGCGTTGAGCACGCCGAGCAAGAGCAGCATGAGTCCGACGAGCAGAAGGAAATGAACGTTTTGGCCCAGCCGGTACACGCCGACCATCCCGAGCAACCACGCCACCAGAAATACCAGTCCCATCTTCAGTAGCATCTCGCCTCCCGAACACAGCTGTCGCCCGGAAAGCCGGGGCGCAACTGTGCGATGGAGAATCGTCGGAGACGGAGCGAATGAGGCTGGTGAGTGCGCAGTTAGCGCTACTGCGAGAAGACCTGCTCAGACGGAATGAGTGGCTTCCGCCGACAAAGGAACAAGGTCTCGCGAACGAACTGGTAACTGCGGCAATCAAGCCGATTCCTCCTGGTCTCACAACGACCCAGTGGAGGATGGCGGCCCGACCATCCGGTTACCTGCAGCCGAAAGCGGCTGCACCCTTTTCGAAGACGTTCAGTATACGCGTAGCAACATCAAGGCGGTGAGCCCAGGTGACGAATGACTCGCTCAAGCATCCGACGAAATGACGTCCGCTCGTATGACGAAGCATCGTCCAATGCCTTCGAGACCGCTTGTTCTACGGTTCCCGCCATCACTGCGTTGATGCCAGCGCCCTTCGCCGTTAGGTAGTAGCCTGACAATACACCTTGCTGCGTTAGCAAGTTCTTGGCTACCAGTTGATCGAGTGCTGACTGAAGATCGGAGCCGTCAAGCGAAATGACGCTCTCAAGGCGAGCGCGAGTAATTCCTGGCTCCAATCCTACAAACCTCACGAGAAAACGTTGTGGGCCTGTCACACCGAGCTTCGCGTCCATCTCGAGCGACGTTCGCTCCAGAGCGGCGTTGAGGCTCCACAACAGCGGCAACAGTCGCAGTGATTCAGGAAGCGTGGAAGAGTCGGGGAGATCGGGGGACGAATTCATTTTATGGAGCGTTGCAGTTCGGATCGGCCATACCAGTCCTCCAGGTACTAGACCTGTGAGGATGGCGGCCCGACCATCCAGGAATTCCCTGCAGCCCACGGACGAGCTGCACCCTTGTTTGACAGCCAGTATAGCCTCAGTGGATGAGCACTCCGCTCGAAGATTACGCCATCATCGGCGACTGCGAAACCGCCGCGCTCGTTTCACGCGCCGGATCGATCGACTGGCTGTGCTGGCCCCGATTTGACTCGCCAGCCTGTTTTGCTGCCCTGCTGGGCACGCCCGAGCACGGACATTGGATCATCGAGTCGGTCTCGGCAGGCGCGCGCACATCGCGGAAGTACCGGGGCAAAACGCTTGTGCTCGAGACAAGAATTGAGACCCCTTCCGGTGCGGTGACACTCATCGACTTCATGCCGCCGCGCGGCCGGGACTCGGACGTGGTTCGCATCGTCCGGGGAGATCGCGGTCAGGTGCGGTTACGCACGGAACTGATCCTGCGGTTCGACTACGGTCGGACCGTACCATGGATCAGCCACTTGCCTGATGGCACTCTATGCGCCATCGCCGGTCCCGACATGGTGCTACTGCATACTCCCGTTCGGCTACACGGGGAGCAAATGCGCACCATTGGGGAGTTCGATGTCAGCAGTGGCCAAACGGTGTCGTTCGTGCTTACGCATGGCCCATCGCATCTCGCCCCTCCAGCCTCTGCCGACCCGGAATCATCGCTCGCAACAACCGAGGCGTTCTGGACTGAGTGGCTCGCACCAGGCAAAGCTCGCGGGGCATGGGCCGAGGCCGAGAATCGTTCGGCGCTGACCTTGAAGGCGCTCACCTACGCGCCAACTGGCGGCATCGTCGCAGCAGCCACGACGTCGCTGCCGGAACACATCGGCGGAATCCGCAACTGGGACTACCGCTACTGCTGGGTGCGTGATGCGACGCTGACACTCCTGGCGCTGATGAATGCCGGGTACTTCGAAGAAGCGCGCGCGTGGCGTGACTGGCTGCTGCGAGCTGCCGCCGGCGCCCCTGCTCAAATGCAAATGTTATACGGCGTCGCCGGAGAGCGGCGGCTGGTCGAGTGCGAGTTGCCGTGGCTGCCCGGGTACGAAGGCTCGGCTCCTGTCCGCATCGGAAATCTCGCATCGCACCAATTGCAACTCGATGTCTACGGAGAGCTAATGGACGCGCTGTATCAGGCACGACGCGGCGGGCTGACCCCACGCGACAGCGATTGGAAATTCCAGCGAACGCTGCTTGACCATGTCGAGAGAGTCTGGACCAGCCGCGATGAGGGCATCTGGGAGACACGTGGCCCATCGCAACATTTCACTTTCTCCAAAGTGATGGCTTGGGTCGCCCTCGACAGAGGAATTCGTACTGCCGAGGCATTCGGCCTCACAGGCCCACTCGATCGCTGGAAAGAGGTGCGACGTGGCATTCACGAGGAGGTCTGCGCTCGTGGTTTCGATCGTGATGTCGGCAGCTTCACTCAGGCATTCGGCTCGGCGGAACTAGATGCCAGCCTGCTTCTGCTGCCGACGACGGGATTTCTGCCGGCGACAGACCCTCGCATCAAGGGCACGATCGAAGCCATTGAACGCCATCTGCTCATTGACGGCTTCGTGCTGCGCTACAACAGCGCGCGGACCGAGGATGGCTTGCCTCCTGGTGAAGGAGCGTTTCTCGCTTGCACCTTCTGGCTCGCCGATGCTTACGTACTACTCGGCCGGGTGGATGACGCGCAGCGTCTGTTCGAGAACGTCCTCTCAATCGCGAACGATGTCGGGCTGCTCGCGGAGGAATACGATCCGGTCCTCCGCCGAATGGTCGGGAATTTCCCGCAAGCCTTTTCGCATGTGGCACTGATCAACACGGCTTACAACCTCGGTCATGCCGCAAAACCGGCGGCGCAGCGCGCGACCTAGTGTCGACGGACGTCTCTTCTCACCCGGCCATCGCCGGCAAAGCCACGGTCACCGACGTTCCTTGTCCAGGTCCGTCGCTGTCAACGCTGATACGACCATGGTGTTCGTCGATCACATCGCGGCAGATCGCCAGGCCCAGACCGAGACCGTCATGGCGTCGACCGGATCGAGCCGCTTGTTCAAAACGTTCAAAGACCAACGGCAGGAACTCGCGGTCGATGCCTTGCCCGGTGTCTAGAATATGGACCTTGAAGTCCGCATCGCTTTTCACGAGTTCGACATCGATGCCGCCGGCACGCGTGAACTTCACGGCATTGGCCAGCACGTTGCCAAACGCCTGCTGGAGCCGTTCGCTGTCGCCGCACACCATGCAGGACGTTGCAGGCAGCTTAACTGAGAGACTCAATCCAGCGGATCGTACGGATGGCTTGATGACATCTATGGCGGCTTCGATGGGTATGCGGATGTCGAGAGGTTCCATGCGCAACCGCATCTGGTTTCTCTCTGTTCGCATGGCGTCCACGATGTCTTCGATCAGACGACGCTGCGTTTGTGCGCTCGACGCGATGCTCCTGAGCGCGGTCGCCGTTTGGGCAGCGTCGGCCTTTCCCGACTGAAGGACGTTGACCCAGCCCACAATGGAGTTGAGCGGCGTGCGCAGTTCGTGGGCAAGTACGCTCAACAAATCGCGATTCAATGGCTCGATTGGCCGCTGAATTCGACGATTGCGCGCCGGACTCCGCTGCGCTTTCTGACATGCTGCCGCCAGTATTGCCACGCCCGCCAGCCCGGCGAGGCTCACGGTCAGAAATCGTATCGAAGGCCGTCGGCTGGCATCGCGCGATCTGCGCATGATGTCATTTACTCCACAGGGGTCTGAGGGTTAAGCGCGGCAATCAGCAGGGTGAGCATGCGGGTGTACTTGGTATCTGCCTCCCGCAACCGCTGCCGGTAGTTATCGGCACTCATCTTTTGCGCCCGGGCACCGTTGAACAAGATCTGTCGCGTGCCGTCTTCGTAGACAATGTCGACTTTAGAAGGTTCGTCTGAATCGCTCGGAAGGCCATCTGCGCCTGAATCCATGACGAACACCTTCCCCTGCGGCGTCGGTGTCGCTTGCAGGTCCATGTAGATGTCGCGAAACTGACGAGCCGCGAGGCGAGCGGCTAGGGCATCTACCGACGGATGTCGAGCGCGGACCACGAGCAACTGGCCTCCTTTGATGTGTAGCGCCGCAACGAACGCTCCCGGCTCCGTTGGATCTATTGTTGCGATGGATTCCAATCCTGCCCCATTCAAGGCGCTAATGAGATGTGGAGTTGCTGTAACGGATGCGCCGTCCTGCGCGGCCTCGATGCCAAAGGCGGATAGCACTGTGAACACTACGGCGAATCTACCTAGGATGCTTCTCATGGTCCGCACCTCGCTCGAGTAATCGTCAGGCTAGTCTCCTGACACAAGTTCAACCGCACCATCACGCAACGCCTCGACATTGTCGGGCGTCAGCTTCACGTCAACGACTTCACTATCGCCGCCGCCCAACCGCCGCGGCCCATCGTTGATCGACAGCGTCACCGAACCGGCGTTGCCAAGGCGTAGTGAGATCACACGGTGACCCTGGATAACCACACGCTCACCAGGCTCGACAAGCCTGTACAACGCACGCTTACCATCGCTCTCGGCAGCGACCCAGCACCAATCGGTGGCTGCCAGCTCGATCCGAAGCGGCACGTCGATCCGCGAAGAAGTCCTGGTACCTTCGGCTAACGCGCTGGCTCTGCGAATGGGGGCAGCAGCAGCGGTACCGAGCAGCGGACGCGCTGGAATCAGCTCACCAGCGAGCGTGGCGGCCGGAAGTGGCGGTTCAATACCGTCCTGCCACGCGAACCACCCGATCGCAAGCGCGATCAGGATCACAAGCGTGACGATGGAACCTCGTGGAGAAGGCGTGAACTGCATGGCCCACTTGTTCTCAACGAAAACGTTCCTGTTTGCAACGGCCGCTGGGTTGGTTACTGGTCCGAATTCCTTGTCATACTCGGCTGCAATCTCTCTTGGATCGAGGCCGACTTCTCCTGCCAGTGAGCGCAGATAACCCTTGCGGTAAATTCCTCCAGGCAGGCTCTCGAAGTCATTTCGCTCGATTGCCTGAAGCACACTAATCGAGAGCTTGGTTCGGCCGGCGGCATCCTGAAGTGACAGGCCTCGTTGCTTACGGGCACACCGAAGGCGCCCGCCGATATCGCGGGCAATTATTTCGTCCATTTCAAACCTCCCGTGGATGCGTCGGCTGTTGATCAAGGCGTTGCAGAATGATCGCAGCCTGTGCGAAGAAGCGCTCGATGACGTCAGGTTGCCTGCGAAGAGACTGATCGACATCCAGGGAGTCGGCAGCCCGACGTAGGGCGTTCAACGCGGGATCGCTGGGGCGGCGCTGCTGGTTGGCCTCAGCCACAAGACGCTGAATCAACCCGCTGGCGTGAACCAGGGTTCGCCGCAGACGCGTGCTCTGGCGGTCGTCGTCGGGTAAGGCGGCTCGATAACCGCGAATATTGACTCGCAATTGGGCGACGTCGTCCGCGAGACGAACGAGAATGCCCTTCTGTTGTGCGAGGCTGGCGACGGCATTCGCCAGAAGGACGAGCGAATCGATGGTAATCGCCTGTTGATAGGATTCGCCTGGCCATTCGCGATCGGTCTGCTCGATAAACGCGCGAAGTGCCTGATCAGACGCGGCGGCGCTCTGTGAATTGCTCGCCACATCACCCGCAGAGATCAGTAGACTGAAGAGCGCCGTCGCGATGGCAACCGTCATCGCGGTCGCGACCTCCTTTCCACTGATGCCTCGTGACGGTTTGTGTCGTCTCGCAGATACGACTGCGCTTTCTTGATCGCACGAGCATCTTCTTCCGTCAGCCAATACCCAGGCTGTCGGAGGTGCTGGTAATAGTCGGCTTCCCACTGGCGATCGATGTGTTGCGCACGGTCATACTGCGTCGCACTCTTCAAGAGCCGGCGCGTGACCTTCACTGAGACTGACCCATCCGGCCACGAGATGTCGGCAATCCACTCCGGGGCGACAAGGACCCGTTTGCCGAACCACCAGTTGCTGGTATCGACCACGAAGTAACGGATTGCCCAGCTGATGTCATCGAACAAAATGTTCTCCACGTGTCCGAGATCCCCGTCGAGGGCGCGGATGACATAGCCCGAGACTTCCGCCGTGCTACGAAGATGCGTGTCGCCCAGATCGGCGGCCTCGCGTTCCACTTCGGCCGCTCTCGTGCGTTGCGCCGCAATCTGCTCGGGCGTCGGCAGCATCGGAATGGCATGCGCGCCCCACAGACCGGCGTGTCCCCAGTAGTACGGGTAGCCGTAGTAGTCAAGGTGGTCCCGCTCGTGCCGGCGCGAGACCGGCCGATGTGTGTCGATGCCTGGGCTGTCTCTTACCTGATCGCGGGAGATGGACAATCGAAGCCGCTGCTCGCTCCACTCGGTGAGGGTGATGGACAACGGTGAGACGAGAACGCGGCGTCCGGGCAGCCAGCGACCCGTATCCACGACGACATAGCGGATGGCCCAGCGTTCGTCGTCGAAATAGAAATCGTCTACGGCGCCAATGCGGCCGTCAGTCGCCACGATCTCGAACTTCTTCATGTGCTCCATGCTTCGAATCATTGCGTCCTCCATTCGTGTGCGCCGGTTGAGGATGTTCCAACCATCTCGCGCGCATGGCGCCAGATGTAGTCCCACGACGACGGAGCGTCGACGTTCCAGATGTATCGAGTCAGCCTCTGCTGCACGGTGGCGAAGTACACAGCGCCGAAACTGTCACGCGCATCGGCGATGCCTCGGTTGTACGCACGGACCGCCCGTTCGAGGTCGCCGTTACTTTCCTCGAGCATCAAGTTCATCCACAGTGCGACAAAGCGCGTGGCCATCCATGGGTTGGCGTAATCGTCCTCATTGAGTGCGGCGTCGACTCGCCCGGCGGCGTGCAGTTCGCGAAGCCGCTGGCGGGCGAAGAATGACGCCTGCCCGAGACCCACGTCCCAGCTGCCGTCACGGTTGACGGACCGCGCCCGGTGGTCGAACCACGACTCCGACATGACGATCGCAGCCAGCGTTTCGGAGATCGCTCCTGCCCGTAGATTGAATGCAGAACCGACGTCATAGAAGCCCGACCAGTAGGCCACCATGCGACGATAGGCAACGGTGCGAATGGGTTGCGGCACCGCATCCCAGTCGAACGCGTTCATCCTGTCCCAGGCAGCAGGGTTGTTAAGGATGTCGGCGTAGTGGCGCAGCATGTTGTCGAGACCTGCCTCGCGCAACGGTGACCGCACGCTATTCCAGTCCTCGAGATGCATGCGCTTCCACAGCTCGACGCTGTCGCGCACCTCTTCCTCCGTGGCGATCCAAGGCGCGCGTTGCCCCGCCGCCGAAACCGTGACTGCGATCGGCATCGGATCTTTGAACAAGCCCGTAAGCGGCACTGGTGACGGTGGTATCGATTCGAAGGTCGTGGTGCGGAGCCAGTAATCGGCAGCGGCCGCGAGCGGCATCAAGGCAGCGACCACAGCCGCCGCCCAGCAGCCCTGTCGCCATCGCCTTGGCATGCGGAGCGCGGCGCTGCCGGGTTTCCAATCGGCGTGGTGCAGTCCGGCAGCATCGACTAGCGTCAGGAGTTGTTCCACGTCACGCGCTCCTTTCGGCTGTCGAAGACATGCTCACCGACGCACGCTCCGTCGGATCGGCGGCGAACGATGCACGAATGCGCGGGAGGCTGTCAGGGTGCTCACGTTGAATGAACCCGACGAGCTTTTCTCGTACCTCACACCGAAGGTCCCAGCCCAGCGACGCATTGGTGGCACTCGCCAGTGCGCGGACTTCCACCGTGTGTTCCCTCGTGTCAGTGACTTGGAGGACATTGACGCGGCCGTCCCAGCATCGTGACTGCTGCAGAACCCGCGTAAGTTCCGCGCGCATTGCTGTCACTGGCACGGAGTAATCCAAATGGAACGTGACAGTGCAAAGGATGTCGGAAGATGAGCGCGTCCAGTTCTGAAACGGTCGCTCGATGAAGTGCGTCATCGGCACAATCAGGCGTCGCTGGTCCCAGATTCGCACCACGACATACGTCAGCGTGATGTCCTCAACGTGGCCCCACTCGTTCTCGACGATGACCACGTCGTCGACGCGAATCGGCTGCGTCAATGCGATCTGGAACCCTGCCAGCAATGTGGCAATGCTGCGTTGGGCTGCCAGTCCGACGACAATGCCGGCCACGCCAGCTGACGCGAGGATGCTCGCACCGAACTGGCGAACCGACTCGAACACCATCAGCATTGACGCCATCGTGAACACGCCGATGATGGTCAGCGCCACCTTCTTCAGCACCAGGACCTGCGTATGGATGGCGCGAGCGTGCAGGTTGTTCGCGACGTCGGTGCGGTGCTGCTTGATAACGAACGCGGCGGTGGCATCTACGACCTGACAGAGGATGAACGCAACCACTCCGATGAGCATCAGGCTGGTGGCGTTGCGAACGACCTCGGCGAGCGCCGGAGAAACTGACAGGGCGGGAGCGCCGAGAATCACGGCCAGCAGCGGAAGCGCCCGCCGAACCGTTTTGCCAGCGAGCGGCAGCAGGACGTCGTCCCATGATGTGTCCGCTCGAGCAGATAGCGATGCGAGGAAGAGCTCGATGATGCCGCCGAGACGCCACAACAGCCAGAACAGAGCGCCAACCACACTGAATCCATAGGCCCAGTTCAGGCCGACTATTGCCGCTTCTCTCACCGTGGCCGGAGCCGAATCGCGTACGGCCAGGTCGAGCGCAAAGGCGACGCCCTGAATCCAAACCAGTAGCGCCGCCGGAGGAAGCATCTCGTGCAACGCGCGGGTCAGCCATCGCCGCCAGCGCGCCTCGTCAACAGAGACCCAGCGCGCACCGGCTTCATAGCGGCGAGACTGATGCCGGACCCACCAGCGCAGCAACAGATGCGTGAGCCCCACTAATGCGAGGAGCAAGGCGGCGAGTGCGATGGTGGGAACACCCCACTGCTCGGCCAGCCGGGTCGACATGAATCCTCCAGGGCCGATGTGATTGGCGGGAGGCACATCGACCGCCCAATGCGTCGACCACATTTGTGTCGACGGACCCGGCGGTGTGTGCCACCCATGTTGGGAATGCGTTCAGATAACCGCTCGAAACGCGCACCCTATGTCCCGAGTATTCCGCTGCGGGCTGTGGCGGGCCATCAGGTGAATGTGGGAGAAGTCAGGCCTTTTTGGGGGAGCCTCGCAATCTCCGGTCTTTACCGGATGCTCAGCCTTGGGTTGGATGGCATAGGCTGGGATGGTGGAGAGGAAATGCGGCTGAGAACGTGGCTGGTCGCCGCACTCGGCCTCGGCAGCCTCGTTGTCTTGATGGCCGTGTCGATGCTTGCATCCGCGCGTACAGCTCAGGACATCTACGTACAACTTGACGAGCTCAACAGTCACCATCGACGCGTCGAAGAGAGCCTGCGGCGACTACGTTCTGACGTGAACCTGTCCGGCATTTTCGTCCGCGATTACCTTCTCGACATCGCGCGTGAGCGGGCCCCCGAGTACCGGCAGCAAATCGCCGAGTTCCGCCGCACGACTCTGGCGACACTGGCCGAGTTGAAAACGCTGATCGAGCACGACGAACAGATCGACAGCCTCGAGTCCAAGTTGGATGAGTACTGGCAAGCGTTCGAGCCACTGTTCGATTGGACCACGACCGAGAAAATCGTTCGCAGCGCAAGCTTCCTTCGCCGCGAGGTGGTGCCTCGACGGGAGGCGGCGCTAACCATCGCACGCGAGATCGAACAACTTAATAACGACAACCTGGCCGCACAACGGCAAGAGGTTGCCCGACGGCAAGTCGCAGTACGCGAGGAGTTGCGGCGCAGACTTTGGCAAACCGTTTCGCTTGGACTCTTTGTAGCTGTGGTTGTGGTGTGGCGGCTGCGCGTGCTCGAGAGACGTTCCGACCAGGCTGAGCATCAGATGCGCGAATTGTCGCAACAGCTCGTCAACGCACAGGAGGAAGAACGAAAGCATCTTTCCCGAGAGCTGCACGATCACGTGGCTCAGGTGCTGACGGGATTGCGGATGGAACTTGGGCGAATTGAACGTCTGAGTCCAACCGTATCGTCGGTCGTCAGCGAGTGCAAGGGACTTGTCGACGAGATATTCCTGACCGTCCGGAGTCTGGCCCTCGGTTTGCGTCCGAGCATGCTCGATGACTTGGGTTTACAAGCGGCATTGGAGTGGCATGTTCGCGATTTCATGTCCCGCTATGCGATCAAGGTCGATCTCAACATGGCCGGCGACTTCGAACGGTTACCAGAGAGCCATCGCACGTGTGTCTACCGCGTGGTCCAGGAGGCGTTGACGAATTGTGTGCGCCATGCGGACGCGCACCACATCGCTATCGATGTCAAGACCAGTGACCGTGAGCTGCAACTGTTGGTAAGGGACGACGGCGTGGGCCTGAATCCGGCGCATCGAGGACGCGGGCTTGGCTTGATTGGGATTGACGAGCGCGTCAAGGAACTGCGCGGCGCGGTGGTGATCTCTCCCGATGGTGCCGGCGGTACGACGGTGGATGTGCGACTGCCGCTGCCGGCTGTGGCCACGGAGGCGCCCCTTGCGAGTGCTGCTAGCTGACGATCACGCCATCGTGCGCCGGGGCCTGCGCGGATTACTCGAAGCGGCCGACATCGCCGTTGTCGCGGAGGCGGCGGACGGCCTCGAAGCCATCCGACTCTGCGAGGAGGAACGTCCCGATCTGTTGATTCTGGACATTTCAATGCCGAGACTCAGCGGCATCGAGGTCGCCGCGCGCGCTCAGAAAATGGAGCGTGCGCCAGGGGTCATCATCCTGAGCGTGCATGGCGATGAGTCGTACATCATGCGCGCACTGGCCGTGGGAGCTCGCGCGTATCTCCTGAAGAGCGCCACCGATGAGGATCTAATCCCCGCCGTTCGCGCGGTGGCATCAGGAAAGCCATTCTTCAGTCCCGCGGTGGCCGCCGTCCTCGTCGAGGACTACGTCCGTCAACTGCAACAACGAGGACTGACCGATTCGTACCATCTGTTGACGGATCGGGAAAAAGAAGTTCTCCAACTGCTGGCAGAAGGGCGTTCTAACAAGGAAGTCGCCTCGCTGCTCACGTTGGGTCTCTCAACTGTGGAAACGCATCGAGCCAACCTGATGCAAAAGCTCAATCTTCACAACACGGCGGAGATTGTTCTCTACGCAGTCAGGAAGGGACTCATCGTGTAGGTCACAGGAACCAACATGCGCCTTTCCCTCAGGTTCATCGTCCCGCTGCTGGTCGTCCTGGCGGCATTCGCCTACGCCGTGTTGCCGCTGGTCGACGGCCTCACCGTGCGCTGGTTCATGCGCGATCTGGACATTCGCGCCACCCTGATTGGAAACACGGTCAGGGAGCCGATCGCGAATGCGATTCGTGCCGGCGACACCGCGCGGGTCGTCCAGGCGCTGACGCGCATCACCGAAGACGAACGCGTCTACGCTGTGGCGTTCTGCGAGTCGCCGCTGGCGACGCCGCTGGCGGCCGGCAGCCTGCCGCCCGACATGCAATGTGCAGACCTGGCCGCGTTCACGGAGCAGCCTGGGCACATCGTGACGAGCGCCCAGGGACCGCTGTTGATGTCGGTGCGCGCGCTGGTTGCCGAGGATCGGCCGGCCGGCGATCTCGTGCTGCTCCATGACATGAGTTTCGTCACTCGCCGCAGCGAGGAAACCCGGCGCTATGTCTTCGCATTGTTCGTCGGACTCGGCGTGATTGTGTCTCTGCTGACCGTCGTGATTGCCCAACTGAGTTGGCGCGGTTGGGAAAAGGGCATGCGCGCGCTGCTTCGCGGAGAGGGGTTGCTGCGAGCGTCGAACGGTCCGGACGTGCCGGAATTTCGGCCCCTGGCGCGCGACCTGCGCGAGTTGATTCGCGACATCGAATCTGAGCGCCGACCACGTGACGAAGACCGGTTCGCCTGGTCACCTGAAGCACTACGGGCCGTGCTGCATCACGAGCTGCGCGGTCAGGAAGTGATTGTCGTGTCGAATCGCGAACCCTACATTCACATGCACAAGGGTGAGTCGATCGAGGTCAGGCGTCCGGCGAGCGGCCTGGTCACGGCGCTCGAGCCGATCATGCGCACGTGCTCGGGAACGTGGATCGCTCACGGCAGCGGCTCCGCCGATCGAGACGTCGTTGACCGGCACAATCGCATTGAAGTCCCACCCGATCGACCGGGCTATCGTCTCCGGCGTGTGTGGCTGACTAAAGAGGAGGAAGCCGGCTACTACTACGGCTTCGCGAACGAGGGCTTGTGGCCGCTCTGTCACATCGCTCACGTCCGTCCGACGTTCCGGACATCGGACTGGACGCAGTACATGCGCGTCAATCGCATCTTCGCAGAGGCCGTCGTCAAAGAGGCGACATCGCCGGATCCGATCGTCCTCATCCAGGACTATCACCTCGCACTGCTGCCGCGCATGGTACGGGAAGCACTGCCTGCCGCCACCATCATCACGTTCTGGCACATTCCGTGGCCGAACCCCGAAGCCTTCGCGATCTGTCCATGGCGCGAGGAACTGCTTGATGGGCTGCTCGGCAGCAGCATTCTGGGCTTTCACACCCAGTTTCATTGCAACAACTTTGTGGACACTGTGGACCGCCAGCTCGAGGCCAGGGTCGATCGCGAGACGTTCGGTGTTTCCTACCGCCGCGAGCTGACCGCCGTGAAGCGGTATCCGATTTCGATCGAGTGGCCACTGTCTCCGGATTTGATCGCCCGTTCAGTCACGGATTGCCGCACCGACGTGCGACGACGCCATGGACTGCCTGACAGTCAGGCGATTGGCGTCGGGGTCGATCGTTTCGATTACACGAAAGGGATTGAGGAGCGACTGCGGGCCGTCGAACGGCTCCTTGAGCGTTGGCCTGAGTGGGTCGGCCGATTTACCTTTATCCAGATCGCCGCACCAACCCGCGGCGGCATCGAGGAGTACGACCTCTACCAGACCCGAGTCCGCTCGCTTGTGGAGCGCATCAACGCGCGTTTCGCGGACGCCAGCAGTCTTCCGGCGATCATCTTGCTGTCAAAGCACCACGAACCCGATGCCGTCCACGAATACTATCGCGCGGCCGAGGTGTGCATGGTCAGCAGCCTGCACGATGGCATGAACCTCGTGGCTAAGGAGTTTGTCGCATCGCGTGATGACGAACGCGGCGTACTGGTGCTGAGCCAGTTCACCGGCGCGGCGCGCGAGCTCGCCGAGGCGATCATCGTCAATCCCTACGACACCGACGAATGCGCCGCCGCACTCCAGGCCGCGCTCGAGATGCCTGAACGAGAACAGCGCGCCCGGATGCGGCTGATGCGGAGCCTGGTGTCCGAGTTCAACGTCTTCCGATGGGCGGGGCGCATGCTGATCGACGCTGCGGGAATGCGCAAGCGGCGACGGCTGCTTGATCGGCTGGTCGCCAGAGATGCTCGCCCGGAGATGGTGTCGGCGGTCGATCAGAGCGCATGACGCTACCAGTAGCAGGTTTCGCATATTTCCTCGATATCGACGGCACACTGGTCGACCTTGCGGACACGCCACGGGCCGTGAAACTCCACCCAGCGTTGTCAGATTTGGTGGAAGCCCTCTATCAATCGTCAGGTGGCGCTATTGCGCTCATCACGGGACGTTCGATAGCCGACGCGGATCGGCTCTTCCCGAGACGACATTTGCCAATCGCTGGTCAGCACGGTCACGAGCGAAGGTCAGCCAACCGCGTCATAACGCGGCATCGGGTATCACCGCGGGCATTGGATACCGGCCGGCACTTGCTGCGCAGCATCATCGAACGGCATCCCGAGTTGCTGCTCGAGGACAAGGGCCTCACTCTGGCGCTTCACTATCGTCGCGCGCCGCACTTGGCGAGTCTCGCGCATCGCGTAGTCCACGTGGTGCAAAAGTCACTTGGCGATCAGTACTGCGTGCATCGCGGGAAGCGAGTCGTCGAGTTGGCGCCTGCCGGCAGAGACAAAGGACTCGCGATACGGGCGTTCATGCGAGAGCCGCCGTTTCGCGGCAGGACGCCGATGTTCATCGGCGATGACGTGACCGATGAACTCGGTTTCGCGATGGTCAATAAGCTGGGAGGCCACTCGATTAAGGTCGGCCATGGACCAACCGCAGCCGGGTCGCGCCTGCCCTCGGTATCAGCGGTTTTGGCGTGGCTCGAGCACGGGAGTCCTCGCCCCAGGCGATGCCGGCGCCCTTCCGTCAAATAGCGTGCGAAAGGAATCGGTATGCGTTGACCTGAAGTCCGCGTTCGTCATCGCCGTGACGCTGCTGCTCTGCGCGTGGCTCGGTTCGATGTTCGCCAATCGTTTGTCGGGACCGTGAAATCGTTCAACTGCGCTAACTGATTCTCGCCAGTGTCAGTTCTTGGCGCTTCGGGAATGTCTAGCGAAAGGCGATGGTTGCCATGAAGCAGGCGCGATTCGAACGCCTCTCGATCCGCACCGCGCTCGCGCTAGGGTCCTGCGTCACGTTGGGACTCTGGTTCTACACCGGCGTCGCATTTACGCGGCGCATTGAATCTCTGCGCCTCGAGGCTGCCGATGTCGCCTCGCGCCACATGAATGCGCAGGAGTCGTTGTCCACGGTGCGTGCGATGGTACTGCTATCGTCAGTACGTGTTCGGGACGCGCTCCTTGATCCGACACCGACCAATCTATTCGAGAACAAATTCAGCATTGAAGCCGCCTACCGCCTCGCCAGGACATCGATCGAGGAATATGAACCAGTGGGCGGACGGGCGTCACAGGTTGATCAGGTGGGCCGGTTGTCGTCGGTGGTCGAGCAGTTTCACACAACTTCGATGGACATTCTAGCGGAGGCCTCACAGCAGAACAGGGCGACGGTTCGAGACATCCTCAATCGTCACATCGTTCCTCGGCGCGATGCTGCAGTCGCAATTTCCGAGGAGATTCAGACGCTCAACAGGCAGGCTTTCATCGCGCAGCAAGCAGCGCTAACGGCAATTCATCAGGCCGCTGAGGAGCGCAGCCGGCTGCAATTGGGAATTGCTCTCATCATCGGCCTGAGTGCGATGTTCCTGACTAGCCTCTATGCCGGTCGTCTCGAATCGATGTTGCGGCACCAGATGCAGCGGGACGCCCGTCTATCTGCCGACCTGCAGCAGATGTCGGCAAAGGTCATCGGCGCCCAGGAGGAAGAACGGCGAATGATTTCGAGGGAGCTTCACGATGAGGTTGGCCAGGTCCTGGGAACGATTCGCATGGAACTGGAGTCAGCACAGCGTGCGATCGCCGCTGGAACAGCGACGACGAGCACACTCGACGACGCTCAGTCCATCACCGAAGGAGCGGTTCGGACAGTGCGCAGCCTCAGTCAGTTGTTGCATCCCGCGGCACTCGATGATCTCGGCCTGTCCGCGGCGCTTGAGGCCGCACTGCGCGGCTTTGAACGCCGGCATCAAGTACGCGCCAACCTGCAACTGATTGACGTGCCAGACCGCCTGCCTCACGAAGTCGAACTGGCGGCCTACCGCATCGTGCAAGAGGGCGTTAACAATGTCGGCAAACATGCACGGGCTGCCGAATGTAACGTGAGACTGACGGGGTTGACGGATCGATTGCTGATCGAAATCGAAGACGACGGCATCGGGTTCGTCGAGGACACGGATCGACCAATCTTGGCGCGCGGTCTCGGACTCATCAGCATTCGGGAACGGGTTAATCGACTTGGTGGCACGTTCAACATCTTAAGTACACCTGGGAAAGGCACCCGACTCGTCGTCACCTTTCCTGAACCGGGCGCGATTGGCTGAGCTGATCTTCGAGGAGCGGCCGTGATACCACGGAGCGCGTCGGCTCATGAAGGCGGTCTGCGATCCAGCTCCTTAAGCTTCACGACAAAACTGACTGGCACGCGGCTCGGGTTGAAACACACCTTGTCATCGCAGGCTTGATATTCCAGCGCACCGGTAATGGTCACCGTCTTCATGCCAGCCAGCAATTTCTGACTCTCTTGCGTGGCGAGCAGTATTAAGTCACGACGAAGCCGGAAGGGCTTCATAAACACTTCGACCCGCTCATTCAGCGGCTTGAAATGATAGATCTCCGACGCGGGATAGATCGTCGCCTGCGGCCGCATCCACGGCTGCGGATCAAGCGACAACTGGACAATTTGGTAGTCGTGTTTTCCGGGAGCGTAAAGATGCATGCCCGGCTTGGGAGTCACATTCACGATGATGGCGAGACGCTCGCCAGGTGCCGCGATGGCGTCGCTGATCGACGCCGTCATCGTCAGATGCGGGGTGTTCGCGGTCATCGGATTTCCGGCGACATCAGCGCCGAGCGTGCTCAGAATCGTGGCGGCCGTGTACCGCTCTTGATACGCGTCCTCGAAGAATCGTGAACGCACCACGCCTTTTCGATCGACAACGAACGAACCGGGATGCGGAATGCCGTACGAACGCGACTTGGGATCGACGGTTTCGTTGAGCAGGCCGTACTTCTTGATGATGACTGACCCGGCATCAGAGATCAGCGGGAAGGTAATCCCGCGAGAGGCAGAGAACTTCTTCAGCGTTTCGGGAGAGTCGTAGCTGATGGCGATCAGTCCCAGCCCCTGCTTGGTGATATCGGCGTAGCGGCTTTGCAGCTCCACGAGCTGCGTTTTGCAGTACGGTCACCAGTCGGCGGACCGAAAGAACACGAGCATCGCGCCTTTAGGACCGTACGTCGATGCCAGCGTGTGCGTCTTGCCGAACTGGTCGATCCCGGAGAAGGGGGGCACGAGCGCGCCCACCTGGGGACCTGTCTTGGACGTATCGACCGGCGCTGGCGCCTGACCACCCAGGTCGGCGATGGACAGAACTACCGCGGTCAGAATAGCGAGTGCGCGCGAGGTCATGGGTTCATCCAGTTCAAGTATCGCCGTCCGGCGAGGGCTCCCAACATCGACAGGCCCACCACTGGAAACAAGTGTCCGACCAGTTGGTGCGCGGGGTCGTCGAGCGGGCAAAGGAACTGCGTTGCGGCCGCGCCGAGCGCGACTGCGGCGAGCGCAGCGAGCGCGCCGCTCCACGCTCGTTGTAATGGCGCTGCCCGACGCAGCATTGACAAGAGTGCAAATCCCGGGATCAGCCCCAATCCGACGATCTCAATCAGACACAATAAATGAAACGGCCATTCCAGCAATCGCCGAGCCGAGGCGCCTTCGGTCGTCAATAGATACGCCAGCCCGATCGCCCACGCGCTGCCGGCGATCAGCGGCGCCATTCGCTGTTGGAACGGCGATTGTTCGGCGCCTGGAATCGCCAGGACAAGGGCACTCGCCGCCGCGAGCAACGACGTGGCGATCGTGGTCGCGGCAATCGCGAGAAAGGTCGGCTGCGACACTGCCGTCACAACATCTGCGCGTGGACCAATGACGATGACGCCACACACGATCAGCGGCACCGAGGCGGCGGTCCATCGCGCGAACCTGATCGACGGATTCGGGAGCCGGCGAACCGGACCAGCCGATCGAGCGAGCTCCACGATCAGTTCGTCAGTCCTCATGCCGTCGACCTCTCAAGAGACGCTTCAACGTTTTATACCCGCGATGCGCGGTCACTTTGACCGCCGACTCGGTCATCCTCAGGCGCCCTGCGACCTCGCGCACTGAGTGATCCTGAAACTTCAAGCTCTCGATCACCTCACGTTGCCGCGGCGGCAGTGACGCGACCGCGGCGTGTATCGCTTCTACGTCGATCTCGTCACGGCCCGACGTCTCCTCCACAATCGGCTCCGGTAGCACGTCGCCTGGAAGCTCACGCGACGTGACGCGGCGTTCGCGCCTGATGACGTCGATCATGCGGCTCGAGGCCACGGCATAAAACCACGGCGCAAACGGCCGCCCCGGATCGTACGTCTGCCGGGCGCGGTGAACGGCCAGCAGCGTCTCCTGCACGACGTCGTCGATCCATGGCACTGCGCCGAGTCGCGCGCGCGCAAATTGCCGCGTCGCTGACGTCAACAGGATGAGCAACGACGCGTAGGCGGCCTGATCGCCTGCCTGGGCCTGTTGCATTAGGCCGGCGGACTGGACTTCCTGCTCGGCCGTCACCGCGCGGAACCTGCCGCTGCTGGTACTACGGAGCTAGCGTTCGACCGGTTACAACGACGCACGGCTAATAGGGACATGACGTGGGTGGTAACCGACGGCGCGGCCGTTCCGTAGTTACCCAACGACGGGTATCTGACCACACCTCATTGAAGAAAGGGAATTGATCATGATCGTCATCCGCAACGTGTTTCGTCTGAAGTTCGGCAAGGCGCGAGAGGCAGTCGCGCTGATGAAGGAAGGCATGGCCATCCAAAAGCGGGTGGGGGCCGGCGTGGACTATTCCACTCGTTTACTCACCGACGTGACGGGACCGTTTTATACCGTCGTTTGGGAAATCACCGTCCCGAATCTGGGGGCGTTCGAGGCTGCGGCGCCCCAGTTGATGGGCGACAAGGACTGGCAAGCCAACTATCAGAAGCTTGGTGCTCTGGTGGACTCCGGCTATCGCGAAATCTTCTCAGTCGTCGAGTAAGCGAGGCAGCCATGTCAGAAGCGGCGCTCTTCGCCACGATGACGTTCCCGGAGATCTACGAGCGAATGCTCGCGGGGCCGCTGTTCCGGCCGTTCGCCGAGGATCTAATCGCCCGGCTGAATCCCGGCACACACGATCGCCTGCTCGATGTCGCGTGCGGCACCGGCATCGTCGCGCGAGTGGCGCGAGAACGGATGGGGCCGGCGACACCCATCGTTGGCGTCGATGCGTCGCTGCCAATGCTCGCCGTCGCCCGCCGCATCGACTCTACGATCGATTGGCGTGAAGGCAATGCCACGGCGCTGCCGATCGACGAGGACGAGCGCTTTTCGCTGCTCACGTGCCACCAGGGATTGCAGTTCTTTCAGGACAAGGCGGCCGCAGTACGGGAAATGCGCCGCGTGCTGTTGCCGGAAGGGCGGGTGGCGATCGGCACCTGGCGGCCGCTTGCGGAACTCGCGATGCTCCGCGAACTGCATCCGATTGCCGAACAGCAGCTCGGGCCGGTGGTCGACGCGCGTCACAGCTTCGGCGACGGTGATGCGATCGCGGGGTTGTTGACCGGCGCCGGCTTTCACACCGTGCAGGTTGAGACGATCTCCCACAACATCCGGATGCCGGACGGGACGATCTTCGCGCGCCTGAATGCGACCGCGCTGGCTTCGATGAGCGCGAAGGGCAAGGCGATGACCGAGGGGGACCGCCAACAGACGATCGAACGCATTGTCAGTGACAGCGCCGCAACAATCGCGAAGTACACCACTGGCGGCGCGCTGGTGTTCGAGCTTTCGACGAATCTCGTGACCGCGGCAACCCCGCAAGACTGATCTCAATTCGTTGGCCCTAAAGAGGCCTGGAGGACCAGATGGCAGTTGATGAACAGCGTTTGAATGCGTTCCTCGGAAAAGCGGTCGGCGATCTCGGAGCGGCTGTGAGCGCCGTGCTGGTGTCGATCGGCGACGAACTGGGTTTCTACAAGGCGCTCGCTGCCGGGCCGCTGACGGTCCGCGAGCTCGCGTTGAAGACCGGGACGAACGAGCGATACGTCAGTGAATGGCTGGCCAATCAGGCAGCCGGCGGCTACATCGAATACGACGCGGCCAATGAGACCTTCTTCCTGTCGCCGGAGCAGACGCTCTGCCTCGCGGACCCGAACGGACCCGTCGATGTGCCGGGCGCCTATTCGATTGTGCGAGATCTCTTTCACATCCGTGACCGCACCCTCGAGAACTTCAGGACCGGCAAGGGAATGGAGTGGGGCGAGCATCACCAATGCCTGTTTCACGGAACCGAGCGCTTCTTCCGCGCGAGCTACAACGCGCACCTCCTGACGTCGTGGCTGCCGGCACTCGATGGCGCGGTCGACAAACTCAAGAAGGGCGCAGGTGTCGCCGACGTCGGCTGCGGTCATGGGGCGAGCACGATTCTGATGGCGCAGGCGTTTCCGAAGTCGACGTTCGTGGGTATAGACTACCACCCTTCGTCGATCGAAACAGCACGGCAGCGCGCCGCCGCGGCCGGCGTCACCAACGCCCGCTTCGAGGTCGCGGACGCCACGTCCTATGGCGGTGAGCCCTACGACGTGATTGCGTTCTTTGATTGCCTGCACGACATGGCGGATCCGGGCGGAGCGGCGCGGCATGCCAGAAAAATGCTGAAGCCGGACGGCCACATCATGATCGTCGAACCGTTCGCGGGCGATCGCCTCGAGAACAACCTGAATCCGGTGGGTCGTGTCTATTACGGCGCGTCCACGATGGTGTGCGTGCCGGTTTCGCTGGCGAAGAACGGTCCAGCGCTTGGTGCGCAGGCCGGCGAGGGGCGGCTCCGCGAGACCCTAATGAAAGACGGCGGATTCTCCCGTGTGCGACGCGCAACGGAAACACCGTTCAACATGGTGCTAGAGGCTCGCCACTAGCTTCTTGCTCAAGTCGGCCAGCGCGGCGACGACACCTCGGGGCAACGGTCGCGCGCTGGTCGACGATCCACGGTTGAAACGGAATGTTGTTCAGGAAGACGGGGACCGAGGCTGCACATGCGACGGCGGTTCAGTGCTTCGTTTTCTGCGTCGTGCGATTGAGGCGCAAGGCGACGACGCCCGCGACCGCGAGCAGGCCGCTCCCCAACGCGATTTGGCTCAGGATTACTCCGTCAGCCCATGTGCCACGTCGCCAAGTGCCCGCATCCAGCGAGAGGTGGGCCGGCGGCTGGTAGCCGATTAGGCCCGTGATGATCAGAAACACCGCCGCGAGTGTTGCCGTGAACACGAACGTGAACGTCTTGCGGTTTGAAGTCATCGCAGCCCCTCACGCACAGTAGTCAATGGACCGCTCGTGAGTCGGAGCGGGAAAGGCTGCGCTTCGTCTCTCGAGTAGACGTCCGCCGCTTACCTTTTATGGACGGCTTGGCCCAGGTCAACCGAACATCAGCTTCCAACTGCTCCTGTCGTGCTTTTACCCACGGTGAGTAATGCCGTTCGGTCACCTTCACGGAGCTATGTCCGAGCAGGATTGACACGTGAGACAGCTCGACACCTTTCAAGAGCAATGAAATCGCAAACGTGTCTCGAAATCGATGAGCGTGACCACCGACGATTCGTGGTTCGGCGGTCGCGAACAGCTTCTGAAAAACGCGATTCCAACTCTTTACCGTCGTTTCACGCTCACTCTTGCCGTCCCAGAAGAAATATTCCGGCCGTTCATTAACCAGCGCATCGAGAGCCTTCACGGCCGCTGGTGGAAGAGGGCAGTAAACGGGCGTGCCTGTCTTTTGTGTGTAGAGAAACAGCTTGTCGTCGTTCAGTCGGATGCGCTCCAGGCAGGCCGCATCTTGTAGACGCAGTCCGGAATGACGCAGCAATAGGACCATTGCCTTCAGCTTGGGGCCGAAGGAGCCCCATTCAGCCAACTTGTCCGCCGCCTCTAGCGCGAGTTTGATGTCTTGCTCGTCAAACGGAAGCGTCGGCGACTGCGTCACCTTCGGAGGCTTGATCGCCTTCGCCGGGTTCCGTTCGATCCACTCCGACTCCTCACAGAACCTCATGAAGCCGCGCAGATACTCGAGCCTCTTGACCGCCGAGATTGGGGAGAACTTCCATGTCTTTCGGAAGCCGCGAAGCGCATCTACGTTGAGGTCCCTGAGCCGACTGAACCCTTTTGCTTCGCAATAGGGAAGCAGCTTTCCTTCGAGCAATTCGCGGCGCTTGCGGACGGTCGAGGGTGCGAGGTGGCGGGCTTCGACGTCGTCAAAATACTTCTGAAGCGCCTGTTTGATCGTCGGGACTTCTTGCTTCTTGCCGCCGATCTCTTTCGCCGCCTCCCATTCGTGAATCGTTGCGGCGGCCACGCTCCAATCGCGAGTGTTCAGGGATCGCTTGATCCACTCGCCACCCAGGGAGCCCTGAGCCCAGACGGCACAATTACATCTGGTCCACCGCCGGCCCTTGGAACGGTGTGGGCATGTTCGCGCATGCCAGCGAAATAGAGCTAAACTTCCAGCAGGCATATATTGGACTTAGCCTAGCAAAGCGAAAGGGCTGTATTCCAGTTTTATTCCAGTAACGACGAATTTCGTGGATTCTGTTGTTTCTATTGAGGCGTATTTCCGAATGTTTTAGCGTTCTTGGTGTTGAGGAAGGTTCGAATCCCACCCTCTCCGCCA
>Ga0111538_10000868_pt1 | contig 41765 bp, 59 predicted proteins | sample SoiMethybrSBSTD1_FD_79669 | JGI IMG/M metagenome (GOLD analysis project Ga0111538, IMG submission 79669) | Bulk soil microbial communities from a Populus tree surrounding site in Tennessee, USA - Soil MetaG P. TD hybrid SBSTD1 (version 2)... | ecosystem: Environmental > Terrestrial > Soil >...
GGCCCCTTATCCTGGTTAGAGGCATGCTCACCGGGAGTCTCATCGGAGGGAGTGGTCCGAGCGCTTCCGGAAGCCGCGCAATATTGAGTGCAAGTTGACTCAACACCGGCTCAGACCTGTTTTATACTCCCTCCGAATTTGATGGTCCACGGCGAGGGCTTAATAGCCCCATTCTTACATCTGAGGTAAGTTACGCGTTCCTCCGCAACGAGGCAGCCGCTTTGATACTTAGTGAGGTTGCGCTCAGCTAAGCTTTTGTCGGCTCTATTATGTGCGCGGACCAAAGACCAAACTTCTTTTTTTGTATTGTACCGTTTTAAAATCAATGGTAAAGCGAGTGTTACTACTGAGGCGTAGTTCCTCAGGCTCTCCAGGCATAATAATCAATCTCAGATTTAAGCGTCTGAGTGCGCTAGTCCATCAGTTCTTTTTCAATCTCAGTCTATCCAAAGAATCTCTGCTAAAGAATAGACTCTTGATATGATGTACCTCCTTGTATTCGAACAGCTTTTCTGTGATCTGACGTACACGAGCTTGTGGTTCGCCGGTCTCGATCATCCGTTTGATTCGTCGTTTCGCCTTCGTGATGGTCTCTGGATCGGTCTCAGTTTGCAAGAATTCCCCCTATTCTCTTCGGAAGAGGCTTGTGCTTTTTGACAAACTTCGGACTCGAGCTCTTGTAGATCTCGATCGTCAATCGAGCTGCTCGCTTGAATTCGTACTCGTCCGAAAGATCTTGGGTTACCTCTCCCTCTCTGTCCAGACGACCAGACGACCAGTATTTCGGAGTCGACTCGATGCGAAGAGCAAAGCCTCGACTCATCGTCAACCTCGGAAAGGTCTGCACGCCAACGTTGTTGGTCTTGTCGGCATACGACAGCAAGTTGAACTTCTTGACGCGGAGACCCTTCGGGATACTCCCCAAAAATCCGGTGTCGAAGATGTAAACGTCCTTAAACGTTCCATGATCGATCCGGATCTTGTCCACGGTCATCCGAGAGCACTCCGGCATGAACAACGTCGGATATCCCTCTCGACGCGCCAAAACCTCGAACAGCCACACATCTCTTCCGGGAAGGAAGATCTTCCGACCTCGGGCATTTTTCTTGGTTGCCCGCCAGGCGTTCTTCATGATCGTGATCTCTTCTGGCTTGAAAAAGCCAAGCGGAGATTCGTCGAAATCTCCGACGACCGGACGAACGAATTCGTCCAAATGGGTTTCAAGCCAGCTCATCTACGATCCTCCTTCAATAACTCGATTAGTGCTCGAAGTAGAGGTTGATCCCCACGATGTCGCCCTCTTTGGTGATCTGCTCGACTACGTATAGATCTTTATCACCACGAAGGAGCGAACGAGCGATAGATTTGGCAGCTTCTCCGTTTGACGCAGCAACGATACAAACGGCTCTTCCGTTACGGACCGACCAAAGAAATTTCACATTAGGTCCTTTCAACTAAATATTGCGCCCGGCGTTGTAGAGAATCGCGCCGATGATGAACAGGGTCGCGCCTAGTCCCATGAAAGTACCGCCCCAGATCCGATAGCCCTGAGCGACCTGCTCAGCTGTCTTAATGACTTCGGTCCGATTGATTGTCGTGGGCTTGTCAGCTGCTTTGAGTAGCTGTTCGTACTTCTCGATCGAGATCTTGACACTTCCATCGCTCGACGTCTTGACTTCGCTGATGTCAGTGACTTCGTCGGGCATTACTTCCTTTCATAGTGAGTTAATAAGGAGGCGGGGGCTTTTTTGTTCCCTCGTGGGGAGTGAACTAAACCCCCGCCATGATTGAAAGTTTACCAGCTCCGCGCGGCACGGGGTCCCCCGCTTTGCGCTGCAACGCCGGACGATTTGTCACCAAGGCCTTTGCAGAGATCTCGGTTCTTTGTCGCCCCACTTCTTTGTCCGTGGGCTATCAACCCTGCGAAGCTGGTAAATATCGACGGCAGGATCGATGGTCCGAGAGGAGACGTACCCGTATCGATCTTTTCGGTGTCCCCACACCTAGCCGTCGAAAGAAAAAACGAATGAGAGGAACGTAGATCTTGTGTCCCTCTCATTAAAGGGGAAGTTTTTTCTGCGAACTACCTCTTGGTAGATCTTCTCTGTTGCTGGGGTTTATTCTCTTCTTCGTCCTGACTCTCGCTCTCGTCCTCCGTCCCCGCTTCGTCCTGACTTCCTTCATCAGGCTCTTCTTCGTCCTCTTTTCGCCCCTCTTCCTCTTCTTCGGAGAGCGCTCTGTCGGCGTCAGAAAGCCGCGCGGCAGCCTTGTCGGCCGTCGTGGAGATCTCGTCGAACATGTCGGCCAGCTTCCCGAGATCCTCCTCGTCACTGTTCTTCAAGTCCTTCAGCTTGGTAGTCAGTTCCTGTACGGCATTCTTCACCAGATCTGAGCTCTTTGCCACGATGTTTCTACCCTTTCTGTTGTGTTTGTTTACTGGACGTCAACATATCGGGTATTGTTCTGGGAATCGACTCGGCGATTTTCGCTTTCATGGTCGTCCAGGCGACGAATCCAAATAGGATTGCTACGATCCCAAATATCCCCAAGATTAGTGTTACCCATTCCCAGGTCATCGTGCAACCCAGGACCAGGGACTATCGGTTACCCATAGCGCATACTGCCATTCGGCATTAGGAGTCGGGGGGCGAACAACGAATGCCGTCAATGGAACCATAATCAGATCAGCTTCCCGAACTAATATCTGGTTTTGCCTCATTCTCCGTTTCCCCGCGGAGGATTTTCTCGATTCCTTCGGCGTCATGTGCACCGAATCCAGTTTGAGCTTGGACCAGCCACTGTGCCATCGTACCAATTGCACGATCCACTCGTTCAAGCTTTTCTTCAAGAGCGTCCATCCTCTGATCAATCTGAAGTTTTGGCTCAGCCATTCGTCACCTTCTTCTCGATTCGATCCAGCTTGCGCCATTTGGCTACCGCGTAAATCACGCGTAGTGAAATAAGAAAGCCAAGAACGCCCGTAATCTTCTCAGCATCGAGAAATTGACGGTACTTGAACAGGGTCTTAAACATCAATCCGCTCGATCAACCTCGACAAGCGAAAATTGAGCTCACCGAGACGATAAACGCGCTTACGCAATTCGGATGTCGCAATCTCTTCTCTCGACGCTTCTTCTGGACTCGGAGGGCGTAGCGCGGGTTCCAAGACGGTTTGTAGTTGGTCGAGAAGTGCACCGAAACGCTCGAGCTCCATCGAGAAATGATCGGCTGCGCCTTGTTTAATTGGAGATTCGCTTTCGGAATATGCCAGTTCAGTCATCGTCTCACCGTCCTTGCCGAAGGAATGTTTATTACTCTCCGTTTTGCCAGCTCCTCGACCACAGCTGTCATCAGTTTCTTGTTGTTATCAGGAACGGACTCCCAAGATCCACGTGACTCGGGGCGAGTCTTGTAACCGAAATCGGGAGCCAAACGCTCGTACACCTGATGAAATTCTCGAGCAACCTCTTCGGCGGTCATTTCGACTTATGTCCCTTCGAGTTCTTCTTAGGGGCCTGAATCTTCCGTCTCTGCTTCTTCGCCTTCTTACTTTTGATCATTACTTCTTTCCTCGTTTTCCACCACCTTTCTTCTTCGCTCTTGTCGGCAGTCCCTTGATCTTCGAGCCTCTCAGCATCTCCTTCGCCTGATCTTTCGACGGTCCACCCTTCTTCTTCGATTTCCCGCCCGCAATCGCACCGAGGAAACCGGCTTGTTTCTTGGATTTTGGAGGCATTTCACTCCTCCTCTCGATTCCTCGCAAATCCATAGACAGCCGTTAAACGATCTAGTGCTTGTACGTACAGTGCCCGATCTTCAGGATTGGAGAACGTGATTGTTCGTCCATCCGCAAATACGTACTTTTTGTCCAGATCACATTTCATGTAGCCGAGCTCGTCGTAATGAACGGCTTTGTGTGAACTGTTCGTGCAAATATCGGTAAAGTCTCGAGGATCTTCTGGATCAATGAGTTTTTCTGACATTACCAATCATCTTTTTCTCACACCAAGGACAAATCATCTCTTCTTTCGGGCCGTGCCAAGTACCGATCCAACTGTGATTGCAATTTTCACAGTAAAATCGTCCTCCGATTACTTCAACGAAAGCTTTTTCTCCCATATTTTACTCACAACCGCGTCGGAATTTCTTCGTCTCGGGATCGAAGCGATACCAACAGATCGCTTCCGCAAGCGGCATTCCGCCGATCCACTCCTCTGTGACTCCGGCAGGTCGATTACAATGTTTGCAAGTTCCACCATCGATTAATTGGTCGAGAAGCCGCATAACCGCTCGAGTCGGATTTGTTCCTGCTCCGGCGTCCCACCGGTTTTCCTCGTACTCGGCGACGGCCATCCAGACTATCGGCAAATTATCATCTGAATAACGGATGCTGAATGTTCTGGCACCGGTACGATGCACGAGATCAACCGCGGCGAGGAATAGCGGTTCGTTCTCTAGGTGCGGTTCTTCTTGAGACATCTTTGCTCCAAAGATCTTGGGGGGTCGTCGGATCGACTCTCTCGGCAAATGCTGGTAGATCGAGCATTCCTTTTGCCGGGACTTTGAAGTAGTTGTGCTTCACCATTCCCAGACAGTCAGGACAGAGATCGGCCTCGAACTTCGTCGACCCTTCGGGGAAGCGAGGATCCTCCACGACCATCAAGGTGACCTGATTGATCGTCCGGTTCGCCTTCGGGATATTCTCGTCTTCCGGAAAACCGCAGCCGTCGCAATGTACCTGTCTCATAATTTCTCCTATACATAGATGATCTTTATATTTTTAGTTTTCAGGTAATCGATTGCGTCGGGATACCAACGATGTTCGAAAGCGGTACCGACAACGTAGACCTGAATATCTTGTCGACCGAAAAGGTCTTGCAACTCGCGAACGTAACACCACTCGTCGGGATGAAGTCCCTGCTCACGAGCGTAAAACCGCGCCTGTTCGTAGTTACCGGCAATAACTAAATCACGCACTCCCACACCTCGGCCAAGGTCTATAGCCGCGTTGTTTGATCAACCTCACTGCTCTGTACTTCTGTTCCAGCTTGCTGTTGTGATGAGGATAGCCGCGTCCCCCCACCGATTTCCATGTCGACAGATCGAACTGCAGTCCACCGTAATATCCGTTCCCTGAGTTCAGAAACCAACGCGCATGACCGTTCCAACGGGTTTCACATACCGCTATGCGTTCTAACTTCGCATTGTACGGACGAACCGTTTCCCAACGAGCATCGTAGTTCTGCGTTACAGGTAGAAATAGTACGAGTGCTGTCAGTAGTACTGTCAAAATCTCCTCCAGCTCGGGGACTAAGACTGTGAGCTCCAAGCTGCTTATCTCCACTGGGCAGAAGACGAGCACTTCCCCACGGAAAGCCGATGAGGTCGGGGAATAAAGTGGGGTCCCACTCAGAGCTCAACCTTTTTCGCTCCGATCAGCTTTGCGTTACGGGATCGAAATTAGCCTGAAAAGCCTTCGTCGTATAGACTTTATAGCCACGCTCTGTATAGAGAATCCAGTCGCCCACGAACGCCTTTGTCTGCCGAGGATTCTTGGGGTTGTGAACTCTCACATGGATGTACTGCTTGGTTGGCTGAACTGCTTGGGACCTGTCAACTGGCGTCTCGTCGATATTACCGATTTCGCCAAAGCACCATCGGGCGATGTCCTCGAAGTTCTGCTCTGTCACCTGAACAGCATCCACGTATAACGGCTTTCGAACGTACTTGGTTGTAATACTGGTATTTTCCATAGTCCCTATTCGTTTCGGTATTCATTCCGGTTACGGGTTATACCTAGGAAGTAGCCAAAAGCAACGCTGATCAGAACTATAGAAGAAATAGAGAGAATGATGATTATGATCATGCCTGATCGAGCTCGGAGTACTTTATCTCCAAAGGATCCTCCTCGATCGTTACGTAGATACTTTGGAGATATGCCTTGATTCCGGTCTTGTTGTTGACCGTCCACTCATAGGGGCGAACGATCAGATCCACATTGACGATGTCGGCCCAGTCGAGCATTTCGACCGAGCTCTCATCGAGATTGGTACGACCACGTGATGTGATCAACACGATTCGTGGCGGACGACCCTTGAAGTTAACTGAAACGGGCAAATACGCCTGCGGAGACTCTTCCTCGTCTTCGTCGCGGGGCCTCAGCCATTTGACGTTCCAGTTGTCCTCTGCCATTGCGGTGGCAGTCGAGTCATCTAGCAGCACGGCAAAATTACGGTCGCCTTCCCGGTTGTACTGTCCCTCCTTTCCCGAGAAATTCCGAAAAATGATCCGGACGCCTTCCATTAAGACGGTGTTATCATTGGGTGGCATCTCTCTCTCCTAACTCACAAATTCCCGGAACGAACCGAATTCCTCGATGGTCTTTATCGCCTCTTCTTTCAAGGCGTCGAAATATGTCATGTCGATCTTCAGATCCGGCATCGACTGAGCAACATTAGCCTGGATCCATTTGTGACCCTTGGTTCCCGTTACCGCGTAGTACTTGTCATCTTTGACGCGATAGAGTGTACCTCCTCCTTCTTGTACAGGTACAAAGCGGCCAGCACGGCCGAGATGGTGCATGTTGCGATAATCCAATCCGTCTTTTCCATCATGTCCCTCTCTATCTAAATACATGGTCCCCTGCAGAACAGTTCGATTCTCGCAGAAGTCGTCGAAATCGAGCTCTTCGCCGGAGAACAAGGTCTTGAATACGTAAGGATGTTGGAATTGGGAACCGACGGCAGTCCATTTGTTGTCTTTGCGAGCGATGTAAACCGCGTCGTTCACGAGACATAACTTGTCGTAGCTGATCTCGTGCTCGAAGTCGTAACCGTACCGCTTTCCGTGATCTATCACGAAGGAGATCGCGTTCGAAGTAGCATCGGGTAGTTTTACCGAATCGGTCTTGATGTGTACTACCGAATGTCCTTTGTCTTTGAGATCGTGCTTCAAGTCGATCATATACAGGGCGCCGCGCTTGGCCACAATATTGTCTTTATTGCGGTTGTCGCGGAAAGGGTTGGGGAAGGAGGCCGAGGTAAATCCGTAGACGATGTTGATGATGATCTTCAGTGCGTATGCTAATTTGTCGGCTTGATTCTCGTCTTTTAGATATGGGGCTAATCGACCGTCCATCATCTTCCTGGCTAAAACGAAATCTCGACGCTTGATAGCCAGCCGGGCCTTCTTGAGATCACTGAATCTATTAGTGTACTTACCGAAGAGATTGAGGATCTCAATTGTGGTTGGGTGCATAGAAGCAATGTCCAGAAGAGCAACGTTTGAGTAGATCCCGGGTTCTGCGTAAACGTATCCACCCTCACCGGGATCCTCACCACGATACCAGCTCTTTCCAGCGTCAAATTTATAACCATCAAACTCCTCGCTGAGATCCGTGTACACGAAGTACTGCTGGGGATTTCTCTCGTCCCCAAATATGATCTTGGCTGTGTGTCGTTGCGTTGTGTCGTTGACTGTCAGTCCACTCAGTTCCGCTAGGATCTGGCGAGCGACGAAATCTTCCCAACGATCCTCGAGCACAGCCTCCGTTGCTCGAACATCGTTGACACAGTATTCGACGACTCGTGGCCAATCCTTCTCGTCTACCGGTTGATCCAAAGGGAAATCCAGTTCCATGTGCAAAATCCCGAGATCAATCTCGAACTTCTTTAAACTTTGCTTGATCGAACTGAAATCCCAGATATCGGCATACGACAAATTGTACGCCTGAGCGAAAAAAGCATTACGGTTGTTTTCGATGATGATCTTCCGGGTCAGGTTGTACAACTGCTCTACGCTGTACCCCTGAACGGCGCCATAGAGAATATGATTGTCGAAGCGACGATTGTAGAAGCCGACCAACTTCAACCTCGTCAAGGCCTCAACGTCTTCTTTACTAGGATTGATCATCCGAACAACCTCATCCTCACCGCGGAATTTCCAGCAGACGACAAATAGATTCGGGTAGACTTCAACGTCAAATATAACCATCCGATCGTCGTCTACCTCGACAACAGCATCTGCACTAACTTCCGGCTCGGATTGGAACTTCATCGTTTGAACTGTCTTTAGACACGTCGATGCTTGATGCGTGCTGTTATTGGCGAAAGCGAGAATACGGGGCCGTAGATCGGTGACGTCATACTTCATCCCGGATTCATGAGCTTCTTCGAGAATATGAGCTATGAAATCGACTGATGGCTTGGTACCGGGATGGATCTCTTTTCTCAGATTTCGCTCGATCAACTGCCTAAGACCTTTTTCGCTTGAGATCGTCTTAGCCTTAAGCATCGTCTCCTTCTTCGGTTTGAGCGGCAACCCACCGTTTATCGATGCGACAGGAATCGAATTACACAGCGTCACTCGTCGTCGTAACGAGGCATCTCCTGTAAATACCTTGATCTCGATACCCTCGGAATATACCGATGCGAGCTCAGTAGGATCTCCTTCATAATCGTAATGCAGGTGAACGCCACCAGAAGATTTACTGAGCTCGGCGTAAGTTGCTGGCCACTTGCTTGCGGCTTCAAGATTCCGTTCGAGAGCAGTAACTCCATTAGTCTCTTTCAAGTCGAAGTCGATGATAATGTGTTTTTCAGGTACTTTTACGAAGTGAATTTCGCTCGTATCAATATCTGAAAGGGTAGTCTTGACGTTTTCCCACTTGCGAGACGGAGCTTCGTTCTTGTTCGCCTTCTGCGCTGGTTGATTCGCGAAATAGATGTCCAACAGCGACTCCGTCTGGTCCATGACCAGCGAATATAACGGTTGATCGCTGTCAACATCTTTGGGGATCTTGAACTTCTCCGCGTTGAAACCGAAGTAGACACTGCGGAGTCGTTCGCCGTCTACTTCTCCCCGATCCTTGAATTCGTCGAAGTAGTTGCGGAGCTCTTCACGTATCTTGTACTGCGCCCTCGGATTAGTTATTCCGCTTTCGGTGCAGAATTCCTTATAGAACGCATACGCCTGCTTCAAGGTCGTGTAGTTCTGGGATTTGAATACGTCGTAGTAAGCCTCGATAAAGTTGAAGAAAACGTCGGTCTGCAACATCATTTCCAACGGACGGTAGCCGTTGTAGTAGTTCCTACCCATCTCCAAATATACCTTTTGACAGTGAGCTGCGATCGCACCTAGCTCAAAGTCGATCCGTTCGATCAAGGTATTGTAGTGACTGACAGGAATTCTTACACCCGTCGGATGAATATCGATCAGCCTACGTATGATCCCCGATTTGGCATCCGAAATCTTCACCGGTTGATTGGAACCGATGAACAACAATGCCGACGACTTTGCCGTGTAACTCGGCTTGTACTTCTCGTTGATCGTCATCCGTTCGTGCGAGACGATCGAGTTCAGCCGAGTATTATCCTCCAGTTTCGACAAATCGCCGTCGTGCTGAATTGCAACCAGAGGATTGTTCTTGAACGCTTCAGTAGCGAACGTGCTTTCGGAGCGTCCAAGCGCTTTTCCATCGAATGCTGTGGTGTATCCCTCGAATAATTTGTGGATTATGTTCAGGATAGTGGACTTACCGGATCCAGCAGGACCATAGAAGACAAAGAATTTCTGGATATTCTTCGATTCTCCCGCCACGATGGATCCGATAGCCCACTCTATCTTAGCCCGTTCCTCCACGGAGTACAATGTCCCCACGAGCTCATCCCACGCTGAGATGTCGCCTTCTTCCAGGGCGTAGCTCAGATGTTTGCTTGCATAGTCAGTTTTCTTGATTTCCGAGTTCGAAAACATGACCTTTTGATCGAGGGGGCGGCTGTTATCACTGATGTTTGCCAAGAATTTTCGGAACTGCGCCCATGAGTTAGTGTTAAAAGAGCGCATATACTTGGCGGTATAGTTGACCCCTGTTTCTTCACGCATCCTCTCGACTTCACGTTCAAGATGCGCGTCGACCAGCCGTTGAACATCGTACTCGTCACGAGACCAAAGACCTTTTTCTTCGTCCCAAATGGCATAAAAGGTCTTCCCCTGTACCATCAGATCCTGAGAACGCTTAACGATGAAATCAGGGTACAACTCCATACCCTTTTCCTTCGTTTCTCTAGAAAGAATCTGATAAAAGTCCAACAAACCCCCTTTCTAAAATGGGGTTTACAGCTTCGTGACGTAGTACTTACAGCCCTTGAATCTCACCGACGTAAAGATTCATCTGATGCCAGATTTCCTCTTCGGTCTGATCGCCCTTCGGTCGTCGCAATGGGAAGAAGCCCCCGTGTCCGTCTGGATCGTACGTTCTCCAGATCAGAGATTCGAGAATCTCGTCGACTTGCTCGGCCTTTCCATTCAAGGGATCGGACATGTCCTGCAGCTGAAGATTCTCGATTAGATGCCACGCCCATTGAGGAGCCTCACCATCAGCCATGAAGGCAACTCTTCGGCTGAGACCGATCAACACCTCCAGAACCGTGGCTCCTCGCTGGAACACGTCTTCGACAATCAACCGCTTCTTCTTTTTCCAGTTCAAGAACTGGGTTCGTAGATCCAGACCGTCCTGCACACGATTGTCGTCATTCGGAACCGTCCAGATGAACTCGGTGTTGTGCATCCGTTCGAACAGTTCGTGATACGTGTTCGGATTGTGATCGTGGATCTCGATCTGTGACACTAACCAGTCGAAATACTCTTGATCAATTTGTGTTGTCATGATCATCTCTACCAAATTGCCATTGTTCTCTTTCATGAGCCGGAACTGTCTAAGCCCCCCACTTCCTCCTCGAAGCTTTTATTGATCCTGCAAAGCTCGATCTCGAGGTTGTACTTGTCGTTGCGAATGAACACGACGTCCTCATCATCAGTGCCGTGTCCAAACTTGGTCAAATTGACCAAATCGACGACTTCGTTCACGTTGTCGAGCGGATTGTCGTCATCGTCTGTGACCTTGCCGTCGCGAGCGTAATAAGTATACGCCACCTGCCGATATCCGGTCTCGTTATGGGAGTACTCGTCCTGATGAATGACGTAAGGACGCATCTCCTCCTGCAACACAGCTCGCCGGGCAAGTTCCTTGGGGAAATCCCAACCCTCGTCCTTGTGTGTCACAGGGGGTCGAGCCTTCGGGAACTGCACGCGCCGCGTCGTCTCCTGCACGGGAACCGGGGGTCGCAAGGGCCTCTCCTCTTCGACCGAGTACCCCTTCTCCTCGACTACCTCCTCGACCGGCGGTTTGGTCTGCGCCGCAGCTGCTGCTTTGGCCGTGTTGTAGCGCTCCTGATAGACGGTTCGGATCTGCTCGATCTCTTTCTCGGCTTGAGCAAAGATCTCCGCCTTGAGCTTCCGCTTGCTGTAGCGGTAGCCGTAGAAAAAGCCGAGGCCGAATCCAAACAGGGCACCGGCGGTGAAATATCGCCCCGCAAGTGCCGGATTGATCTGTCGGGTTGCCTCGGCTACGTCCTCGATACGTTCAGCTACTTGTTCAGCTACTTGGGTCGTCGCCACGTCAATTTCTCCTTTGGTACGCTACCGAGCTTGTCGTAAATCACGCCATCGACATTGAAATCGAGTAGAATCGATCCTTCATAGCCGTTGACGAAATCCCGAGCAGGCTCTGATCCATTGAAAATATCGAAACTGATGTGGTTATCAGTCGATCCATCATCCGAGAGGATCCACCCTACCACAGCACCTGCCGCGGACCTTTCGAGTCCGAGCATGTCGTAGACCTCATTCAAGAACACGTGCCCACGAGAACGAAGCAGATCATTCGCCCAATTCTGTTGCGAATTGATCAGCATTCGATTGTAATCGGGATTCTTGTTCCACTGTCCAGAAGACTCATCGAAGAAACGCGCGTAGACCGAGGGCTCATTCGGACCCAACTGCCTGATCGTTCGCTTCTTCTTTGTTTCTGGATCTGTAATCTCGACCTTCTCGATCCCGTATCGAAACTCTCGATCTCGTTCTTCTCCGTATCGCTCGATCACACGAGCACGGTACTCCTTGAACCCCTTGTCCAGAGCCGCATAGGCCGCAGTCAACCCAGCGTTTCGCGTAGTGAGGATCTTGTGCGAGCTCGTCAGAGCAGCGATGGCAAGTCCACCCAGAATAACGGCCGGAGCGTATAGCCTGACGAATTTCACGCCGGTCTGGAAATAGAGAAGCGTCATATCCTTCGAACGATCACTGTCGTCGTAATCGTTATCTTCCGCAGCGTGCACCGTTCTGACGATCTCACGCTTCGTTCGCATTTCGGTCAAGACTTCGTGGGCCTTCAACGTGGATCGGCAAGCCAGAACCGTGCCTCCAACCATGCCTGCTACGCCTGCGACGAAAAGCATCTGTGGTGATGCCTTCTGCGCAAGCAGAGCATTACGGGCAATCCCCCTTCCGATCACCTCTGGAACGAGATTCATTATGACTCCTTCTAATTTTCTTCTTTGGAAGCAACGCCTTGCATGTAATCGCTGAGACCTTCGATCGATCCCACACCCAGTAACTGAATACGATCGAATTGAATATCAGCTGCTTCCTCTTTTAGATTTTCGATCACTTTGAGGTCGTTTGATCCGTCTTTTCCTGTTTCTTCAGCCACCTTTCCAATGAAGAAATCGCACAGACGCTCTACACGTCTGGCAAACTCCTTAATCTCGACTTTCTTCGTTGCTGTCACCCTCACCAACCTTTCGGCCAGGTGGAAGCATTTTCGGTTCCTTGATTTCCTTAGAGCGGTTGCGGTTCCGGTAGATCAAGTAGGTAACCATCCCTAGTTCTCGTAACACCGGCGCCCCTAATATCCGTCCAGCCCCACTTATTATCGGTATGAGTAGGGGCAAGACCCACCAATTCGTAGAGGTCTGCGACTGTTGCTTCGTCATAGCGACTCACCAGGTCGAATAGTCGGTCGATTACTTCTTCAGCGTCCACTCTCGAATCCAGAATGATCTCGTCGAAATCGTGTCTGGCACGTGCTTGACGGCTCATTGCCCTTTGCGAGGAAGACATCGGCATTCGACTCGACGACGAATATCTATTGTACTGAACGTAGCCGAGATCACCCGATTGTGGACGTGTTACTCCTCGATAACGACGAGATTCTCCGAAGATCAGCTTCTCCATGCCAGAGTGAGTTGCATCGACAATCATGTCCTTTACGGCCGGAAGCAGTACGTCCAACAGAACATAACTCACGACCATTCTGCCGTCTCCGGCGACGAGCGACTCCGAGAACCGCTTCCGAAGCGACTTCTTCTTCCGAATCGCCTCGCTCGAAGTAACCCGCTCGACATGCCTATCTTCCGTTCTTCTCTTGCTTACTTCACTATTAGGCGGAAAATCAGGTGTCTCCATTTATTTCCTTAATTAGAAAAACGAAAAAAGGAAAGCCCACATTGGACTCTCCTTTGAGGTGCTACTGGTCTCCGTTCTTGTCTTTCTGATTCTCGTACCACTGCCGCGCCTGCTCGATACGGAGTTCGAGATGTTCCGAAGTCTTGTCAACGGCCATCGACGACAGCACGAGACCTCCTGCGGCAACTCTGACTGCGTCAAAGTTGGTCACAACAGCCACATTGCTGCCGATAATATCGTTGACGATCTTGTGAACACCAAGACCCGTCACGACCTGCGCGGCAAGCTTAGCGAGAGTAAAAGCAGACATTAACTTCTCCTTAAGTAGTGTACCTCTCATTAAAGAGCAGGTTTTTACTGCGAACTCTATTCGACGATTTTGATTTCACCTGCTGCCAAACGAGGACCGATTTTCTGAGCTTCCTCCGAAGACATCTCTTCGATTTCCTTACGGGTTACAGTTTGTGGTTCTGTCTTGATATCACCGTCGACTACCGCAATGATCGGCGTCTGTTTGGGATCGATTCCAGCGGCTTTGGCTGCCTCCTCGCTCATACCCTGCGGGATGATTCCGTTGACGAACTCGATTGCGGCGTCCGTATTCGTCACCAGCTCCATGAATAGCGCCGAATATGCTTCTGTCGACACGAACTCGTCGCGTAGCTCCTGATTCTTGATGAACCGTCGCCCATCGTCCGAACGTTTCCCGTATGAGGTCAGGATGATGTTCTTGAATTCCTTGATGATGCCCGGATTGTCCTCAGCGGCGATGATTCGTTCTAACGTCGCTGACAGACCATCCTTATGACTCATCTCGAGTTCAACGAGCTCCGCCTTGGACAGATGGAAGAAGAAGTCCTCACTAACCGTCTCTCCGTCGAAATTCTCGTAAGTTATCGTCTTCTTGAGCACCTATGCCTCCGGATCTTGAAGCTTGATAGATATTACCTCCCGAATGCTGTCGATATACTCGTACACCTCGACAGCCTCCATACCGAGTTCTTGAAGGAGATTGATCGCGGACTCGATCTCGTGCTTGATCTCAGTCACAGCATCCGCGGGGCCAACTCCTTCAGTCCTGCAGAAATTTCGAGTGATAGTCCGTGATCGGATGATGCACGAAGTCGATCGTTACGACTGGCCGACTGTCCGGTGACATCGCCGTCGAGAACTTGACTTCTACACGGCTGTTCGCATTCCAACCGACTTGATCCGAGTGTGACGTCGGAGGCAGACCGATCTCGTCGTAGAACTCACTCAGACTGACGTACATGAAGTTGAGCAGCTCGTGGTTGACCTTGTTCTCGGCCCGCTTGATCTCTTCGATCGAGCTCTGGAAATACCGGCCGCTGTACATGTCGTAACAGAGAACTTCCCCCGTACCGGCCAGGATGATCTCTTTGTTGCTCGGCGGATACTTGTTGACACGATCCTGAGCGACAGCATCGTGGATCTTCTGCTCTTCCCTTTCACCGAGCTTGTCGAACACCTTCGACTTGTACTCTTGCAGAGCTCGCTCGGAGATACCCGAAGCCACTGTAAGGGCGGCGATCTTGGTCGAGGCGATCCGATTTGCCATGACGATACAGGTAATCGTGATCACACAGGACCCAAACGGCGGAATATACTCACGCCAGACCAGCTTGATCTTCTGAGGATTGGTCAACGGCTGAATTTCCAGTGGATGCTCGACCATATTGGTCAAAGACTTGTCTTTGCGCTGTCTCTCCTCTTCGTCGATGATCCGAGCTGCCTTGAGCGTCGCACGACCGGTCAGAAATGTGGTCGAGAGTGTACCGACGACTCCCATACCCGTAAGGATAGTGGTCGAGTTATCGTTGAGAAGGAACTTGACTTGCTGGATCCTTTGAGCCAATCCAAGTAGCATCTATATACCTTTCAATTTTGAGGATAGGGTGAACGATCCACTCCGGTGGCGGCGGGATACTTCCTTAGTGCACGTCTCTCTGCTTGCTGTTTGTTTTTTGCCTTGACGAACACCGAACGAGACATACCAAGCGGAAAAGCTAACACCACTCGGTACACCTTACGTCTATCTTGTTTGCTTTTCATAAGTACCTAGGTTTTCTCATTTCACGCACGAACACCCAGATCAGCCAGAATCCGAAGGTGATGATCGTCATCAGACAATCGCCGATGAACCTCCAGAATCCGTACCGCTTTTCCCGGACAACGATCACGTACATAGGCACCTCCCGTCAAAAAGAAAACTGAAAGGGCGCTGCTCCTCACAAGCGCGAGGCTGCAGAAATTACCTTTCTTTCGTTATACAGCATGATTTTGCTGCGATTACGAAGCCGTACCGTAACGACGAAACCAAGCGGCGGTATTGGTCTCGTCCATGATCTCGGCAGCTGCTTGTAGAACGTGCTGTCCGTAAACGCGCTTGTCTTGACGATCGGCGAGAGCCTTTGCGCGCATCGGAACATCTTCACGCAAGACTCGAGGACGATGGGCGAACCACGAGTGATTGGCCAGGCACTCCAGAACTTCATTCGACTCTTTGTTCCAACCAACGATCATATTGGCTCCTTTCAGAGCATAGGAAAAAACAAAAAAGAGAGGCTGGGGATATGTTTCCAATTCCATTTAACACAGGGTCTGTCGTCAAACGACAGTTTTCGTGTACCTCTCATTAAAGGGGAGGTTTTTCTTGCGACTAGATCCTGGTCTTTGCCACGTGGATAAGAATCTCACAGATCGTGTCCATACTCTTTCGGATGATGATGATCCCGACGAGATTCCTGCCCAGCGCATCGACGATGCCGCTATAGTCAATCGGTTGCTTCGGTATCGTCTCCTCCGTCGCCTCCGTCTTCTCCTGATCCTTCACCATCTTCACTTGAAAAGCTCGGTTCTTGAACAACCCAAATCCCTTCTACTATTTTTTCGGGAACGAATACGACTCGATCCTCAGATTCAGTAAGGATGATAAAGGGATTCCTACTATCACCTATCGTTTGCACACTTTCAATTACGCCAGTAAAAACCCTCCCGTTGGTAGTATGGATCACTGCGTCCTTACCCAGTAACAACGATCTCCAGGAAATCATGACGGTTCCTTTCGTAGTTACCATTCGTCTCTATATCGTCTATCTCTTCGAATGCTCAGATATATGTCGAGAATATCTGCAGCATAAAGCAAATAACGCCTCAGAGAAGACGCATTGGTAAGACGCAGACCTCGAGGAGAAACCTTTTGATACGACTGATAAGACTCTCTCAGAGCTTTGAGCATATCGGTTTCTTCCATTATGATCCTCTCGTCGAAAAACAAAAATAAGATGAACGATTCACTTACGCTTTCTCAGCCGGTAAGGCCTTCATCTCATTAAAGGAGATGTTTTTCCTGCGAAAAAGGAAAGTCCGTGTAGACTCTCCTTCTTGGAATTACTTCCAGACGAATAGCTTGAGGTCGCGATGAAGCGCCACAGCCTGATGCCGTTGGGGATGATCTTCGTCGACATCCTCGAGTTGCAGCTTGATCTCGAAGTAATCGTTCTTCGTTTCGTATACGTTACGAACGATTGCGCGATTCTCGAGATCGACCTGCATGAGGTCGCCGATCTGAAGATCCTCCACACGAATAACAGTCTGGGTCTTCTTTCTGCGAAACAACTTAAGCATTTTTCTCCTTTAGTAGGTTTCATTATAAGCCTGGTAATTCCTGCGATTTGCAGGCAAAAAAATAAGAGCCCCGTGTTAGGAGCTCCTATTTGTTCACTCGTCATCTATGAGATAAGATGCGAGAGCGGTAAGAAGCAATCCTCTTACTCGATAACCTGCCATGACGCCGTTTGAGACGAACATCGGGTACATAGATTCTTTCTCACTGTCCGGGTTTGTTGCATAAGCAACCAGGACCCAGTCAATGAGCATATCTCCTTCTTCCCAATCGTCGTGCTCAGACAAGACTTCATTCAGCACGGCTTCGATCTTGTCGGATCTTTCCTTAGCTGTCATTCTCGCCTCCTTGAATATGTGATAGTTGAGTGTCATTATAAGGGAGGTAATATCTACGACGAAAAAAGAGAGTCCATGATTTAGACTCTCCTTTTGAATTACTGTTTGACCAGGTAGTCAGACGGAATCTCTTCGTCGTTGTCGAACAGCTCCAAATGTCCACCGTTGATCTCGGAAAGATGATTCATGAACTTCGCGAAATCGTTGTACACCTTCTCTTCCTTCTTGGTCCATTGGATCATCAAGGGCGTGCTGGGATCCCACTGGGAACCCGTTCTTTCCATGTGATCGCTTTGAGCCTTGAAGAAAGCTTCTTGCGCACGATTATACGTAGTTGCAAAATCATCGTCGAGGATCAGGTGCAACTTTGAGCCGTAAACAGCGTAAATAGATTGCATCTCTCTCCTTTCAAATAGGTTTCATTATAAGGGATGTAATATCTACGAAAAAAAGAGAGTCCATGATTTAGACTCTCTTCTTCGAGCCGTCGAGCTCTGGTGATGCTATGAATTGTCTTCTGCGCGGATAGCCGCCCAGGCGTAGTAGACCATGGCCGCACACAGGAATGCGTACGTACCAGGCCAACGCCGGACATGCCGACCGAAAGCACGAAGAATAACCATAATTTCTCCTTTGTCGAGGTTCTCGTTATAGACCATGTATTTTCTGCGAATTTGCAGGGAAAAAAGGAAAATCCGGGTTTTGGACTCTCCTTTTGAATTGCACGTTACCTCAGAACGAGGACGTTATTGCGCCTACGCATTTCTCGAATGAAGATCCAGATCAACCACAGTCCGCCAGTTATGCAGACCAGGATGACATCCAGAACAAACTTGAAAAATCCGTAGTTCATAATTCCTCCTTAAGATATATTACATTTCATTATATACTATGTATTTTCTGCGAAAAAACTAAGGCCCCGCCGCATGGGGGCCCCAGTTTGTCTCTCATTATATGCGATGTAATATCTGCGACTTTGAGCGAAAATACTCCCCGGGGTTTTTTCGGAAAATGAAAAAAATCAATCCATGTTTGAAATGCGAAGTCAAAAAAATATGAAAGGCCGCGTATTCTGCGGCCCTCCATATCTCGATCTCTCTCGGCTGCCTGTTATCTGATCCGAGTCACCATGTTCCACGCTCGAGACGTGATCACGTTGCCGAGATGCTCATGCCTGATGACCATGATCATTCCCACGAAGTTCGCTACAATGGCCGCCATCGTATCTCTGCTCACAGATTCCGGTTTTTCTTCTTCCTTCATTCTATGCAGTTTCACGATCGCGTCCAAAGTTTGCGTGTACTCCTGAGAACCGATTGCATGGTTCTTCAGCTCACGAACTGCTCGGTCGATCTCTAGTTCGAGCGGAGTTGGCTCTCTCACCCTAGAAAACATAGACCTCCTTTAGATATGATCTCATTATAGGGCAAGATTTACTCGCGATTGAGATCTTCGAGCTGGGAAGGTTCGACTCGGAAGACCACCTGCTTCTGGAACTCGATCTTCTCGGGATAGTCGTCGAGCACGAGCGTATATACGGTCTTTTCTTCTTTCTTTGTCACCACAATGGTGCCGGTGTAATCCAAGAATCTTTTCGACACGTACGATCTCAAAATATACCCCGCCATCAGACCGAAGTAGAAAATAACGATGTATATTATGATCGCCATAGCTCAGCCCAACATCGCTACTGTGGGATAGGATCGCTCTCCTGCTTCGTCCTGGGCGCGAATATACTCGGTTACTCGAGAGATCGAGACGACTCCGGTATTGCCTTGAACCTCGATGATGTCGCCGAGGTTGTAGTGAACTCCGTACTTGAACGGATTCTTGGGCACGATCTCTCCGTCCACCGCCCTTACAAAGTGGTGGTTGTTCAGATCGTCCTTCGCCCGGCTGTTCAAGATGTTGAGCAGGTTCGCCGAGCTTCCACCGACCATGTCAGTCGTGATGTCGGAAGGAAATATCATCGAAGCGCGCAGATCGAATCCCGTGTATTGCGATCCAGACAGAGCCGCTGTTCCAGGAGTAGTTATTAGCGCTTTCAACGCGTCATCCGAGGTGGGAAGAAACGCGTACGACAAGGTCTTGAGCGACTCGATCGACTGCAACTCCTTGATGTTGGTCAAAGACTCCATCTGCGCAGAAAATCGTACAATCGGATAGGTGGTTTGACGACTTGTCCGATCCAGTCCCCTGTAACTCCGAAAGCCAAGTGAATATGCGGTATCTGTAGCTGATTCAAGAGTAATTTGCATTCCAACTTCATAAGTGGTAGCAATCTCACGCATAGCGTCGTAAACCGGTCCAAAAGGTACGCCAACAACGATGTTATCGCCAGCTTTATCATAATCTTTGAGACCCAATCCCGGGATTGCCAATTGTTGTGGATTAGAAATGCCGATCGGACTAGCGCCGGTCAAATATGGACTACCAGTGACACACATGTTGTAGATAATCGCCCACAGTACCCATCCGGGTGGTCCTCCGGAAATATACCAGTACTGATCCTCATGCTTTGCCGATACACGAATGAAACGATTGTTCATCCATTTTAGGAGCGAGACCCCGGTGACTTTCAGGCTTTCCTTCTCGATGTTGAACGTCTCGAGAATCATCACCTCGTTCGAGCCACGAAGACTGAGAAACGTGCCCACAGGTAATTTCTTGATCATCTCCTGCGTTGCAGGCACGACCAGCTCGACCTCGCTGTCGCCGTAATATCGCTCCGTCCAGATGGCCGACAGAAAGCCGTCGATCACGTCTTGCCTGAGAAACTTTCGGTTCAGAGTGATCAACTCCATCACAGACCGCCGAATCGCTCGTAGTAGGTGAGTTCCCAGTCTTGGCCACCCTGGTTGGTAATAACTGAAAAATCGTTCTCACCCGGTTCGAGTATCGGCCAGGAAGAGCCTTCTTGTACTTTGGACAGGAGATTGGTGATCACGCCGCTGTTCATGTCGATGCTCTGAACGAACTTTTGCATTCGGATCGAGCCCATCTCGAAGTACTTCGTCGCGGTCACGTCCGTAGTCACGTTGAAGCGCTGGATCGACGGGTCCCCGATCTGAATCCCGATCGAAGATGGGGCAGGATCCGCGTTGCGTGTGACTTTGACGTAGATTCCCGTATCGATATTTCCCTTGTAGTCGACAGTGGTCACGGTACCGCCAGAACGAATGGCTTGGCCCGTGAGGATGACCGGATCGAGCGCAGTGAAATATGGATCGGGACAGACGATCGAGACGACGAATTCCGGATCATTGGTGAACGGATTGACCTCGGCACTCTCGACAATTCCCTCGATTTGCACGGGATCTATGTCGTCGCTGTAAAAGACCAGCTTTACCGGCCTCTTGGGGATGAAATATGAATAGAGAAGCCTGCGGAGACTTTCGTACGTCCACTTGTCCCAATCGGGGTTCGGATGCAGTGTAAGGACGATGTTGCGACCCAATACGCTGCTACCTGTATAAGCCGCGCCATCGATCGATCCAAATGGAGCAGTATTGACAGAGGCTTTGACCGGGTCCAATCCGGTGATGTTGCGAATCTGAATCAAGTCCGTCTCGGCCCTGCCATTGTCATCCAAAATAAGCGTAGGAGCTGATTGCCAAGAGCTGTACGCCTTGACTTCTGTTAGCACGGCACCTCCTTTACGTAAGGGCGAATGCGGACTTGAGTTGCGAAAGTTGATTCTTCGTCTGCCTGTAGATCTCGACCTCGCTCAAAGATTCGGGCGAGTAGTTGTTCTGCTCGAACTTGACCGAGGTTCCTCCGGCAGTAGCCGCGACGACATCGGCTTCGGCTTGCATCTGGGCGGCAGATATGGCCGAAGCTTGTCCGTACGAAGCCGCTGCGGTGATCGGAACCGTATTGGTCAAGGCCGCCAGCTTCTCGGCCTCGGTTTGAACCTGTGTCAGATCGAGAACAGGTGTGATGACCGGATTCACGTCGGCAATATCTTGCATCGTGTTCTGAAGTGCGGCCACCGCATCTAGGGCAACTTGATTGACGGAGTCGACGACAACCTGAGACGAATTCGAGATACCTTGAGCCATGCCAGCCATTGTCTGCTGGCCGATCTCGGCGAATACTTGCGACGGCGACTTGATCTTCAGCTTCTTCTTTACGGCATTGACGATCGCTTGTACGAAGGCATTCATCTTCTTTACAGCTTCGTTCACATCTTTGGTCAATCCATTCACAAGACCTTGCTGAGCCTTGACACCCGCATCGTAGAGATTGGCCGCAGCCTTGTTGCCGAGCGCCTGGGATTGAATTTCGAGCTGATTGCTGAGCAGACCCAGCTGCTTGACCGCTGCGGGCCCAGCTTGTTCCAACTGAGTCGCAAAAGCTTGTGCCGAAGGACCCTCGGCCAGAAGCTTCTTGTACGTCTCGTCGTCCAAACCCATTCCTCTTAGCCGCTGCAAGGTTGCTGCATATGTCGCAACGGCTTCGATTTGGGAAGCAAGGTTCTGCGTATATGCGCCCAATGCGTCGGCAACCGGCTTACCCTCGGCATCCTCCGGAGTGACATCGGGCAATTCGCTATACTGCTCTTGGATGCTCTTTCTGTAGTCGTCTCGCGTTCGGATCAGATCTTCGAGCGTGTTTTGCTCTTCATCCAGCTTCGTTACGAGTCTCTCATGCTCGGCTGTAGCAGCGATCAAGCCTCTCTTCTCGTCACCAAGACCGCTGACCAGCTCTCTACGACCAGCATTCAATCTGGCTATAATATCTGATTGAGTCTTGATCTCTTGCTGAGCTTCTCTGATCGCAGCTTTGTCTTGCTCCTTGGGCTTCTTGGCTCGCTCTTCGGCAATCCGCCTCCGTGCTTCAGCGATTGTGTCTTGAGCATCCTGGATTGCATCGCTCATCGTCATGTTCAGATCGGCGAGGGCTCCGTTGACGTCCTCTGCAGTACCCTTTCGTAGACCGTCGGCAAATCCGCCAGTTACCTCTCGCCCGAGATTCTGCATGACCCGAGAGGGCGATGTGATCTGGAAAAGCGTCTTGACAGCGTCGATGACGCCGTTGCTCATGTCTGAAGCAGCTCCCTCGGCATGAGAGGAGTTGTCGGACATGCCGTTGGCCATACCAAGGACGATGTTCTTGCCGATCTCCTCGAACACACCTGAGGGAGACTTGATGTGGAGCTTCTTGAGCGCGGTATCCTTCACCTTGTTCACCAAGTCACCGGCAGCCTTCACGGCGCTCGGAGCCAGCGAAGCGATACCTCGAATCATTCCTCTGACGATTGCCACGCCGATTCGTGCACCAGCTCGGATCATCTGCGGCTCGTACCGATCGATCGCATCGGCAACGCCGTTCATGAACTTGATGATCGCCTGGGCACCAACATTGACCAGCCTGAGTGCACCATTGACCATCGCGTTGATGAATCTGGTAATAGCTGTTACTGCAGCAGTGACAAGCCTTGGCAGCGAACTGCTGATGCCTCTGAGGAAATTGGTGATGACGCTGACACCAGCGGTTACGAGCCTGCCAACGTTGCTGGCGATCGCACTTACGATCTTGGTCACCATGCTGATCGCGGCCGAGATAATCCGACTATAGCTATTGGTGAGACCTTTGATGAAGTTGACGACGATGTCGACTCCAGCTCTGATGATCATCGAGTAGTTACTGACAATTCCCTTGACGAAACTGATGACCAGGTTGAAACCGGCACGAATGATCTTGTTCAGGTTGCTGCCCAGAGCTTTGATCAGCGTGACGACGATCTCTGCCACCATTCGGACGATTGCGGGCAGGTTGTTTCTGATTCCCTTCAGAAGCGCAATCAGTAGATCGAAGCCCGCCTGGATGATCTTGTCCTGGTTTTGGGCGAGAACATCCAGAATCAGCTGGATCAGGACGTTCATCATCTCTCGCATCTTCGGTGCCAGCTTGATGATCGCATCTACGACTGTACTGAGAATCTTGACGATGGCGTCCACGAATTGTGGAGCCGTCTTTGCCAATTCCCTCACAATTTGAAGGAGACCGACAATTAGCAGCTTGGCATTCTCGATGATGCCCTTCTGAAGTTGTACGAACGCTTGAACAATGACTCCGGCAGCGATGGGAGCCGATGTTGCGATAGCTGCGAGGCCGATGCCGATAAGTGCGACACCAGCACCAGCCAAAGCGATACCTGCCCCGATCAAGGTCAGTGCTGCACCAAGCGCGATCATGAACGGGATAGCTTCCGCTAGAGCGACGCTTGCCAGAGCCAGAACAGCCAAAGCCGAGGCAAGTGCAACCAGCCCCGTGACGATCTGCTTCCACGATTGCTTTCCAAGCGCGATCAGAGCCGGAGTGAGAAGAGCCAACCCTGCCGCGGCAATGGCCAGGGCAGCCGCTCCTCCGATTGCTCCCTCCATGAGATACAATGCACCCGCCAGAATTGCCAAAGAGGCGGCCAAGCTGATCAAACCCTTGGCCATCTGACTGATCGACATCCCACCCATGCTTTCGACGGCCGACGCGATCTTCCCTAGAGCGAATGAGACAAGTAGAAGTCCAGCGGCGGAAGCGACCATACCCGGCGGCATAAGTCGCATTGCTCCGGCGATAATAACTAGACCGCCGCCAATTCCAGCCATGCCCTTGGCGATCTCGGTCCAGTTCAGCTCGCCGAACGTCTTCACAACGTTGGCCAGGATTCGAAGCGCAGTAGCAATGCCGATCAAAGCTGCGGCTTGTAGCGCCATGCCCTTCGGCATCACCTTCATCGAGCCTGCAATCAACTCGAGTCCAACTGCGATTCCACCCAAGCCCTGAGCCATCTCCGAGAACGACATTGAGCCGAAGTTGCGAACTGCTAGTGCCAGCAAATTCAAGGCGATTGCCAGAGCCGTAATTCCGACACCAGCTCGGATCAGGCCCGCTGAGCTCGAGCCCAAAGGTCCAGCTGCTACAGCAAGTCCAGCCAAAAGAACCGTAATCCCACCGAGACCCTTGGCCAACTCTTCCCAGCTCAAGAAGCTGAGAGCAATAACTGCAACAGTCAACAGGTCGATAGCTCCAGCCAGCATGATCAAAGAGGCGGCGATCAGAGGCATCTTGATGAAGCCCATCGACTTGCTGACCTTTTCCAGCAAAGCCATCGCGCCGATCAACTGACCGAAGGCGATTGTGATTGCAGCCATCGAGTTACTGAGCTTCTTGGGATCGACGAACGACAGTGCTACGATCGAGGCGACTAGGAGAGCAATTGCAATAGCTATTTCTCGTAGTGTCTTCGCCTTCAGATTTGTTTGGTACGCTTGTAATGTGCTCTGTACCGTCTTGAGCGATCCCGTCAGGCCCGCGAGCGGTCCGAGACCCTTATCTCCGAACAAACCACCCATCAACTGCTCCATGAACGAGCCTTTTCCGGCGAACTTTCTCAGCATCAGTACGAGCGCACCAAACAAACCGGTTCGGATCACTGCGAGAATCGCTTCGAAATTCATGTGAGAGATGGCTTCGCCGATCGCTGGCCCGAGAGAGGAGAAGAAATTCACTAGCGCTTCGAATACCGGCTTCATGATCGATCCTACATCACCAAGCGAGTTGAAGAATCGATCCAGAGCATCGGAGACACCGTTCAGAGCCCTCTGGAAGGGCGTCAAGGCCTGGGTCATACCTTCTACTTGTCCGACGGTTCGTCCACCGAACAAGTCCACCAGAGCGTCCTTGAACTCGACCAGCATCTTGATCGGAGCTGCAAGGGCGGTACCGATTCCGACGAAGAACTTGTCCAGGCGTTCGCCCTTACGCAGGGCTTGGTCGACGGCGTAGAGAAAGTCGCCGATCCTTGCCGTGATGCTCAGGAAACCTCCACCAGCACCGTCTAGTGCGCCGAAGAGTCGGCCGAAAACTGTAAATATCCCCTGAACGATCATCTTCCCGATATCGAGAAGCGCGAACAGACCCCGGAAAGTACGCTTCAAGTTATCGACCGTCTCCGGACTGGGCATCAGCGTCTCGGTGAATTCCTTGAACTGCTTGGTCAGAGCGGCGAGCTGCCTTCCGGTGACCGCTGGGAAAATATCCCTGAAAGCTTCCTTGATCGGCTTCAGAATCGCTCCCAAAGCCTGAAATACGTTCTTAATTGCTTCGATCAGAACTGTACGACCACCAAGAGCTTTCCAATCGGCAAGAACTTCGTTGCGAGCATCGGCCGAGGCATTGATGAAGTCGTTGACCGCGTTGGAGACGTCGGTGAAGAGCTTCTTGGCCTCACCGAAGTCACCAAATATGATCTGCCAGGTCTGGGCCCAGCCCGATCCAGCCGTTTCCTTCGCCGTATCGAGGACACCCTGCAGCGTCTTGACCTCGGTGGCGGCGTGCATGGCCATTTGGCCCGTTTGCTGAATCGCCTTGATCTGGGCGTCGTTGAATCCTTGAGCTTTGAGCTCGGCAGCGGTCAGATCGCCCGTAAACTGCTTGAGCGTGGTCGTGAGAACCTTGGAAGTCAGCCACGATTGCTTGCCTGGACCCGCTTGGATCGATTGACGGAACGATTCTCCGTTGATCGCAACGTTCTTCATCGGACCGACAAGCCTGAGACTGCTGTCTTTCAGCGAACCCATCGCTACAGCCGTCTGGGCCAGAGCTCGCTGGAAGACCGTGCCGCCCATACCCGCGTTGACAACCGAGTTCCAGTCCTGCAGAGAGACTCGACCAGCTGAGATTGCCTGGGAGAGCTGATACATCGCCGTCGAGGCCTGCTCAGCGTTCGAGCCGGACAGCGCGGCCAGGTTGGCGATACCCTTGATGGCTCCCGTAGCCGTATCCAGATCGACACCGGCTGCAGTGAACGTACCGATGTTCTTGGCCATCTGGCTGAAGTTGTAGATCGTCTTGTCCGAGTACTCGTTCAGTTCTTGAAGCGCTCGGTTGACGTCCTTCAACGTAGTGCCAGCGGCTTTGGTATTGGACAAGATCGTCTGGACGGCATTTAGATTGGTCGTATACTCCCCAAAGCCTGCTTTGATCGGATCCAGCGTAAATGCTTTGACGAATCTTGCCCCAGCCGCAACCGCTCTGTTGGCAATATTCGTCATAACACCGATGGCGACGAGCCTCAAGCTTGAGAGACTACCTTTGAGCGACTCGATAGCTCTGGCGATGAAACCAAGATCTACTTTCTGGGCAGACTTATTGATATCTTCCAAGCCTTTACCAGCTTCGGGAAATTTGAGCGCTGCCTTCAGCTTGTCGAGCGAGCTGATCGTCCTGCTGACGCCTTGCTCGAACTTGCTGGATTCGAAACTCATTGCAACGACTTTGTCATCAATAGTTGCCACTAGACCTTGGTCACCTCCTTCCACGCTTCGGCTGCTATTCGGTCAAATATAGGCCGTATTGCAGGCATAATATAATCTCGGCCTTGTACGTATCCTCCCGTTCCCGTACCATGGCCATACTGAATCAGGACGGCAATCGGAATACCGTCTTCGATATGTCGATTATGCCAGCGGATGGAGTAATATCCCGGTCTCTGAACGATCGAGTAATACCATGACTCCGCGGTCTCACCAGATTCTCGAGGAGTTGCGTTGGAAAGGGCGACTAAACCCTCATTGGCGTACTTATTCAGAACTGAGAGTAGCTCTTGAGTCTTCAGTCGACTCAAATATCTTTCGGTATTGCTGAATGAACCCTTCTCGGTGATAGTGATCATGGGTCATTCCGCTGTAAGACGGACGACTACCGTGCCTGGATCACCAGCAGCTCGAGAGCTCTTGGACTGCCCGTATACCGTGGGAAGACCGTTCAAGGGAGATGCTTTAGCTCCACTTGCACCTCCTGGTATAACACTTTGTGATCCACTGCTTGGATCTGGTTTGGGGGTGTCTCCTGGACCATAAACTGAGGTATCTCCAGGATTGTAGGAACCTCGACCACCGCTAGTAGCCGCATTACAGGTAGTCCCCGCTCCGCCATACTTGCCGACCCCTCCTGCTCCTCCACCACCGCCTTGACCAATATTTTGAAAGAATGTACCATCAGCACCTGCCGTCCCTGCAATACCAGGGCCAGTTGCGGATGGGGTTCCAGCTACCCCTCCCACCGCTCCGCCACCAGCGATGGTACGATTTCCAATTCCTCCGTCGCCCCCATCTGCCAAAGTTTGCTGTGTTAGAGAATTTGTCTGGACTCGCTTACCGCCCTTACCTCCTGAGGCCCGACAGGTGGGGTCGTTGAACGAGGACGCGCCACCGTCACCACCATTGGTCGTAAGGGCAGGATTGTTACCATTGTTTTCGGTTCCCAGCGTACCCCCAGCACCGACAACAATTGGAACTGAAACGGGTAGAGCTGAGAGAAGACCCCGTACTCGATGAAACCCGCCGCCACCACCCGCTCCGCCATAACTCCTAACAAGTGTGCCTGAGTTCGCTGTGTCAATACCTCCACCCATGCCACCCCCGCCACCGATGCAAATAACATCGAAGTGAGTATAGCCTAGATCGATGTACTTCTGAACATCGAGGTTTTGATTACTGCTGAACCTCAAGACCAATGGGTCGGGAACAACTGAGCTTCCGGCCAATTCGATTCTCATTGGACTAACCGTCTAGTTTGCAAATATACGGAACCATGACCGTAGGTTGCACATTCTCGTGTGCTGCATTGCCGCCCTCTGCGCTAATCCCAAGCGCTGGAACACTGTGCAAATGGTCAGGAGTGTACACCGTGTGTGCGTGATTACCTTGCGCATCCGTATTCTGGACACCGGCAATCATCTGGTAAAGAGAGCCGCCGCTCGCGACAGTTTGAAAACGATACGTGGTAGGAGCACTACTAAACGTAAACGGTTGTCCGCCACTACCGCTATGTGCGTGATTACCTTGCGCGTCGGTCGAACCTTGCAATGATCGATCAGCAGCTCCACTCATTCCGCCACCAGTTGCTCCACCATGTGCGTGCGAAGGCATCTCAGAAACCAGGACAACATGCGTTTCTTTACCAGTCTTGGATGCTATGGTAATAGCTACAGCACGAGTCATACGATTTGCTCGTGGCATACCCCCACCCGGCATTTGATCCAAACCGACAGGTGACAGACCTCTTAGATCCGGTACTCGAAAGTTGGCTGCACCAGGATCGCTGAGACCATCGAAAGTACGCCATCTAGTATGAATATTCGCAGCTGCTTTGGGATATGTTGCAACCAAATATACTGCGCCGTCAGCCCACACCCATTTGCCGTACTGCGCAGGATCTGGAAGCACATCGGTGGGCCACATCTTTACTTCACCGGGAATCGCACTGACCGTAGCGGGACCTGGAGGACCAGCAGGACCAGCAGGACCAGTCACAGGACCAGCATTGATCGTCGTTCCGTCGTGTTTGGTGAGAATCAAGTTGCTGCCGACAACCTCACCGTCAACAACCGAAGCCGCTTCGATTTCCAGCATTCTTTCCGATGTAAGACCGGTAATTGTAGCCATTTCACCTCCTTAATCTATTCGCTAATATTCGTGGACGAAACCTGGTACGTATCTGCGTCTAAATATGTAGCATCCGCATTATCGATCTGGAAAGTAGTACTATCAATCATCGTAATATAAGTATCTGACTCGTCGATAGCAGACCAAACACCACCACCATGATCGATAATGAGAAGTGCACCCAAATATCCGAAGAATTCAGCGACTTCTTGAATAGATGGAAGACGTGCATCATTGGTATTCGTCCCGTAGAGCGTATCTTCCAATAGCTTCAAAATATCTGGAGGTGTTTCGCGCGAATCGATAGAGATATGGACTGTCGGCCTGTATCTATCGATTCCTTTCGGTGGAGTTCCGCTCAAAGCCCAAACGAACTCGATCGGGTCGAGTGAATCCTTGATCGTCTCGAACGAATACGCATCGGGATTGGCGAGAACGTTATAAAGAATATGAATCTTGTAGGCGTAATTTGATCCGTCTAGATCGTTGCCGATTCTCGATCTATACGACAAATCGAAACTCTTTGCGGGCTGATCGTAGTAATCCAACCCAGGAGATGTACCAACCGTGGCAACCCCGGTAAGTGAATCAAGCTCGTCGGGATAGGTGAATGCCTTTAGTTTACCGGAAAAGTCCCCCGGGATAAAATTCTCCAAATATTTTACCCCATCGAGGTAATAGGACTTAATTTCAGAAGTAGAACTCGATTCTACACCGGTAAGTCCATTCCAAACGGCCACCGTACCGTCATGCAGATAAAGGACACCGCGATCAATACCAACCTGGTAGAGTCGCTCTCCGACTTGATCCCAGACAAGAGTTGCCACGTCACCTCCTTTCTAACCGGTGGTACCCAGCTGCTTTTTACGTTGAGCATTGAGTTCTCGATTCCGAGCTGCGATCTCCGAACGACTCATCTTCTTGGGCTTTGCCTGTTTGATGTTGCAGACTCGAATTAGAGTGAACAATCGATTCAGATGCCAGTTCTCGCACTCGAACGGAATCTCGAAAGCGATCATCCAGTAGTAGATGAGCTCGGCTGTGATGACATCTCTACTTTTCGGGGCACCCGGAGGCTCGTTGAACCAAGTAGCAGTCATCTTGGCGTCGATATAGCTATTGATAGCTTGAATATTACCTTCGGAGAGTTTGAGGAAAACTTCCTCTGGAACATCGGGGGTCAATGTCATCAGCTTTATGTAATCGAAGACTTCTTCCGATGTCTTGTCACCTTTGCCCAAGAACGGTTTCTCGTGTTTTGACTCCCATTTTGACAGTGAGACCAGAGAATGCTCTAGCTCCAAAGTTATATCGTCTCGAGTGACGAATTCGTGTGTCTCTTCGTCAAACATTTCGATGCCCGGAACCACAATCGTGAGCATTCTCCAGCCTCCCATCCACATGAATACCTCTTATTAGTAGTCGAACGTCCAGTCGGTATCACCCGTAAGACGGTAACCCGACTGAGGATGAGCCGTGACTTCGGAAGTCTGTCCCGTAGTCATTGCGGGCTGAGCTCCAGGCGTCTTGTTGACGCCGTTGACCTTCCACTGAACACCGGAGACAGCAGGAAGGGTAACAACATGAGTGGCCGCATCGTACGTCGGCTGGTTAGTCGAAGTACCCAAATCTACATCGGTCAAGCCAGCGCCGAAGATGGCAATAACTTCGTCCGGAAGAGGAAGTCGAGCGTCGCCTCCGGCTGAACCGTAGAGCATATCTTCGAGAGTGGAGAGATCGGCCGGGTCGACTACCGAAGAATCGACTACGACCAAAGCCGTTGGCTTCAAGTCCGTAACGCCGACCGGCGTGGTCGTGACTTCCCAGCTGAATGCAATTGCTTCGGGTGAATCGTTGATCGTAGCGTAGGCCTTCTCGGATGGAGCCGCCTGGCAACCATAGACCAAATGCAGTTTGTAGCCGAATTCCGTCCCCTCGACATCATTACCCAATTTAGTCCTGTAGCTCAGACCGAAGATCTTTCGACCCTGCTGACCGACAGCTACGCCCGGAGAAGGAAGAACCGTACCATCGCACTCTGCAAACTCATCCGGGTACGTGAATGCCTCGATCGTTGCGCCGAACTCTTCGGCGGAAATCAGATTCAGATACTTGATGTTGTCGGCGTACTGCGGGTTAGATTCGGCACCAGAAGGCGATTCGGTAACAGTTGTGAGACCATTCCAGGCGACCCCGGTCGAGTAATCTCCACCAGTATCAGGGAGATACAGGACGCCATGGTCCACACCAGTTTCGTACAATCGCTCACCAACTTGGTCCCAAGTCAAAGGGGCCATTTTCTTCCTTTCCCTTAGAAGAATACGGTATAAACGTCGTGATTTAGATCATCGGCTGTATAAAACCGATTGAATAGACTCATCGGAATCGAAGCCACTTTACCTGGAATGTCACTATCAGGATCCCGATCAATAACTGTAACCATATACCTCAATCGATGATTATAAGGTATATCGTCCGCAAATTTGGTCTCTGCAAAGTCGCGTTTGTAGATAATACACGGGTATTTCAAGTGTATGTTGGTCGGAGGCTGAAAATATACATTGTCCACAAACGTCTCAAGGAGTTGGTGTAGTTGCAGGCGTTGGCCCATTGTACACCTCCCCCAATCTCAGCAGAAGACGGGGACTCTGCACTTCGACGCTCGAAACCGTCCACAAAGCCCCCGCCCACTCTACGTAACGAATAGCAAAGAAATGATCGTTGGCATAGGCATCAGCTACGATACTGATCGAATTCTGGACGCTGAGATTTTTGTTGAGATTTTCTCCTTCTTGAAGATTCCTCGCATTCCGAATCACATCTCCAAAATATGAATACTCAACAATATCATCAACGAATACTCCAGGTGAAGTTTCTTTCGTTTCTCCATAACCAATACGGCCGAAGAACCTTGCCATGAGCGTCCTACCTTACGCCGTATTCTTGAAAGTCCACTCGTCGTCCTGGTTATTTGCGAAGTAGTAACCATTGGCGGGTTCAGCCTCGACCGTGAGCGATTCACCCGGAGCCAGAGCAACCGGCGAGGCCGTGGTCAGCGTCGAACCCGTATCCTTGTTCTTGTAGACGACGTTCGCCGTAGTCTTCACGACAACGGTCGTACCATCGAAGTCCGGCTTCTCGGGCGCGACGAGCTGAGCACCAGCAGGTGCGCGCTTGATGACCAGTGCAGAGCGAATCTTCGTCAGAGCACCCGAGATTCGAGTCTCGTACAGGTACTTGTACTGGTTGTAATCGATGTCGAAATCGTCGAAGAAGGCGATCTCACCACCCTTGTCGGCGCCAATCGTGTAGTCTTTCAGATTCACGATGATGCCGAGAAGATCCTGCTCGCTCTCCATGACCTCGACAGTGACGATGTTCTGAACACCCATCTCGGAGGCAAGCTCGGCTGGGGTCTTCCAGTAGCGCTGATTCTGCTGTGGATCTCGTGCCAGCAAGAGCGAAGTGAGAGTCTGAATCGTCGTGTAGAAGGTCGGCGAACCAGAGCCTTTGTAGTACTGCATTGACCCGACGATCGCGTCGACCACGTCGATAGGCGGAGCAGAGTCATCGACATTGATCGTAGAGGCATAGAGATCATGGTCGTAGAGAATCGAGCGAACGCCTGCACCCTCACTGGCGCCCATGGGATCCTTGATCTTGTCGTCGTCGTCGACAGCGCGACCATCACCGATCAAGACTGCCCGAGCAAGCTCCTCGTCGAGCATGAGACGCATCTCGGCCTTGAGCCACATCACGATGTCGAAATCCGTGATGTCGATAATGTCGTCGCGATCCAGCTTCTGCTTCTTGTAGACCGTGCTGGGAGTAGTGCTACGCTTCGAAACTGCGAACCACTCTTCCTTCTTGAAGTTGCCCTTGATGTAGCCCCTTGCCCGCGCTTCATCAAAGGTAATATCAGCAACGAGAGACTTGATTCGGGAGAACGGCGAGTGCTTCGTTCCGTTCATAACATTGGAAACCCACTCGACCCTCCGCTGATCGAACTCGGGAGTGTCGGTAACGGACTTGGCGTCCGGGAAGAGAGTCTCGATGTTGTCGATGCCGTGCTTGATCGCGTAGTGCTCGACGGCTTCCTTCAGCGATCCGCTTCTCTGAGCATCGGCAACGATTCCTCTGATCGCATCATGAGTGAGAGTGTGCTCCTCTTCCTTTTTGCCTCCGTTCTCTTGCTCGAAGACGTTGCGGGTCATGCGCCGTCCTTCCTCTTCATTATTATCTTCATGGACAAGTTCTGACTTAGACTCATCATCCGACGACTGCTTTACTTCTGTGGAAGTCTCTTCCGAAGTCGAAGTCATACTCTCGAGAGCAGCTCCAACCATGTAATGAACGACTTCCTTCTGCTCATCGGTCATCGAGTCATAAACTTCCTGAACTGTGGGGTTCGCTTCGGAGTGCTCGACTTCTTCCTCTTCTCCATCTTGCTCGTCCTTACTTTCCGAAGAATCTCCCTCAGCATGAACAAGTTCCAAACCGGTGTAGATAACTGCCTCGTCCTCCAGCGTCACCATCTCGCCGTCGGAGTGAGCTAGAGTAACGTTGTCGATAAGCGCGCCAGGATTCGCACCCGACAGCACCAGACTCAACTCGCGGATAAACCCATGGAGAACCTGCTTGGCTTTCTCTGTGAGCTGATTGGCATAGATGGACAACGACTTGATATCCCCATGCTGCACCAAAACTCGAGCATTCTTCGCCTGATCGGTATCGTTGAAGAACCCGTAGGCGTAAACACCATCGTCACGATGCTCGAGAACGGCGTAACCTAGGACATTGCTGGGCTCATTGTGACCGTGTTGCCAGACCAGTGGAACTCTTGCTTTGTCCTGATGCTTGAAGGCATCGGGAGTGATCGTCCGGCCATCCGAGCACTTAAGACCAGCCTTAGTGGCGTAGCCGCTGAAATCAGGCTTAGCCTCATCTGCTCCCATTTTGAATGTTCCTCCTAACTTTCGGATCATCGCCCCTATTAGTTACTCCTAGTGGCCGAAGCTAAAGCGCGCTGTTTTGCCACCGCATCCAAAAGTCGAACCTTAACGACGGCAATCTTTCCTTCAAGCCTAGCAACGGGATCTGCTTCTGACCTAGATTTTGAAGACTTTCTTGTAGATCCTCTTCTTCTCTTGGTAGCAAGCGTTTGTCTATGCTTTTCTCGATATTGCTTAGATTCTCTAGCCGCTTTAGATTTATCTGCTGCGGTTGGAGTTCTTCTAGCTTTCCTTCGAGATGAACTTTCTTCTGCTTGAGCTTTGGCTCTCGCCTCAGCGAGTTTGGTGCCTAGTTCAGCTAAACGGTTTTTGATATCATTGACTCTTTTAGCCGCATACGCTCGCTGCTCGGTCAATTCTCGTCCCGTAAGCTCAACCGTTCCGCTTCTTGACCTGACCGTGAATCTGGGAGCTCCTTTTCGACGTCCTGTCAATTGGCGAGTACGCAGATAGTACTCATGAGCTTTGACCGGATCGTAGGGAGCTCGTTCGTGCATGAGAATAGTGCCATCAGGAAGCTCCATTGGAACTACTCCCGTTAGAACTGCTCCCATTGGTACTTACTTGCGCGAAAGCGTCATTAATAGCTTTGTCAATCTCATCGAACGAAGCTGCCAACTCCGTATTAGCAGGGGCATCTTCTGTCGTAACTCCAGTTGGTACCAAAGCTCCCTGCGGCATGTTACTGTTGACCAGCAGATCGGCTTTCGGATCCGGATGCGGAGCCATACCGACCACCTGCCGCATCTCGTTCGACGTCATGATCTCGTTACGAGTAAACTTGTCCGCAATCTCGGCAATATTCTCAACCGGAACCAAGCGAAACGGATCTCGGAAGAACATAACTGTTTGTCGTTGCGTTCGAGCAGTTTTGGTCAAGAAAGTACGTCGCATAGCTTCGACGATAGCGGTGAGAATGGGTTCGATTGTCCGGTTCCAATAGTTCAACATAGCTTTTTCGTCGGCCGTACCATTCATGACCTCTTCGGTAAGACCGAGCTGGCCATAAAGCATGACGGTCAGATACTCGATCTGAGCCATCAAGTTGTTCTCAGCCGGACGATTCAATTGAGTGATCTTCTCGGTTGCGTCGGTATAAGCAATGCCATACTGACTGTCCTTGAGTTGGAACTCGATATCTTCTCGACGCTGGTGAGCCTGTTGTCGCTTGGCTTCAGACTTGATCACGTACGGAAGCTGAATGATAAGGTCGAGTTTCCCGGAAGCAGATTGCTTATCGATCGCATCCAACGCTTCGAGTTTGTTGAGTAGACGCTGAAGAGTCGAGTTCGGCTCGTTCATCACCGAATAAAGAGGATTCTCGATGATGGCAACCGCACTCTTCTCCAAGACGATCTCTTCTCGCTTGGCCTTTTCCTCGTTATACACACTCAACTTTACGTGCTTTGGGTACCAGGTCACGATCTCACCGACCCGAAGCGTCAAGATCTCGAATCCACCGCTTTTCTCTGGACTGATTGACGTATCGACTGGAACAAGCGCTGCGACACCTCTGTCAAAAAGAGTCATGGCGACATCTTGTCGAAAAGCACGCGCAGCCTGATCAAGATTGGCTTCAACAGTCAAACAGTTATTAAGACCACTGTCAATATCTTCGATATATCGTTTTTCTGAATCAGTTCTACAATGGCGCATGTCTATTGAAGCCACGTCGATACTAAGGCGTGTATAAATCGAGGAGATCATCGTTCGAGCGTTGGGAATCCGAAGTCTTAGGCGATCTGGTCTCGTTCCATTGGCGACACCATACGCAGGATAAGCACCCGGATCGGGGACAGGCTGAACCGGCCAAGGAGAATTTCGTTTCTGAACCGATTCTTGATTACTGAAAACGTTCCAAGCATGTCTCAACGTCTTACCAAATCGCGACACTTCTCACCTCCCTTCACCAAACTCACTCGAAGGCCTCCTTATTCAGCTTATATGCAACCCAAGCATCCAGAAGAGCTGCGACATTGTCGATCTTCTCCTCCTGTCGCCGCTTCAAGAGCTTTCGGTTCCCATTGGTATCCTCGAGAGTGATCGCATTGCCCATCGCAAACGACATCAACGCTTGATCAAAGATCAGAAGTCGCTCCTCGCTCATGATCTTGATCTCACCCAGAGGAACCGACTCAGTCTTCGATCCCTGCATCACCTTCTCGATACCGAAAGGACCATTCTCCGCTTCCCAGCGAGCAATGAATTCCTTCGCATTGTAGGGGTCGTAACCAAGAGACCGAACATCGTATTCGGAAGTCATGATAAATCGATCAAGATCCTCGTAGACTTCCATCATGTCGAGAATGTTTCCCGGCATCACATGGAGACTGCCCTCGTTGATAAACTCTTCGTACTTCTGCCGCATGGCGGCGGGAAGTTTCATCAACGTGAGCTCAGTGATGTAGCTCCGAGTCTTCACTCCATACTTCTCACGACCTAGTGGAAATAAGAATGTGAACGCACAGAAGTCATCACCTTGCGACAAATCGGCTCCGAGAGAACAGGGCATCTGCCAGAATTCTCGATGACGATGTGGAAGCGTCTCTTCATATGTAAAGAAATATGTATAACCCTCCATTGGAATGCCAAACCGCTTGGCGAGGATATCATTGCGAGAAGCAGGAGCTTTCTCGGCTCGCTCCACGTCAAGGTGATACGTTTCGTAGGAAACGGTCGCTCCCAAATTCGGATTCGCCTTAACCCACATCGCCGGGTCGGAGACTTCCTCGATTTCATCCAGCTTGTAATGCCAGATCGAAACGTGTGGTGCAAAGTACTCACCCTTGAGTATGTCTGCAAGCTCCATTTTGATGGTGTCACCGGAACCTGCTCTGACAGTTCCTTCCGAACTAATAGCTACAATTAAATAGTCCTCCAGCTTGGACGCTCCCTGTTCTACAGCGCCAACCACATCCTCTCTGAGATCGCCGGACAGCCATTCGTCGATCGTGGAGATCTTGGGTCGCAGTCCCTGCAACTTATTGATGGCCATCGGTCGAATCTCGAGCAACGAACCGGTGAGAAAATTCTCGATCCCCTTCTTCGTTGCCGCCAACTTGACTCGGTTGGCTCTGGATCCCGTTGTGTTCTGAAGAGATCCCTCTGTCAGGAACTTGAACAGCGGTCCACGAGCACGTGTAATCGATGTACGGATCGGAGAGACGACTTCATCAGCCTGTTTCATCGTCGGAGCAGTCGTTACCTGATGGGTAGTCGACGTGTCGACGTTGAGAAAGTAGCTCTGAATGACCGATGCGTACATCGATTTGGCGGCTCCACGTGCGACTATCAGGTACTGTTTGAGCGTCAGGCGTTTCTTGATCAGCCTTTTCTCGTAATGACCGCCATGGTTGTCCTTGGTAGGAACGTAGACGCTACGTTCGACGAAGTAGTACCAGCCAAAGATCTGTTCGGCCCAGAGCTTGAACGAATCGAGTAGATGAAGATCCGATCCATCCGTTAATGTCAACTCGCCTTCGCAGTAACGAATGAATCCCTCGACGGCCTCGTCATCGTAATAGATATTGAGATTATTGATCAGCGAATCGATCCGATTCATCTCCAAAGAGATTTCCCGATTGACAGGAATCTCTCCTCGGATGACCATTTCGCGAAATTGGCCGTAATAAATCGGGATGGCAGTATTAGAGAGGCTCAATCCAACCCCCTCTTTATGCGGCAGCCAATAGACCCAGTTGAATCATGCGTTTCCTGACTTGCTGAGATGCGACTTCATTTGCAGCATTTTGAGCTGTCTGTTTGCCTGTCTGTCCCAGAAGCTTCGCAACGAACTTCTGAGCAGGATTCTTCTGCGTGTACTGAAGTCGCTGTACGTTCTGTTCGAGCTGAATTCGCTTCGCATACTCATTCAACTGGTCATTCGTAAGTGCTTTGAGCCCACTTTTCTGTCCGATCTGTCCGATCTGTCGTACACGAACAGCTTCTGTGGTTGCGGGATGTCCTCTACCACCGGCAGACCTGAGACGCTTTCCGGTCACCCTCGAATCTCGAACAATGACTTCCTCGGGTCCCACAGTAGCCTTACGACGAACACCCCACTTCATACCTTTGACGCCGAAATGAAGAAGCTCGTTGACAATTTCTTCACCTTGACTCATGGCGTCTTCTACCAATTCGAAATCGACAAGGTATCCATCATCGTCAAAAATAGGACGTGCTCGAATTACGAGGTCAGCGTCTTTCTCTGTAATGGCGTGCTTAGCACTATCGACTTCTTTTACGTATGCAGTCCACATTCCATTCTTTGAGACGTAAAGTTTTGTCTCCCACTTACCAGAAGGACTGGTTTTCATGAATTTTGGCGCTGTCGCCCGGATATGCTTATCGAAAATCTTGCCATGCTCATCGTAATACTGCTTTGCGATGCCACTTTTTCGAAGCTCCGTGTTCGTACTAGCAGCTTTAATCTCTTTCTTAGCCTGACGAGTATTAAACTCCGGTCTTTTGTTAAGCGCCTTGACATCCGGCTTCATTGCCTTGAAAGTGGCTTTTCCGATTTGTCTATTGATTTTGCTGGTAAGAAATATCGAAGGAAACCGACCTCTGACCTGAGTACTCCTCCAACGTTCGTCGACACGACGTTCGGGTTTTCCACTAATTTCCGATAAAACCCCACGGCTAGACGTTCGTTCTCTTCGAACACCCCACTTCATACCTTTGACACCGAAATGGAGAATATGATCTACAAGTTCAGGAGCATTCATCTCCTCTCCTATTCTACTTCTTACGACTTCCTGATCTTGGCTTGGCAGCTGCCTTTTCCTCTGTCTTCATAGAAGTCGATTCCTCGGACTTCTCTTGAGACTCCTCTTGAGACTCCTCTTTCGGTTCAGGCTCTGTGGGGTTGTCTGGATCCTCAATAACCCCCATCCGAATCTGCCGTCGCTGATTGTCCGCTGCGATCTGTGCTTCCTGTGCCCTTCTTTCGGCTTCGCCACGGCTTTCAGCGTTTTCGTGCTTCTCTTCCTTCTTCTCTTCCTTCTCTTCCTTCTTATCCTGCTTCGAAACTTCTTGTTCTTCTTGCACTTCTGGTGCCATTATCCTCCCATCGTCTGAGTGTTCTCAGATTTGGGTCGAAATATGCATCGTCTTCGGTAAGCAAAGGAGGATCTGGATCAACCCAACCCGTTTCCTCTCGATGCACATTCAAACGCCACTCGAGCTCCTTGATCTGCCGCTCGGTCGCATCAATTAGATATGATGTTGTGGGTGGATCAAAGAGTTGTCGAACACGGAGAAAAACGTACGATTTAACCGAATTATACTGCAAATCGTCTTGAATGAAATCAGTCCAGACTGCACTCTCATCTTCGATCATAAAACCTTCAGCCGGACCAATTCCCAGCTGGGTGAGAGTAAAGAACGCAGTATTGATATGAGTGATGATATCGAGATCAAATACAGTATAATCTTGAGCAATCCCCAAAATTTTCTTTGTGCTAGTAAGAATACTCTGTTCCATTTTACTTCACCCCGTTCTTAAACTTAGGGTCCTCTTCGTCCGCGAAAATGGCTGTAGCCGTAACCGCTGTCCCACGGCACGAAAAACAGTACAAGACCCAAAATTACTAAAATAACGCCTAAGAGCGAATTAATGAAGAGCCAGACGATGATTCCAATGAGAATCAGAGCCAATCCCATGGCTCACTCTCCATCTGCCTCGTCGCCGTTGTTGGCATCGTCGTCTCCCTCGGGCCTCTGCTCGGGAGGAGCCGTATCGGGGGCCGGAACACCCTCAGGGGACGGCTGGCCAGGATCCTGCTCTGGCGAAGGGGGCTGAGGCTGATCGGGCTGATCGGGATTGTTCGGTTCCACGTTTTCTCCTTTTCATTCGAAGCCGAGCTTTTTCAAACGCTCGACCATTGTTTGGATTCTCTTACGATGGCGCCAATCGCTTAAAGATCGCTTCCAAAACGGTTTCTGCAACGTCCTCTTCAACTGCTGTACAAGCAAATCGTCCGAACGCGGCTCCGATGACCAATCGGGAGCATTCGGCTCTGTCTCTAGATTCGGCTTATGTGTCATGGTGCATCCCGGAGAAGGGCAATACCGCGGATCTCACTTGGATAACGAGTTCGGCGATAAGCACCTCCACCATTCGATTGACTCCCAGAAGTACCAGCACTGGTATTTCCACCCCAAGTAGGAATGCTTCCATCGGAATTCATCTTTCCACGAGCCATCTCCACGTGAACCCCATATCCACCGACAATCACCAGATCACACATCTTGACGGAGGAACGATTCGTTGACCAACCGCGAAACGGATATTGACCATTCTTAGCCATCCCCTCGATGGAGGCAACGCTGGCTAGATTGCTGTTCACCTTAAACCCACCCGCGGTCAGCGCATATTGACACCAGGACCCGCACCAAGCTGTACGATCGAGCCAATGCCCACTGGCAGTCACGTCCTGACATTTGTGAATACCGTTCGAGCGACTGTCGAAGTTGGAACCAGACGGATTCTCGGTAAACCCGACTCGAGCTTCCATATGCGCCTTGATCTTGTCCTTGAACGAGCCAGAAGCTGGCGCATCGTCCTCCGGCTCTTTATGAAAACGCTGATACGCCTCCTCGAGCAATCCAGCGGCGCGCTTGTTGATCGCAAGCGGTAACTTTCCCGCATTCGGTAATCCTTCGGGAATGCGCTGATAGATCAAAATATCGAAAGTACGATGACCAATCACGCCATTCGCTCCGGCAACCTCGGCTTGTCGTTGGATACCCTGAATTCCCGAGTCACCAACATTCGACCCCTTGCCATGAGCGAAATTGTTCGAATATGAGCGATCGAAATTTGTTGGACTCTGCGGTTTCCCATCTACAGTGAACCAACGGCCGAAATACCAGGCAATGATCTTGTAGACTTCGACATCAGGCCCATCTTCAACCGGCCCATCTGGATGATCTGGAGGATACAGTGGACGTGGAAAATTGAAGAACGGAGCTTCGCCGATGTCATAGACGGGCTCGAGCTCGTAGTACTTTGCCATTTAACCTCCCTCCCTTATGCACCCATAAATGGTGACCTGACCACCAGGATGATTGATGACGACTTCTCCCGTCTCGAACAAGTTCGGACAAGTAGTTGCTCCTGGATCTCCCTTTTCGCCTTTAGGACCAGGTGGTCCGGGCGGTCCCTGCTCACCATTACGAAGAGTAATAACTACTCTTTTCGGAGGATTATCTTGTCCAATCGCAGAGGCGATGAAGAATCCGGACGCAGCGGCGAGGATCGTAGATATAATCATGATGCTAACTGCTTTTTTCACTATGCTTCAATCCTTCCCTGAAAGCCTCCATTCGTTTTTCGCATTGGTCCATTTCGTGCTTGATTATCGCCTTGACGGCCCAAACCGAGCCAGCTACGCTAGACAACGCCGATACAACAGCCAGAATATACTCACTTGGAGGCATCTTCCGAAAGCGGTGGCGGCATATTACCGGCCATGCCTTGTACAGCCGGATGCATGACATTGACTGAGCAAATATCCTTCTCCTCGTCGCCGCCAACAACGCTCAGAATGCTGTTTGCAAGCGTGTTCGCATCCTCTTCTAGCTCTTCGCCCTCGGCGAGGGTAATCGAAACGTGAATCTGCATGGCCCTCCTATCCGACCCTTATCGGAGTCACTTCCAACCAGCGACCCCCGAAGCTCGCCTGCAAACCGCCTTGCGTGGAATACTTTGCCCGTAAAAGTGTTCCCACAGGCGTAATTGTTTTGCGAAGTTTTATTACACCATCTCCTCCGGCGAACTGAGCCGCGAAAATATGGCTACACGCTTCTGTGCCAAGTGCGGGAATACTCATATATGCTTCAAACACACCGGATACGGACGACTGCATCCGTGCGCCCCATTCCACATCGTAATCACCGGCAAGCGGCGGCGTTACATCCGGACCAAGCGTAGTAAGATCACCGTTTGTTGCACTTGCACGACTCTCACTTGCAGCGACGTAGCCATACAGCGATGGCCCGCCGACAA
>Ga0111538_10000870_pt1 | contig 41740 bp, 43 predicted proteins | sample SoiMethybrSBSTD1_FD_79669 | JGI IMG/M metagenome (GOLD analysis project Ga0111538, IMG submission 79669) | Bulk soil microbial communities from a Populus tree surrounding site in Tennessee, USA - Soil MetaG P. TD hybrid SBSTD1 (version 2)... | ecosystem: Environmental > Terrestrial > Soil >...
GAGCTTCGCACGAGGAGCTAAACGGTAACGAACAAACGGCCCACCACTTCTCCCCCCGTGGTGGCCCGTTGGCCGAGTCGGACGGCCGTTTTGAGGGGGCCGGGTTTCCGGCAGCGAACAGGACACTTCGCAATGAAGGATACGGATGTTCCGCAGCCCGGCTCCATTTTTTTCTTGACGATGACGGCCACGGATGGCCGGATTCTCACCAGCGGCGACCGCCGCTTCTCAAGCCGAATCTTCTACTGCGTGCCCGTCGCCGTCGGGCTTCAGATTTTGCTCGAGAAACTTGAGCGTCTGCTCCCACGCTTCGTTTGCAGCTTTCTCGTTGTAGCCCGCGCCAGTCGGAATCGCGAAGCCGTGGCCGACGCGCGAAACGATTAGCACCTCGGCGTTCTTGCCGAGATCGGCCAGCGCCGCACGAAATTCCTGCACTTCGCGCACGGGAATGCTGCGATCCTCAGCCCCAAAGAATCCGAGCACGGGGACATTGAGCGGCCTTAGCCGCTCGCGTGCCGTGACGACCTGGCCGTAGTACATGACCGCTGCGTCGAGCGCACCGGGATACTCGAAGGCCGTTTGCAGCGACCAACCTGCACCAAGGTCCCAGCCGATGGTCGCGATGCGCGGCGCCAACGCGTACTTTTCCAGATAGCTGTAGCCCTGCTGGAGGTTTCGCCGTGCGGCGTCGGGATCGGCGTACAAGTCGCCCATCAACGCATTCGCGGCCTCCGGCGTTTTCGCCGTCTTGCCACCGTAGAGATCGACGGCGAGGACGACGTAGCCATGACCCGCAAGGCCCCGCGTCAACGCCTTGATGTCGTCGTTAAGACCCCACGACTCGTGAATCACGATGATGCCGGGCAGCGGCTCCGCGGCATCCAGCGGCATTGCGAGATAGCCGACCAGGTTGCTGCGCGCCCCTTCGCCGTAGGCTACGGTCTGCTCGAGGAGCGGTATTTCCGGAGCGGCCTCCGCGGCCGGCGGCGCCGGCGTCTCGTGCTGATGCTCGGCCGGCGGCGCGGCGGGTGCAGCCGGTGCAGCAGCGACCGATGTCGCAGGCCCCTCGGACGACCCGCAGCCGCAGAGCAGCGCGCAAGCCACGATCGAAACCAACGCTCGCATTGTTTTCATGCGAAAACTGCATCACATGGCCCTATGACAGGGCAAGGCACTGCGTCGCTAACGCGCCTTGAACTCGAGTGCCTGCGCCCTACGCGGGCCGGCAATGTGCTGTCCGTCACGAAAAACCGGCGTGCCGTTCAGCACCGTCAGCTTGAGACGCCCGCGAAACTCCGTGCCCTCGAACGGCGACCAGCCGCATTTGTAAAGCACTTGCTTCGCGTCGACGCGCGTCGTCGCCGCCAAGTCGACGGCGATGAGGTCCGCGTAGTACCCCTCGCGAATAAAGCCGCGTTCCACGATTCCGAACAACCGCGCCGGATTGTGCGCAGCCTTCTCCACGATCTTCGGCAGAGTGAACAGCCCTTGCGCGTGCTGATCGAGCAGCATCAGCAGCGAGTGCTGCACGAGCGGCAGGCCCGACGGCGCCTCGAAGTAGCCGCGCGCTTTCTCGGCCAACGTATGCGGCGCGTGATCCGTCGCGATGACGTCGATGCGGTCCGAGACGACGGCGGCGCGCAGCGCGTCGCGGTCGGCGGTCGTCTTGATGGCGGGGTTGCACTTGATCTTGGTGCCGAGCGTCGCGTAGCTCGATTCGTCGAACCACAAATGATGAGTGCAGACCTCGGCGGTGATTCGTTTCGCCTCGATGGGGCCGGGCTCGAAGAGCTCGAGCTCGCGCGCGGTCGTCAAATGCAAGATGTGCAGCCGCGCGCCATGGCGCTTCGCGAGGCCGACGGCGAGCGACGACGATAGGTAGCACGCTTCTGCCGAGCGAATCAGTGGATGCGCCTCGATCGGCACGGCGTCGCCGTAACGCTCGCGGTACCGCTGTTCGTTCTCCCAGATCAACGGCGAGTACTCGCAATGCGTCGCGATCGGCACGCGCGCGCCGGCGAAAATGCCATCGAGCGTCGCGGGATCGTCGACGAGCATGTTGCCCGTCGACGCGCCCATGAACACTTTGACGCCACACGCGTCCTCGGGCCCTACGCGCTTGATCTCCTCGAGGTTCGTGTTCGTCGCACCGAGATAAAACCCGTAGTTGACGTGGCAGGTCGCCGCCGCGATGCGTTTCTTATCGGCGAGCGCGGCCCGATCCGTCGTCGGCGGCTGCGTGTTCGGCATGTCGAGGAAGCTCGTGACGCCGCCGCAGACGGCTGCGAGCGACTCGGTCGCAAGCGTGGCCTTGTGCGTGAGGCCCGGCTCGCGGCAATGGACTTGATCGTCGATGAGGCCCGGCAAGAGATGTAACCCGCCCAAATCGATCGTCGTCGTGCCTGCCGGCACGGCACCGGTTCCGATGCGCTCGATACGCTCGTCGCGAATCAGCACGTCGGCGGCGACGATGCGCCCTTCGTTGACGAGCTGCGCGTTGACCAACTGCAGAGTGCTCATGACTGCCTACGCCTTTCCCGCAAATCGATCCGTCGCCGCGACGAGCTCCGACGTAATCCCCGGCTCGTACGCCGAATGCCCCGCGTCGGGCACGATCCTGAAGTCGGCTTCGGGCCAGCGCCGAGCGAGCTCGAACGCAGTGTCGATCGGGCAAACGACATCGTAGCGTCCGTGCACGATCACGCCGGGTATGCCGCGAATCCGCTCGACGGCGTCGAGCAACTGGTTCTCGTGCTCGAAGAAGCCTCGATTGACGAAATAGTGCGCCTCGATGCGCGCCAGCGCGAGCGCGAACTCCGGAGCTCCGAACTGGTCCTCGCGCTTCGAGTTCGCGAGCAGCGAGCTCGTCGCACCCTCCCAGACCGACCACGCGCGCGCGGCGTCGAGACGAACGGTTGGATCGTCGGATAGCAGGCGCCGATGGAATGCAGCGATTAGATCGTGGCGCTCTTCGGGCGGAATCGGCGCGACGTATTTCTCCCACTGATCGGGAAACAGCAGGCTCGCACCGAACTGATAGAACCAGGTGAGCTCGAGCCGCCGCAGCAGGAAAATGCCGCGCAGCACGAGCTCGCTCACGGCGCTCGGATGCGTCTCGGCATAGGCCAACGCCAACGTGCTGCCCCACGAGCCGCCGAACACGAGCCACCGATCAATCGCAAGATGCCGCCGCAGAAGCTCCATGTCGTCGACGAGGTGCCAAGTCGTGTTCGCTTCGAGCGAGGCATGCGGGAGGCTCCGTCCCGAGCCGCGCTGATCGAACACGACGATCAGATAGCGTTTGGGATCGAAGAAACGCCGCGCGTTGACGTCGCCGCCGCCGCCCGGACCGCCGTGGACGAACACCGCCGGCTTGCCGTCGGGGTTGCCCGACTGCTCGTAATAGACGTCGTGGCCGTCGCCGACGGCGAGATAGCCCGTCTCGAACGGCTCGATCGGCGGATATTGCGTGCGGGTGCTCATGACTCCTTGCCGTACGTTCCTATGCGCTGCGCTACGTCCTCGCGCTTATACTCACCCAACTTCGAGCGCGGCGCACGGAAGGTATGCTAAGGAAGTTGTGTGTCGTCGCCGAGGCGATCGTCAGGACGCGAGCGTGTGCGCGAATGCATGCGACGCTCGGTCGTCGTCGGACGAATCTCTCGGGAATCCATGAACGTTCTGTAACTTGAAAGAGCTTATGCGTCGTATGCAGAATGCTCCGCCTTTCGGCGGCGACCGCACGCAAACTAACCGTCCGTCACCGAGTTTCCGATGATCGAAGTTCAGAACCTAACGAAAGAATACGGTAGGTTTCGCGCCGTAGATGACTTGAGCTTCCGCGTGGCTCCCGGCGAAGTGCTCGGCTTCCTGGGGCCGAACGGCGCCGGCAAGACGACCACGATGCGCATCGTCGCCGGTTTCCTGCCCGCAACGGCCGGCCGCGTGCTGGTCTGCGGCTCGGACATCGAGACACAAGCCGTCGAGGCCAAACGCCGCGTCGGCTACTTGCCCGAAGGCGCGCCGAGCTATCCCGAGATGACGCCGCGCTCGTTCCTCGAGTTCATCGCCGACGCGCGTCGCATTGCCCCGGCGTCGCGGCGGCAGCGCCTCGACGAAGTATTTCAATTACTGCATCTCGAGAGCGTGCTCGAGCAGAACATCGACACGTTGTCGAAAGGCTATCGGCGGCGCGTCGGCCTCGCGCAGGCCATCCTGCACGACCCCGAGGTGTTGATCCTCGACGAGCCGACCGACGGCCTCGACCCGAACCAGAAACACGAGGTCCGCGAGCTGATCGGGCGCATGGCCAAGTCGAAGATCATCGTGATCTCGACGCACCTGCTCGAGGAGGTCGAGGCGGTCTGCAACCGCGCGATCATCATCGCGCGCGGCAAGATCCTCGCCGACGACACGCCGCGCGGACTCGAAGCGCAATCGCGCTTCTACAACGCTGTCTCGCTGAAGCTCACGAATCCCGAGCTCATCCCGGCCGCGCGCAATGCGATCAAGCTGCTGCCCGAGGTCGCGAGCACCGAGCTCGACGAGAAGAACGGCCGCATCACGGCGTTTCCGAAGCCGGGCAAGTTGCCGCTCGCGCCGATCAATGCGCTCGCCGAGCGCCAGCATTGGCCGCTCGCCGAGCTGCACCTCGAATCCGGCCGCCTCGACGAAGTGTTTCGCACGATCACGGGAGGCGCCACGGCATGAGCGGCGTCGCAGCGGTCTTCAAGCGCGAGCTCGCGAGCTACTTCGCGACGCCGATCGCGTACGTGTTCATCGTGATCTTCCTGATCGTCTCGGGTTGTTTCACGTTCTTCTTCGGCGGCTTCTACGAGGCCGGTCAGGCCGACCTCGGCGCGTTCTTCTACTGGCACCCGTGGCTGTACTTGCTGCTCGTGCCGGCCTTGAGCATGCGGCTCTGGGCCGAGGAGCGAAAGTCGGGCAGCATCGAGCTGCTCATGACGTTGCCGCTCGAGACGTGGCAAGTCGTCGCCGGCAAGTTCCTTGCCGCCTGGGCGTTCACGGCGATCGCCGTCGCACTGACGTTTCCCATCTGGATCACCGTCAATTACCTCGGCGAGCCCGACAACGGCGTGATCTTCGCCGCGTATCTCGGCAGCATCCTGATGGCCGGCGGCTTTCTCGCCGTCGGTGCCTGCTTGTCCGCCGCGACGAAGAATCAGGTCATCGCCTTCATCCTGTCGGTCGTCACGTGTTTCGCATTGCTGGTTCCCGGCGTTGGCCTCGTGCAGCAGGTCCTGTCGGGCATCGCGCCGCAGTGGCTCGTGGACGGGCTCACGAGCATCGGACCGCAGGCGCATTTCGACTACATCAGCAAAGGCGTCATCGATCTGCGCGACATCGTCTACTTCGCGCTCTTGATCGGCATCGCGCTCTACGCGAACACGGTCGTGCTCGAGCTCAAGAAGGCGGACTGACGGAATGAGCACAGCGAGTAAGAACAAGCTCGGCTACATCACGCTCGCGCTCCTCGCGGTGGCGTTCGTGATTGGGGCCGTCGCATCGAACGCTTGGCTGCGCGGCATGCGCGTCGATCTCACCGCGAACAATCTCTACACGTTGAGCGACGGCACGAAGGCAGTCCTCGGCGGCATCAACGAGCCGATCAATCTCTATTTCTTCTTCTCGAACGAAGCGACGGCCAACTTGCCGAGCCTGCGCACCTACGCCACGCGCGTCCGCGAGATGCTCGAGGAATTCGCGGCGCGAGCGCCCGAGGGCAAGCTCGTGCTGAATTTCGTCGACCCGCAACCGTTCTCCGAGGAAGAGGACCGCGCGGAGCAGTTGGGACTGCAGCCTGCCAACGTCGGGCAGGGCGGCGAAGCCGTCTACTTCGGCCTCGCGGGCACGAACAGCATCGGCACGTCGGATCGCATCGGAATCTTCGACCCACGCAAGGAGGCGTTCCTCGAGTACGACATCGCGCGCCTCGTCTACAACCTCGCGAACACCGACAAGACCGTCGTCGGCTTGCTCTCGACCGCTCCGATCGGCGGCGGCTTCGATCCCGCGTCGCAGCAGCCGGCACAAGCTTGGGTCGTCGTCGATCAAGCGAAGCAGGTGCTCGAGGTTCGCAACTTGCAGCCGAACCAGCTCTCGATCGACAAGGACATCGACGTACTCTGGATCGTGCATCCGACGATGCTCGACGACAGCACGCTCTACGCGATCGACCAGTTCGTCATGCGCGGCGGCCGCGCGCTGATCTTCGTCGATCCAAATGCGGAGATTCTCGCCGGCCCCGACCCGTCGGGGCTGGGCATCGGGGGTTCCGCGTCGACCTCGACGCTCGGGAAGTTGTTCGACGCCTGGGGCGTCAAGTTCGATACGACCAACGTCGTCACCGACAACCGGTACGGGCTCAGCATCGGCGGCCGCTTCCAGCCCATGCGCCACATCGGCCTGATCGGTCTCGATAAAGAAGCCATGAGTCAGGACGACCCGATCACCTCGGGCTTGAGCTCCGTCAACTTCGGCGTCACGGGGCATTTCGAGCTTGCCGACGGCGCGACCGCAAAGCTGACGCCGCTGATCAGCTCGAGCGCCGAATCCGAGCTCATGCCGGCCGAACGGTTCCAGTTCTTGCCGGATCCCGAGGAGCTCCTGAAGGGTTTCACGCCGAGCGGCAAGAACTACGTGCTTGCCGCGCGGCTCTCCGGTCCGCTGAAGTCCGCGTTCCCCGACGGCGCGCCGACTGCCGAAGGACGCGAGGCGCCCGTGGACGCGGCGCTTGCAAGCGCGCACCTCGCCTCGACCGAGAATGCGAACCTCGTGCTGGTCGGTGACGTCGACGTCCTGAGCGACCGGCTCTGGGTGCAAGCGCAGAACTTCCTCGGGCAGCGGATCTACCAGACGTTTGCGAACAACGGCGACTTCGTCATCAACGCGCTCGACAATCTTTCCGGCAGCGCCGCACTGATCGGCTTGCGCAGCCGCGCGACCTATACGCGCCCGTTCACGACCGTCGACGAGCTGCGCCGCCGCGCGGACCTCACGTTCCGCGCCACCGAGGATCGCCTCGAGGCCGAGCTCACGCAGACGGAACAGCGTTTGGGTGAGTTGCAATCATCGCGCAGCGACGGCAACTCGCTGCTGATGAGCCCCGAGCAGCAGGCCGAGCTCCAGCGCTTCCTCGACGAGCAGGTGCGCATCCGGCAAGAGCTGCGTTCCGTGCGCCGCAATCTCGACGCCGACATCGACCGGCTCGGCACCACGCTCAAGGTCGTCAACATCGTGCTCATGCCCATTCTGTTGACGCTCGCCGCGCTCGGCGTGGTCCTGATGCGCCGCCGGAAAAAGGCTCGCTCATGAGCAAGCGCACCGTCACGATCCTGGCCGCGGCGCTCGTCGTGCTGCTCGCGCTCGTGATTTTCGGGCAACGCCCTTCGGCGCCCGTGGGCAGCGGCTCCGCACTCGTGCCCGATCTTGCGGCCGCCGTCGGCGACCTCGAGCGCGTGACCGTCGTCAAGGCGAACGGCGAAACCGTCGCCACGCTCGAGAAACGCCCCGACAGTTGGGTCGTCGCCGACAAGCACGGCTACGTCGCGAACGCCACCAAGCTGCGGCAAGCGCTGACGGCGCTCGAGGAAGCGAAAATCGTCGAGCAGAAGACGGCGAATCCCGAGCTCTACGCGCGCCTCGGCGTCGAGGACGTCACGGCCGCGAACGCCGCGGGCGTCAGCATCGCGTTAACGGCGGCCGGGCACGAACTGCCGACCGTCGTCCTCGGCAACACCGAGGGATCGAAGTACCGCTACGCGCGGCGCGCGGGCGAGGCGCAAAGCTACCTCATTGATCGCAATCCCGATGTGCCGCGCACGGCGGCGCAGTGGGTCGATTCGGTCATCATCGACGTCCGCGGCGATCGCGTCCGCGACGTCACGATTACGCACGACGACGGCGAGGTCGTTCACCTCTCGAAGGCGAGCGCCGAGCTCGCCAACTTCGAGGTCGACGGTGTTCCGAAGGGCCGCGAGCTCTCGTATCCCGGCGTCGCGAACGTCATCGGCAACGCGCTGCGCGAGCTGAATCTCGAGGATGTCGAGCCCGCCGCGGCGCCCGCCGACAAACCGACGATCGTCGAATTTCGGACGTTCGATGGGCTCGTCGTGCGCGTCACTGGCGTGAAGAGCAACGACGCAAGCTGGATCTCGCTCGAGGCGAGCGTCGACGCCGCACAAGCGGCCGCGGCGCCCCCGCCCGCTGCCCCCGCAGACGGGGCCTCCGCGGCGCCGGCCGCGGACCCGAACGCCGAGGCCGCGCGCATCAACGCCAAGGTCGGCGGCTGGCGCTACAAGATCGCCGCCTACCAGTACGACCAGATGACGCGCCGCATCGCGGATCTGCTGAAGGCTCCGCCGGCCGCCTAAGAGGTGCCGGTGTTACGGTTTCGGTTCGCGTCAGGCAGCGGGCGGGCGCCGGCGTCGCCTCACGCCAACGAGCCGAAACCGTAACACCGGCACCTCTCGCCTTAACGGCACCGGGGCTGCCCGGTACACTGCGTGCCTTCCTTGCCTAGGCAACCATGAGCACGCAACCGAAGTCGTATCCGATTGCCGCGGGCTACGCGCCGCTGATCGCGCGCGCTCGCGTCTACGACGTCGCGATCGAGTCGCCGCTCGACCGCGCGCCGCGCCTATCCGCGCGGCTCGGCCACGACATCTATTTGAAACGCGAAGACCTGCAGGCGGTGTTCTCGTTCAAGCTGCGCGGCTCGCACAACAAGCTCGCGCAGACTGAGGCCGAGAAGCTCGCGAACGGCGTCATCTGCAGCTCGGCCGGCAACCATGCGCAAGGCGTCGCGCTCGCGGCGGGCAAGCGCGGCCTGCGCGCCGTCATCGTGATGCCGAAGACGACGCCATCGATCAAAGTCGACGCCGTCGTCGCGCTCGGCGGCGAGGCGGTGCTGCACGGGTTGACATACGACGACGCGAGCGCGCACGCACGCAAGCTCGAAGCGGCCCAGGGCCTCTGCTTCGTGCATCCGTTCAACGATCCCGACGTCATCGCGGGTCAGGGCACGATCGGTGCCGAGCTCGAGCGGCAGTGGCCGCGCGTGCCGGACGCCGTCTTCGTTCCCGTCGGCGGCGGCGGGTTGATCAGCGGCATCGGCGCGTATCTCAAGCATCGTTACCCCGGCATCAAAGTCGTCGGTGTCGAGCCCTACGAGTCGGCGAGCATGTACGAGTCGCTGCGCGCGGGCCGCATCGTCACGCTCGATCGCGTCGGCACATTCGCCGACGGCGTCGCCGTGCGGCGCGTCGGCGAGGAGACATTTCGAGTCGCGAGCGAGGTCGTCGACGAGATCATCCTCGTCAACACCGACGAGATCTGCGCCGCGATCAAAGACATCTTCGAGGACGTGAGGGGCGTCGTGGAGCCGGCCGGTGCGCTGGCCGTCGCCGGCATGAAGCGTTACGCAGAGCGCACGAGTGCGCGCGGCTCGACGTTCGTCGCCGTGAACAGCGGCGCGAACATGAACTTCGCCCGCTTGCGTCACGTCACCGAGCGCGCGGAGATCGGCGAGCATCGCGAGGCGCTGCTGGCCGTCGAGATCCCGGAGCGCCCCGGCGCGTTCTTGAAGTTCTGCGAGGCGCTCGGCGAGCGCAACATCACGGAGTTCAACTACCGGTACGCGGCGGGCGCCAAAGCGCGCATCTTCGTCGGCGTCACGCTGCAGCGCGGCGCGGCCGAAGCGGCCGAGATCGTCGCCCTGCTCGAAGCCCAGGGCTATCCCGTGCTCGACCTGAGCGGCAACGAGCTCGCGAAGCTACACGTTCGCCATCTCGTCGGCGGCCAAGTGCCGGGACTCAAGACCGAGCTGCTGTACCGTTTCGAGTTTCCCGAGCGTCCCGGCGCGCTGCACAACTTCCTGCAGGCGATCGGCGAGCTCTGGAACATCAGCCTGTTCCACTACCGCAACCACGGCTCCGACTACGGCCGCGTGCTGGCCGGCGTGCAAGTGCCGGAGAGCGACCGCGCCGAGTTCGCGCGCCATCTCGCGCAACTCGGCTACACGCACTGGGACGAAACCGAGAATCCGGCGTATCGGCTGTTCTTGAAAGCGCCCTGATGAATCCCTACGCGCCTCGCACAGCAGCCGTCGCCGACGCGCCAGAAATAGGCACAGCCAGCGTGTGGATGACGAGAGTGCTGGCACTTTTTTTCGCGGTCTATGCGCTCTATTGCTGCTGGACCCTTCTCTACAACATCAGCCCGATCGCGATCGTCACGGCTGGCGTGTTCGGTTCCGCAGGCGTCGGGCTTTGGCGCATGCGGCCATGGTCGCGCTGGATCGTTTATTCGATCTCTACAGTGCTGTGCCTATATTTCGTCTGGTATTTTTCGAGAGCGGTACAGGACGGCTGGCCATACGAGAGCGCGACGAGAGCCTTTGCAACGTTGGTACCAGGCTTGGTGCTGTTGCTGTTCGGAATAGCTACCGCGGTCCACGTGAGAAGGGTGTTCGGGCGGCGGTGACCAGTCAGCGCTCCCGGACTCTTTCGACGCAGCGGTCATGGCAAGCCCTGGTTTCGGCGACGAGCTGATCCACGATCGCAAGCATCGTCGGCCACGGCGCTTCGCGCACGGTTGCATCACTCGGGCGTTGCGGGTTCGTCGAGTAGCGGCCGGCGACGACGAGCGTGGGCGTCGCGACGATTCCGTACTCGCGGTTCAAGGCGACGGCACGCTGCATTCGCGCGTCGACCTCGCTCGAGTCGAACGTAGCGTCGAACGTTGCGGTATCGACGCCGAAGCGCCGGAAGAAATCCGCGAGCGCCGTGCGCGAAGCCAACCCATTGCCGCGCTCGTGGATCTCCTCGAAGAACGCGTCCTGCATCGCGTCGAGCTTGCCGAGCGCCTCGGCCGTGTAATACGCGCGGGCCTGGAGCTCCGCTTGCGGAGTGAACATCGCGGGAACGCGTGTCAGCGACACGTCGCTCGGCGCGCTTGCCTCCCATCGGTCGAGCTCGGGTTCGAATGTGTAGCAGGGGAAGCAGAAGAACATGAAGAACTCGATCACCTCGATTTTCCCCGTCGCGCCTGCGGCGGCCCGCGCCGTTAAGCCGGGCAGCATCAAGTAGTCGCGGCCTGCGACGAACGGCGACGCGGCCAACGGTGACGCGCCAACCGCCGGCGCAGGAGCGGATGAGAGCTCGGCTGGCGCGCTTGGCTCGAGGGCGCGCATGAGCGGCGTCATCGTCATTGGTAAGCGGGCTGCAATCGCGACGATGGCGAGAACTGCCGCCGCGCCAGCGAGCCAAAACCAGCGGCTGCGGCCCATTGCTTCTCGCCGCACGGGCGCCGCCGCGCCAACGCGATGCCGCACTGCGGCGAACAGCTCCGGCGCCGGCTCCGCGATCGTCTCGCCGCGCAGCGCATCGTCGGCCGCCCACGCTGCAGAGCACCGCGCGCAGCCGCTGACGTGCTCGACCGCGCGCTGCCGCTCGGGTGGGCTCAAGCGCGCGACGAGATGGTCATCGAGAATCGAGTCGATCGTCTCGCAGTTCATCATTGATTCTCCACGAGGCGAAGCGCCGGCGAATTCGCGTCCGCCGCCAGCAGCTTCGCAAGGCGTTGGCGGGCGCGATGCAGCCGAGCGCTCAACGCGTTCTTGTTGACGCCGAAGATCGCCGCGAGCTCTTCGAGGTCGTGCCCTTCCGAGTGCAGCGACAAGAGTGCCTTCTGCTCCGTGTCGAGCCGGTCCCAAACCGCCGCCAACCGTTCGTGCAGCCGCCCCGCTTCGGCGAGTCGCTCGGGCCCCGCCTCCTCGCTGGGCGGCGCGCCCGCCGCATCGTCGCCGGGTAACGAGATGCTGAGCTGACGCCGCTTGCGCCGCGTCGCGTCGATGAACAGGTGATAGAGCGCGCGCATGAGCCAGGCACGTGCATTTGTTACGGCCGAGAGGTCGTCGAGCCGCGAAAAGGCGCGCAAGCAGACTTCTTGAACGAGATCCTCGGCATCGGCACGCCGCCGCGTGAGCCTCATCGCGGCGCGATAGAGCGCCGCGAAATGCGGTTGCACCAGGCTTGCGAACCTCTGCTCGACTACGTCGCTCATGGGCCTCGTCCGCGCACTATGCGCCTAAGACGCTCGCCGCAGAGAACGCTTACGGGTGCTGGACGAGGATTCGGGCGACCGCCATGGATGGCGGGAGTGCCGCAAATGCAGGAGCAATTTGCGGCCGGTCAGTCGACGCCGATGTGCGCGAGCTTCGAGGTCTGCGACAGCCGATAGAAGCGGCGCAGCTCGCGCTGAGCGGCCGCCTCGTCGTCGCCCGCGAGCGTTGGCTCGAGCCGCCGGCAGTACTTCGCCGCGTAGCGATTCGCGCGGCGATAGCGCTCGCGCTCGTGCTCGGCGAGCTCGGCGGCCAGAGTCGGCGAGTCGAACAGCCAGGCATGCAAGCCGCTCGGCTCGCGACCCGTCTGCTCGCGCAGCAGCATTCCGGTGGTCACGAACTTGTCGACCTCGGCTTGCAGCTCGAGCTCGAACAACGAGACCGTCTTGTCGCGCGCGGCGTTCCACGCGTAGTAAGTGAAGTGGCTGACGCCCTCGAGCGCCGCCCAGAAGTCCGCGAGGTTGTCGCCGTCGAGCTTCGTAAGCGGATCGTGCCGGTCGAGCCGATCGAGCAGCTCGCGCTCGAGATAGAGCGCGACATCGGCTTCGCCGTCGGCTTCGGCGATCAGGAGCTTCTCGTCGACCTTACGTCCGCCGGAGTCGAGCGAGCGAGCGAGCTCCGGGTCCGTGATCAAGAAATCGCTGACGGCGTAGCCGACCTCTAGCGCGTAGAGCTCGTGCAGCATCGCCTCGAGCTTGTGGATCAGCATCGCTAGTGGCGCGTCTTCACGTTCAGCGTCGCGTTCGGCTCGAGGCCGTGCTCGCGCAGCAGCCGTGCGGCGCGACCGCTTCCCGTGCGCAACCAAGTCTCGTAGAGGCGCAGCACGTCGATCGCGGCCGCGCGACCTGAGTCGCGGATCTCGGCGAGCACGTCGACGAAGTCGCGAAACTTCTCCGCGAGCTCGGCGAAGACGGTGCCGAACGCGCGGCCTTCGCGCGTGCCGCGCACGTTGTCCGACAGCCGCCCGTAAGCAGCGCCGCCCATGTCGATGTAGTAGTCGACGTCGACGAGCTTGCGCGCAAAACCGTCGCCAAAGAAGCCGGCGACGAACAACGACGTGTCGCCGGCTCGGCGCAGTAGCGCGTTGCGCGCCTCACGATGCGGGCTGTCGGCGGCAGCCGCGAGCAACAGCGCGACCGGCTGCAGACCCGGGCCCGGTTTTCCCTGCTCGTAGAGCGACTCGTACCGGGCGAACAGCGTCAGCAGATTGACGACGTAGTAAGCGGTGTGATCGTCGGCCGCGACGCCCTGCTTGGCCATGGCGTCGGCGACGGAGTCCCTGAAGAATTCTTGCAGACTTGCGACAGCGTGTACCCGATCCGTCGGTGCGCGCAAAAACGTCTCCCGCAACCTCGGCGTTGCGCTGCCGCACACGACGGCAGAGCGTGCCGCTTGCTTTCGAGTATAGATGTGCGGCGCACGGAATCTACAAACAGCTTCACGTTTCTTCGGCTTGACGCACGCGCGCCTCTACCGCACCTAGCATTCGCGCGCAGTGGCCGTGAATGCGCTCGTACCAGTGTCGCCGGCGCAACGCGGCGGCGCCGTTCAGCGAATAGCGCGCGTCGAGCAGCACGCAGGCGCCTTCGTCCTTCGGCTCGATGCGCCAGTGCAGGCGAAGGCTCACGCAGCACGGCGGATCGAGCAGCGTTTCCTGTAGTGTCATCGACACGGGGCGCAGGCACGCGAGCACCCGGCCGCGCCGCAACACTTTGCCGCGTTGCGCTTCGTACCGGTGCCCCGGCAACGGCAGCGTCGTGCCGAGCACGAGCGCACTGCCGCCCCACCGGCCTTTCGCGGCAACGTCGACGAGCGCCGTGAACGCGTCCGTCAACGCGCAACCAACTTCGATCTCGTGGCGTTGCTTGAGCACGGTCGTCCTCCCTGACTCACGCCTTGTGAGCGAAGCTAACGCGCGCCACAGCGGCTCGCGACACGCGAATCCGGGCGGAACGCCTAGGTTTGCGCTAGGGAATCAGGATGGTCGAGCCGGTCGTCTTGCGCGCCTCGAGGTCGCGATGCGCTTGGGCGGCATCGACGAGCGCGTAAGTTTGGTTGACCTCGATCTTGAGGCGCCGCTTCTCGACGAGCGAGAACAATTCAGCGGCCCCTGCTTCGAGCGAAGTGCGCTCGTTGATGAAGTCGTAGAGCGTTGGGCGCGTAACGTACAACGATCCGCGCCGCGTCAGCTCGTGCAACGAGAACGGCTCGACCTTGCCGGACGCGTTGCCGAAGCTCACGAGAACGCCGTGCGGCCGCAGGCAATCGAGCGATTGATAGAACGTCGTTCGCCCGACGGAGTCGTAGACGACGGGAACGCCGCCATTCGAGAGCTCGCGCACGCGGCGCGGAATATCGTCGCCGTCGAGCAGCACGTGCTCGCAACCGTGTTTGAGCGCGAGCTCGCGCTTTTCCGGCGTGCTCACGACGCCGATGACGCGCGCGCCGAGCTCGCGCGCCCACTGGGCCGCGATCAGCCCGACGCCGCCCGCCGCCGCATAGAGCAGGATCCAGTCTCCCGGCGCGACCTTGAAGCTGCGCTTGAGCAGGTACCAGGCCGTGAGGCCCTTCAGCATGATTGCGGCGCCGATCTTCTCGTCAATTGCCGAAGGCAGCTTGACGAGCCAGCGCGCGTCGATGACGCGCTCGTCGGAGTACGAGCCGAGCGAGCTCGACGCCGTGTACGCGACGCGGTCGCCGACCTTCACGTGCTCGACCTTTGGACCGACGGCCGTCACGACACCCGCGCCCTCGCCACCGAGGCCGCTCGGCAACGTGAGCGGATAGAGACCCGTACGGTGATAGATGTCGATGAAGTTGACGCCGATCGCGCGATGCGCGACGCGCGCCTCGCCCTCGCTTGGGGGCGCGACCTCGATTTCGCGGAGCTCGAGAACTTCGGGCCCACCAAACGATTCGAAACGGATAGCCCGAGTCATGACATCTAAGACCTTGCGGCGCTGTTAGAATCGCCGCCCTGTTTTCGGAATATAGCATTCGATGAACGACCATCTCGTGATCGTCGGCGGCGGCCAAGCGGCCGCGCAAGCGGTTCAGTCGCTGCGACAGCAGAGTTTTACGGGCGCGATCACGCTGCTCTCCGACGAGCCGCATCCGCCGTATCAACGTCCGCCACTATCGAAGAAGTATTTTGCGGGCGAGCTCGCGCGCGAGCGCTTGCTGCTCCGGCCCGCTGCGTTCTACGCGGAGAAAGGCGTAGCGCTCGAGCTCGGCGCTCGCGTCGAGGAGATCGAGCCGGCCGAACGCCGCGTCCGCCTGCGCGACGGCCGCACGCTTGCGTACGACCGCCTGCTGCTCGCGACGGGTAGCCGCGCGCGAGTGCTGCCCGTGCCGGGCGCGGACCTACCTGGCGTGCACTACTTCCGCACGATCGCCGACGTCGACTCGATCCTCGTATCCCTCGCGCCTGGTGCGCGCGCCGTGCTCGTCGGTGCCGGCTACATCGGGCTCGAGGTCGCCGCCAGCGCGCGTCAGCGCGGCTTCGACGTCACGGTGTTAGAAGCGGCCGACCGCGTCATGTCGCGCACGGTCAGCGCGGAGGTCTCGGCATTCTACGAGGCGTGTCATCGCACCGCCGGCGTCGCGATTCACTGCAACGCCGGCGTCAAGGCGTTCCACGGCGGAGCTCGCGTGACGGCGGTCGAGACGACCGACGGCCGGCAATTTGCTTGCGACGTCGCGATCATCGGCATCGGCATCGAGCCGAACGTCGAGCTCGCGGCGCGTGCCGGCCTTCCGTGCAGCAACGGGATCGTCGTCGACGAGCTCGCGCGAACGGCCGATCCGAACATCGTCGCGGCCGGGGATTGCACGAACCATCCGCTCCCGCTGCTCGAGCGGCGCGTGCGTCTCGAGTCCGTGCCGAACGCGATTCACCAGGCCAAAGTCGCGGCCGCGTCGCTGGTCGGCACGCCGTCGCCGTACTCGGAAGTGCCGTGGTTCTGGTCCGATCAATACGACCTGAAGCTGCAGATCGCGGGGCTGTCGACGGGCTACGACGAGGTCGTGCTGCGCGGCGACCCGGCCACGCGGAGCTTCGCGGCGTTCTATTTGCGAGCGGGGCAGCTGCTCGCCGTCGACGCCGTCAACAGCCCAAAGGAGTTCATCGCCGGCAAGAAGCTCGTCGCAAATCGCGCGCGCATCGCACCCGACGTGCTGCGCGACGTGACGATCGACCTGACGCCGCTGGCGACCGCCATGGATGGCGGGAGTGCCGCAACTCCAAGGAGCTGAGTTGCGGCCGACCGCCACGGATGGCGGGAGTGCCGCAACTCCAAGGAGCTGAGTTGCGGCCGACCGCCATGGACGGCGGGAGTGCCGCAAATCCACGGAGCTGATTTGCGGCCGGGGTAGGCGTTGCCGGCGCCGCGGCTATTGTGCCGCGACGCGCGGACCTGGAAGGTTCAAGTACAGCTCGCCGTTCGCGAGCGCGGCGTCGCGCGCAGGGTCGAGCGACGTGACCTCGTAGTGCTCGACGGCGCTGCCGGCACTGCCGCGAAACGCCCCCGTGAGGCCGACGACGTTCGCGGTGTCGTCCGCGCTGGGACCCACCGTCGGCCAATACTCGGCGGGGCCGATCCACGGCCGGTCGAGATACCAAACGGGTACGAGCTTTTCCTTCAAGAACGGCCAAGCGTTCGAATCGGCGTGCACGTAGAACGTGCCCTCGTTCGGAATCGTGACGAGCCAGTCGTCGCTGACCAGCATGCCGCTCAGCAGCAGATCGCTGCGGGGAGACGTCGTGAGCAGCCGGCTCGCGACCGCGACCGGCTGATTCGAGCCGTCGTTGAGCACGAGACCCAGCACGGCGGCTCGGTGAATCGTGTCTTCCCAGAGCGCGTCGTCGCCGGCGTCTTGCCCGAACAGCTGCGCATCCTCTCCGACCGCGAAATCCAGAACCTGCCCCGGCAAGGAGTAGCGCAGCACGCGGTCGGTCGCGGCCGGCATCGTCGCCGACTTGTCGAGCAACGGATTGAAGTAGACGATCGCGCCGGCGGCGGCTGCGCCGAATACGAGACCGATGATCGCGACGAATAGGTATCTCATTACAGCCTGCTCGTGACGGTGGCGAGCTCGATCGTGCCGCTGACCCGGCCATCCTCGTCGACGGCGGCGACAGTCCACGTCTCCGTGTAGATTCCGATGAGGCCTTCGAACTCGCCGGTGCCGGTGTTCACTACACCTCCGCCGTCTTGCGTCATCGACACTCTCGCGTCACCGTTCCAGCTTCTGCCTGCGCTGTAGCCGCGCGAGCGAAGCTCCGTGTCGAGCGCGTCCCGCTTTTCACCGTTAGCGCTCATGACGAGTGCCCCGCGGCTCGGGATCAAAACGGACCAGGTCGCCGTCGAGTCAGCGGTGCCGTCCCAATGGCGCGCGGCGACCCCGATGACGTTGCCCGCTGAATCGCGGACCTTGAAGTGCTCGACGAGCAGCGGCTCGGCCGCGAACTGCGACGGCAGTGCCATCGCGCTGGCGCCCAATGAGCGCAGGCCTCCAGATTCGCCGTTGGTCGCCGCGATGCGGTCGATCGGCAGCCGAATCACGAACTCTTCGGCACGGCCGCCGTTCGCGACCACCGCTGTTTGCGACGGCAGCCGGGTGTGCTCGAGCCCCGGCACGTAGTGAGCGCCGGCGAGCGTGCCCGCGAAGCCGATCAACAGGGCCAATACAAAGACGATCTTCATGCCTATCCCGAGTGGCCGAAGGTGCCAAGTATCGGCGCGGGACGGTCGGCCCGACGGTTAACGACTTCACAGAACAGGACGGGTCGATCGACCGGGTCTAGGACTGTGTGAAGTAGTCCCGCAAATAGTCCGCAAACGGGCGGGGATCCTTGCCCGGAAGCGCCTCTGCCTCTTCCAGCGAGTGGCGCGCCGTCTCGGCAAGCGCCTGCTCCCGCGCCGGGGCGAGCGCGAAGTCGCGAAAGTAGGCGGCGTGGCTGCGGGCGAGGGCCAACGTGTACTCGAAGAAGCTCGCTTGCTCACTGCGCAACGCAGCGAGAAGCGCCGCCGACGGCGTTCGCTCTGGCTCGCGCAATGCCTCGGCCGCCGCGTCGACGGCCGCGACGTAGCCTTGCGCGTCGTCGTCGAGGAGCTCGGCAACTTCGCGGACCCCGGCGAGCAGCTCGAGCCCGCGCTCGGCGAGGCTGCGCTCGCGTCCGCCGTGGACGAGCTTGAGACCGGGCTGACGACCTTCGCGAGCGACCGTCAGATCGCGCGCATCGATCTCGGCTTGCTCCGCCGCGGAGATCGGTGGGCTCTCCGCCAGCAAGCAATAGATCAACAACGCCTCGACGAAGCGAAGCTCTCCTTGGTTCATCCCGACAGGATCGGCCGCGCTCAAATCGAGCGTGCGCACCTCGACGTAGTCGATGCCTCCTTCGGCGAGCGCGACGAGCGGACGAGACTTCGTGGCTTTGTTCGGCTTCGGACGAATCGTGCTGTAGTACTCGTTCTCGATCTGCAAGATGTTCGCGTTGAGCTGCCGATACTCGCCGTCGACGAGCACACCGATCGCCTCGTAGCGCGGCTCCGGTGTCGTCACGGCGCTGCGGATGCCCGCAAGATACTCGGCCAACGAATTCGCGCGGATCGACAAGCGCCCTTGGCTTTTGTTGCGATAACCGAGGTCGCTCATGCGCAGCGACGTCGCGTACGGCGCGTACCACGTCGCGGGGTCGAGCTCGACGAGCAGCTCGTGGCCCTCGGGACGAAACGAGCGAGCGAGAGCCGGCGACGCGCCGTTCAGGTACGTCACGAGCCAGGCGCAGCGCCGATAGTTGCGCACGAGGCCCATGAGCTCAGCGGATCGAAATTCGCGCAGCGGCTCGGAGCTGCCCAAGTGTGCTTGGTACTCGGGCCAAAACTCGATCGGCAACGAATAGTTGAAATGCACTCCGGCGATCGCCTGCATGTGCCGGCCGTAGCGATGCCCGAGACCGCGGCGATAGACGGTTTTCATGAGCCCGCGATTCGACGGGCCATAGTCAGCGATCGGTATCTTTTCGTCGGTCGGCAGCTCGCACGGCATGCTCGCGGGCCACAGCAGCTCGCCATCGAGCCGCCGATCGATGAACGCGTGGATGTCGCAGAGGAACTGCAGCGTCTCCCATTGAGTCCGCTGCGGCGGTGTCACGAGCTCGGGAAGCGCCTCGGAATAGTCTGTCGTTATGTAAGGATGAGTCAGCGCCGCGCCGAGCGCGGCCGGGTGCGGCCGCTGCGACAACGTGCCGTCCGGGCGCACGCGCAAGCTCTCTTTTTCGACGCCGCGTAAGCCATGACGAATGAGATTCGCGCGGCCGCCGCCGCGCAGCCACTGCATGCGTGTCGCGAACGGCCCGCCTCGGGCAGGCAACGAAGTTGACGGGCTAGAGCTCGACACGCTGAAAAATACTTGAAGGTGCTGTTGGCATTATAGGCTGCGCAATTGCCGTTTGAGGCTGTTCGCGCTACGGTCGCGAGTAGGTGCCGGTGTTACGGGTTCGGTTGGCGCAGCACACCGCCCAGAGATCCGCACGTCGCGGCGCGAACCGAAACCGTAACACCGGCACCTCTTAGGAGGCTCTCGTCACGATGGCGTCGAAGACGCTTCGCGTAGCGCTCGCGGGCTTGCTGCTTCTCGCGGCCGCAGCTCCCGCGCACGCGTTTCGCTGCGGCTCGGCCATCATCACGCGCGGCGATCCCGCCGAGAAAGTCTTGCACTACTGCGGCGAGCCTGTTGCGGTGACGAAGCGGCTCAAGCAACGCAGCTATTTCATGGAGTCCGGCGTCCGTGTTCGCGGCGCGCTCGAAGAAGTCGTGGTCGAGGAGTGGACCTACAACCTAGGACCGCGCCTGCTCATGCGCGTCGTGAAGCTCGAGGACGGTTACGTCGAAGAGGTCAAGCACCTCGGGTACGGCTACTGAGCGCTTCGGGCGCGGCACGCAGCAGCGGCACTTGCTCCATCTCGTAGCCGATGACCTCATGCGTGTACGGGTCATGGATCGGCTTGCCGCGGCGGAAGCAGCCCGTCGTCCGCGCGGTTCTCTCGAATTCCTCTTCCGATGCCACCGGTTCGAGCGCGACGCGGCCATCAGGGCGTCTGACCAAGCATTGAGCGCCTCGACCGAGCTGACCAGCACGCCAACGCCGCTCGCTCGCATCGCCGAGCACCAGCGCGATGATTTCAACGGTGTCGTCCATGGTCGGGTCCCGTTCGCGTCACGTGACAATTGCGGATCAGCAAGCAATCGTCGTGCCAACGGCGAGCGTCCAGGCGAAACAAGACCTTAGCGCGATGCCTCGTGAGCGACATCACAAGGTCGAGGCGACAAAATTTGGCACATGGCGGCGCCGAATCGTCGCTGCGTGAAGTGGTTCCAGGGTTACCAGCTCACATTCGGTTACCTTGGCGCCCTGCCCGCGGAGATAACTAAATGCTGTTCAAGAGACGAATCCAAGATGGCGCCAACGGCCCGACGACCTACATCGCTGCGTCAACGGCGATTGTCGGAACGATCACCGGCAAAGGCGCCTACGTCTTTTGCGGCACGGTCGAAGGCACGTGCGAGATCGAGGGACCGTGCACTCTCGCGGCGGGCGGCCAGTGGAAAGGCACGCTGAAGGCGACCGACCTCGTCGTGGCCGGCGTCGTCGAAGGCGACGTCATCGCACAGGGGCGCGTCGAGATTTTGGGAACGGCGCGCGTCACCGGCAGCTTGTCCGGCCACTCGATTGCGGTCGCCGAGGGCGCCGTCATCGAGGGCGAGATCAGAGTGACGAGCGGCGCCGCGCCGACGACGTTTCAGGAAAAGCGCCTCGCTTAAGCAGCTTCACGCCGCGAGCTCGAGCTCGGCGAGCACGGCCCGATCGGCCCAACTGCGTAGCGCGTAGTCCTCGAGGAACGCGCAATGGCCGCCGTGCGCGAACACCTGAATCGACAATGCCGGCGACGCAGCGAGATCGGCCAGATCGCCGATCGGAATCACGGGATCATCGGCGGACGCGATGATTTTCGCCGGCACGGCGAGGCGAGCGAGCGCGTCGCCCGTGATCGCGTAGCCATTCAAGTACGAGTCGAGATCCGGAAAGCTCGCATAACGCGTCGCGAAGAACTCCGTTGTCGCCGTCAGCGTTCGAAATCGTTTGAGATCGCCGAAGTCGTAGAGCTCCGGGAAGCACGCGGCTTTCGCGAGCAAACTACGCCGCCAGCGTCGCAAGAAATATTGTCGGTACACCCAGAGACCGTCCTCGAGCGCGCGCATCGTGCTCGACGGTCGAAGCACCGGGCAGACGGCGACGACCTTCGTCAGTGGGATCCCCGCTGCGGGGGCGCGCGCGGCGGCGCGCAGCGCGAAATTGCCGCCGAGCGAATGGCCGACCACGAACGTGGGCTTGGCCGGATAGCGCGACACGATCGTCGCCAGCGCGCCGACGACCTCGTCGATTCGGCACGAATGGAACAGCTCGCGATTCAGCGCGAACGTGTTGCCGTGATCGCGGAAGTTGAGCCTGAAGACCGCGAACCCGGCGTCGTGCAGCAGACCGCCCACGGACACGACGTAATTCGCCTCTGCGCTGCCTTCCCAGCCGTGCAACAACACGGCGAGACCTCGGGGCTCGGCGCGCGCCGCACTGAAGTGGCCGAGCAAGCGGACGCCGGCGCCACAATCGACAATCTCGTTACGGGACGCGGCCAACAAACCCGCCGAGCGGCGGCGGAGCCATTGCAGCCGCCAAGGCCAGCCGGCCAACAACGATTGGACGTGCCGGTGCTTGAGGCCGCGCGGCGGGTCAAACGCGGAAACGGGGTGCGGCAATCGCGTCCTCGTAATAGACTGGCAGGGACTTGAAAGGACGAGCAAGGCACTAAACGGCCGGTTCGTCCCTCTACATAAACAATAACCAAATAGTAGAACGAGTCGAGCCCGCCACGACCTATGCTCGCGACGTTTCTGAATTCGCCGCTCAAGCGCCGTTTCATGACTGCGGTGCTGCTCCTCGCCGGATCGATCATCGCGGCGCTCGCGGTGCTGTTTTACTTGCTCGCCGCCGGGACCTTGTCGCTCGCGGCGTTCGCCTGGCTCTCGCTGGCGTGCCTCGTCGCAGGGACGGTCGCTGGCTTCTGGCTGATCCGGCGAGTCGTCGATCGCTTCTCCGCACCCCTGCGCGCGGTCACGGCGTCGCTACAAAGCGGCACGAATGGCGAGCTCGACCCGGTCGGCTTCGGCGACACGGCCGAGCTGCGCGAGCTCGCGGGCGCGGTCAACGCGATGCGCACCAACTTGCGCTCGAGCACGATCTCGCGCGACTACCTCGATCGCTTGCTGTCGAGCATGGGCGAAGCGCTGCTGATCACCGATGCGAACGGCAAGGTCGAACGCGCGAATACCGCTGCGCTCGAGCTTTTCAAACAAGAGGAACCGGCGCTGGTCGGCAAGCGCGCCGACGACCTGATTTTGTCGAACGACCGCCGGCGCGCCGAAGGCGTGGCATCGCGCCCCCGCGAAGGCACCGTGCTGCGGCCCGACGGCACGACGGTGAGCGTCTCCTACACCGTCGCGAACGTGCGCGACGGCGACCTCGTTCAGGGCAAGGTCTATGCGGCGCACAACATCGACGAGCTGAAGCGGGTCGAGCAGCGCATCCGCTATCTCGCGCGCACCGACTCGCTGACGAAGATCGCGAACCGCATGCAGTTTCAGCACCTGCTCCAGCAGGCGATCGCGCGCGCTCGCCGCAGCCAGCAGTACGTCGCGATGGTCTATCTCGACGTTGACCGCTTCAAGGACATCAACGACACGTTCGGCCATGCCGCCGGCGACACGAGCCTCGAGATCTTCGCGCGCCGCGTGCTGGCCGAGCTCGGCGAGAACTCGCACGCGGGCCGATTGGCCGGCGACGAGTTCGCGGTGCTGATCACGGGCTTCGAACGCCTCGACGCCATGCAGCGCCACTTGAACGAGCTCGCACCCCGGCTGCTCTCGGCCACGGGCAAGTCGTTCCAGGTGCACGGCGAGGAAATCTTTCTCACGGCCAGCATGGGGATCGCGATCTACCCGCGCGACGGCGACAACGTCATCGACCTGATCCGCAACGCGGACGCGGCGTTGTACGAGGCGAAAAAAGCCGGCGGCAATTGCTACGAGTACTACTCGAGCGACATGAACACCGAGGCCGTCGAGCGTTTGATGCTGAAGAGCAAGCTGCGTCGGGCGTTCGAGCGCGACGAGCTGCGCTTGCACTATCAACCGAAGTACCGCATCTCGACGGGCAAGATCGAAGGCGTCGAGGCGCTGCTGCGGTGGGACTTGCCCGAGCGCGGCCTCGTGTTCCCGTCGGATTTCGTACCGCTCGCCGAAGAAACGAATCTCATCCTGCAGCTCGGCGATTGGGTGTTGAACCGCGTCTGCGCCGACTACCGCGCCTGGCAACGCGCCGTGCCGTCGCCCTGCCGCGTGTCGCTGAACTTGTCGCTGCGCCAGCTGCAACAGCGCCGGTTCCTCGATCAGGTCCGCGACACGTTTCGCGCGCACGGCGTCTCGCCCACTTCGCTCGAGCTCGAGATCACGGAAACGACACTCATGGAGGACCCCGAGCGCACGGTGCGGATCCTCGACGCGCTGTACGGCATGGGGCTGCATCTCGCGATCGACGACTTCGGCACGGGCTACTCGTCGCTGTCGGCGCTGCAGCAATTCCCGATCAATACGTTGAAGATCGACCAGTCGTTCGTGCGCGACGTGGCGATCGATCGCGACGACGCAGCGATCGTCGACGCCATCATCCAGATGGCGCACAGCCTCCGGCTCGAAGTCGTGGCGGAAGGCGTCGAGTCCGAGGCGCAGCTCGAGTTCCTGCGCCGGCACGGCTGCGACCTCGCGCAGGGCCATCTGTTCGGCGACCCGGTGACGGCCGATGAGTTCTGCGAGCAGCTGCTCGCCGAGTCCGCGGGCACGGGCAAGTACCGCGCGCTGTTCGCCAACATGCTTTGAGCCGCGCGACTTGCGGTATAGTCGCAAGAAACTTACTTCCGATAGGTGATTCCATGAGAGTGCTGACGTCCTGCGCCCTCGCAGCCATTGCAATCGGCTACGGTCTGGCTGCCTCGGCTTGCGAAGCCCCGTCCCCCGTCGCGATGCCGGACGGCGCAAAGTCGACGCGCGACCAGATGCTCGCGGCGCAAGCGCAGGTCAAGGCGTATCAAGCCTCGATGAATGAGTTCATTGCTTGCATCGACTCGGAGCTCGACGCTCAGGGCGAGCAGGCCCCCGACGAGTTCAAGTCGCTGATGGTGTCGCGGCACAACGCGGCCGTCGCCGAGATGGAAGGCGTGGCCGCCTCGTTCAACGAGCAACTGCGCGCATTCAGGGCCGCGAACCCCACGCCCCCGGCGAACTGATTTCTCTCGCTGTCTCGCTACGCGGCGCCGTCTCGGGCGCCGCGTTCGTTTTCAAGGTCCTCGAACTGCCGCTTCAGGTCGTATCGGTCGTCGGTCACGATGCGTTCGAGCACGCGTACTCGCTCTTCGACCTGGTTGAGCCGCTCGAGTAATTCCGCGTCGACGGGGTTGTCGCGGCGCGGCGGATTCTTGTGAACGATTACCAGCCTGATCAGCTTGTACACCAAGATCAGCGCAACCAACGGAATCACAAACTCAAACGCCTGCATTTCTAGGTGACCTCCCCACCACCCAGCGACGCCGCCGGGAAACTACTGTTCCAACTTGTCGAACTCTCGCTCGAGCTTGTAGCGGTTCGACGTCACGTACTTCTCGAGCCGCTGCAACCGCACGTCGAGGTCGCGGAAGCGGTACCGCACGTTCGACAACGTATCGTGCGGGTTCGATCTCACCTGGCGCTCGACCGGATCTGCCCGGCGCGGCTCGGGGCCCGAGTACGCGCGCACGGGCAGCAGCAGCCCCAGGCACAAATAGATGATGCAGATGATCGGGAACGCGAAGAACGCCCCGACCGCGACGACGACGCGCGTGATCGTGACGTCGAAGCCGAAGTATTCGGCGAGGCCGGCGCAGACGCCGAAGATCATGCCGCGCCGCGGATTGCGGTACAGCCTGTTGATCAAACCGGGCTCGCGAGGGGGATAGTTCACTGCTGCTTTCTCCAGTCCGGGACCTGGCTGTCCAGGATCGTCTCGAGTGCGTTCACTCGGCTCTGCATGGCTTGGCTCTCTTTCCAGAGGTCCTCGAGCATCCGGTGCTCGTCATCCGATAAACCCTTCGTCGCCTTCCACTTCGTCGAGTAATGCATGATCACGATGAAGGGCAGGACGATCACCATGAAGATGATCGTCAGAACGAACAGCATCATGGCCGGCGGCATAACCGGATCCATACTCAGGTCGATTCGTTGCCGCGCTTCTGGCCGGCACGCTTCGACTTCAGCTCGCGCAGCTCCTGCGCGACCGCGTCCTCATTCTCCAGCTCCGAGAACTCGTCCTTGAGGCTCTTCTTGCCGCCGAGATCGTACGATTCGACGTGCGCTTCAATGTCGTCGATGCGTCGCTCGAACTGATCGAACCGAATCAGCGCGTCGTCGACGCGCGCGCTGTGCAGGCGCTTGCGTGCTTCGAGCCGACCGCTCGCGGTGCGCTGCCGCGAAAGGATCGCCTGTTGGCGCGTCTTCGCATCGACGAGCTTTTCCTCGAGCCGCACGACGTCGTCGTTGAGCTTGTCGAGACCGTCACCCAACGTCTGATGCTGCGTGCGCAGCGCGTCCGCGGCCGCCGTCGAGCGCGCCTTCTCTGCGAGCGCCGCCTTCGCGAGGTCCTCGCGATTCTTGTCGAGCGCGAGCTCAGCTTTTGTCTGCCACTCGCGAGCCTCGGCTTCGAGGGCCGCCAGCGAGCGCGTGATTTCCTTGCGATCCGCGATGGCGCGGGCCGCCGTCGAGCGAACCTCGACGAGCGTATCCTCCATCTCCTGGATCATGAGGCGTACGAGTTTTTCCGGATCCTCGGCCTTGTCGAGGATCGAGTTGATGTTCGAGTTAACGATGTCGGTGAAGCGCGAGAAGATTCCCATGGCACGCAGCCCTCTGAGTGATTAGTGCGGACCTCAAAGCAGAAACTGTGCCAGTGCCTCTATTTCGCGTTAAGTACCTGATCTAACGGGTGAATTCCCTCCCAAGGACGCAATGACGCTTGGGTCCCGGTTTGGTCTTGGGCTAAGATTTCGCCTAAACGACTAACAGTTGGTGCCACTTGGCCAGCGCAGCCGCCGCAACGAACACCACGACGACCCCCGACCGTACCGGTCTGATTGGCGAGGCGCCGTCTTTCTTGGCCATGCTCGAGCACGTCTCACGCGCCGCCAAGCTCGTGAAACCCGTGCTCGTGATCGGCGAGCGCGGCACCGGCAAAGAGCTCATCGCCGCGCGCTTGCACTATCTCTCGCCGCGCTGGGGGCAGCCGCTGATCAAGGTCAATTGCGCGGCGCTCACGGAGTCGTTGCTCGAGTCGGAGCTCTTCGGGCATCAGGCCGGCGCCTTCACCGGAGCCACGCGCACGCACATCGGGCGTTTCGAGCAGGCAAACGGCGGCACGCTTGTGCTCGACGAGCTCGGCACGATTCCGCCGCGCATGCAGGAGAAGATCCTGCGCGTGATCGAGTACGGCGAGTTCCAGCGCGTCGGCGGCTCCGACACGATTCGCACCGACGTGCGCATCGTCGGGGCGACGAACGAGCACCTGCCGCGGCTCGCCGAGCTCGGCCGGTTTCGCGCCGACTTGCTCGACCGGCTCGCGTTCGACGTGATTCACGTGCCCCCGCTCCGAGCTCGGCCCGAGGACATCAACACGCTCGCGTATCACTTCGCGGTCAACGTCACGAAGGAGCTGCGGCGCCCGTTTTTTCCGGGATTCACGGCCGATGCGAAGGCCGCGCTGCTCGGCTACACCTGGCCCGGCAACGTCCGCGAGCTCAAGAACGCGATCGAACGCAGCGTGTACCGCGCGGAGGCGGGGGACCAGCCGATCAACGAGATCCTGTTCGATCCGTTCGCGTCGCCCTTCAGCCCGGCGCCGCCGGAAGAGCCCGACGATGAAGAGGAGGCTGCGCAGTCGACCGCGAGCGCGGCGCCGCCCATCGATCACGGCGTGCCCGCCGATTTTCGTGCCGCCGTGGCCGACTACGAGCGCCAAGTGCTGCGGCGCGCGCTCGAACGCGCGCAGTTCAAGCAAACCGTCGCGGCAAAGATTTTGGGCTTGAGCTACCACCAATTTCGCAGCCTGCTGCGTAAGCACGGCCTCGCGAAACAAGCGCTCGAAAACGGCGACTGACGCACTTGTCAGTGCAGGGCGAGATCGCCTGTCGGCCCGCACTCGCGTGGTAACATTCCGGCCCGCATTTCGTTTTGGACAGCATCGTTGTCGAGGCAGACGTCACCCATGAAGCAGAAGAGTAAGACGCCCGTTCGTGTCGCAATTACGGGCGCCGCAGGCCAGATCGGATACCAGCTGGCATTTCGCATCGCGTCCGGGCAATTGTTCGGAGCCGACCAGCCGATCATCCTGCAGCTGCTCGAGATCACGCCGGCGCTCGGCGCGCTGAACGGCGTCGCAATGGAGCTCGACGACTGCGCGTTCGAGACGCTGCACGGCGTCGTCGTCACCGACAAGGCCGACGTCGCGTTCAAGGACATCAACTACGGCCTGCTGGTCGGCGCCCGCCCGCGCGGCCCCGGCATGGAGCGCAAGGACTTGCTGCAAGCGAATGCGCAGATCTTTTCGGCCCAGGGCAAAGCGCTCGACGCGGTCGCGGATCGGCGCGTGAAGATCCTCGTCGTCGGCAACCCCGCCAACACGAACGCGTTGATCGCGCGCGAGAATGCGAAGGGCCTCGACCCGCGCAATTTCACGGCCATGATGCGGCTCGATCACAACCGCGCGAAGGCGCAGCTCGCGACGAAGGCGGGCACGCACGTCGGCGACGTCGCCGGCGTCATCGTCTGGGGCAACCACTCGGCGACGCAGTTCCCGGACCTCACGCACGCGACGGTCGGCGGCAAGCCGGCGCTCACGCGCGTGTCGCAGAGCTGGTATCGCGAGGAGTTCATTCCGACAGTGCAGCAGCGCGGCGCCGCGATCATCAAGGCGCGCGGCGCCTCGTCGGCCGCTTCGGCCGCGTCCGCGGCCATCGATCACGTGCGCGACTGGGCGCTCGGCACAGCCGGCGACGACTGGGTCAGCATGGCCGTCGCGTCGGACGGCAGCTACGGCGTCAAGGAAGGCATCGTCTACTCGTATCCCGTCCGCTGCGTGCGCGGCGACTATCAGATCGTGCAGGGGCTTTCCGTCGATGACTTCGCGCAGGCGAAGATGGCGGCCACCGAGGCCGAGCTTCGCGAAGAACGCGCCGGAGTCCAAAACCTCCTCTAACGCGCGCGCTTCCTAAGGCGGCGCGCCGACGATCGGCTGAGGCAAAGGAGTCGCGATGGGAACCCTGATCTGGCTCGTGCTCCTGGTCGCAACGTTGCTGACCCTCGCCTACCGACGCATGGACCTCCGGACTTCGACGGTCGTCCTCGGCGCGCTGCTGCTCGTGTATCTCCTCTTCGGCAGCGGCGGCTTCATTTGGAAGCTGCTGCTGATCGCGCTGTTTGCGTTGTTCGCGCTCGCGAACGTCGAGCAGATTCGCCGCGACAACGTCACGCGCCGGCTGTTCGCGCTCTACCGCAGCATGTTGCCGAGCATGTCGAAGACCGAGCAGGAGGCGCTCGAGGCCGGCAACATCTGGTGGGATGGCGAGCTCTTCACGGGCATGCCGGATTGGCGCCGGCTCAAGAACCTACCGCCACCGAAGCTGACGCCCGAGGAGCAAGCGTTTCTCGACGGTCCGACTGAGGAGCTCTGCGCTCTGCTCGACGAGTGGCAGATCACGCACGAGCTGGCGGACATGCCGCCGAACGTGTGGCAGTTCCTCAAGGACCACAAGTTCTTCGCGATGATCATCCCGAAGGAGTACGGCGGACTGCAGTTCTCGCCGCTCGCGTGCTCGATGGTGCTCGCGAAACTTTCGTCGCGCAGCACAGTAGCCGCGTCGACGGTCGGCGTGCCGAATTCGCTCGGGCCCGCTGAGCTCCTGCTGCACTACGGCACTGACGAGCAGAAGCAGTACTGGCTGCCGCGGCTCGCGAGCGGCGACGAGATCCCTTGCTTCGCGCTGACGTCGCCGCGCGTCGGCTCCGACGCGACAGCGCTCGTCGACAACGGCGTCGTTTGCAGAGGGACGTGGCAAGGTCAAGAAATCGTCGGCATCCGCTTGAACTGGGACAAACGCTACATCACGCTCGCGCCGATCGCGACCGTGCTCGGCCTCGCGTTCAAGCTCTACGATCCCGAGCACTTGATCGGCGAGGTCGACGCTTACGGCATCACGGCCGCGCTGATTCCGATGGACACGCCCGGCATCGAGGTCGGCCGCCGGCACTTTCCGATCAACATTCCATTCCAGAACGGCCCGGTTCGCGGCCGCGACGTGTTCGTGCCGCTCGAGACGATCATCGGCGGCACGAAGATGGCGGGCCAGGGCTGGCACATGCTCGTGCAACAGCTCGCCGTCGGCCGCAGCATCGTGCTGCCGAGCAACGCGCTCGGCGGCGCGCAGGCGGCGCTCTACGCGACGGGCGCGTACGCGAAGCTGCGCCGCCAGTTCAACTTGCCGATCGGCAAGTTCCACGGCGTCGGCGAAGCGATCGCGCGCATGGCGGGAAGCGTCTACACGATGATGGCCGCGTCGCGCGTCACCTGCACGGCGATCACGAACGGCGAGAGGCCCGCCGTGCCGTCGGCGATCCTGAAGTACCACAACACCGAGCTCGGCCGGCAAGTCGCAGCAGACGCGATGGATGTGCACGGCGGCAAGGGCATCATGCTCGGGCCGAAGAACTACCTCGCACGCGGCTACGAAGGCGTGCCGATCGCGATCACGGTCGAAGGCGCGAACATTCTGACGCGCAACCTGATCATCTTCGGCCAGGGCGCGATTCGCTGCCATCCGTTCGTGCGCGCCGAGATGGACGCCGCGCGCAATCCCGATCGCGAAGCGGGGTTGATCGAATTCGATCGCCTGCTGTTCAAGCATTTGGGCTACGGCTTGTCGAACGCCGCGCGCTCGTTCGTGATGGCGATAACGTTCGCGCGCTTCACCGACGTGCCAGTCTCCGGACCGGCGCGCCGCTACTACCAGCACATCAACCGTTACAGCGCCTCGTTCGCGCTGATCACCGACGCCGCGATGTTCACGCTCGGCGGCGAGCTCAAGCGCCGCGAGCTGATCTCGGCGCGGCTCGGCGACATCCTGAGCTACTTGTACTTGGCGTCGATGGTGCTCAAGCACTATCAGGACCAAGGCGAGCCGCCCGAGGATCTGCCGCTCGTCGAGTGGTCGTGCCGCACGCTGCTCTACAAGACGCAGGAGCAGTTCCACGGCCTACTGCGCAACTTCCCGAATCGCTTCGTCGCTGCAGTGCTGCGCTTCTTCATCTTCCCGCGCGGCCGCACCTATTTCGCGCCGTCCGACGTGCTCGGCCAAGAGATCGTCGAGCTCATGATCAACCCGACGCCGACGCGCGACCGCCTCGCGGCCGGCATCTACACCGCTGTCGAGCCCAACAATCAAATCGGACTGTTACAGCAAGCGATGGAGATCGCCGAGCAGGTCAAGCCGCTCGAGCGCCGTGTGTTCGACGCGCGCCGTGCGGGCGACATCAGGGCCGACGACTATCCGAGCCAGATCGACGAAGCCGAGCAGAAAGGCATCCTGACGCCGACCGAGGCCGAGGCCATACGCGCGTTTGACCGGCGCGTGCTCGACGTCACCGGTGTCGACGACTTCGATCCGAGCGAATTGCGCCGCCAGGGCGCGTAAAGAAGAACGACAAGGGGAAGCCATGAACGTACGATTCGCGTCGAGCGCGCTGGCGCTCGTGTTCGCCGCGGTTGGACTTTCGAGCGCGGCCGACGCGCAGAGCAACGCGGTCGCCGCGATCCCGCGCGCCGCCACGACGACGCGGTCGCACGCCGGAAGCTGCGACCGCGCGTGCCTCGAAGGCTGGGTCGATCGCTACTTCGCCGCCGTCACCGCCGATGACCCACGCGCCGTGCCACTCGCGCAGAACGTCCGCTTCACCGAGAACGGCCAAGTGCTGCCGGTCGGCGAAGGCCTCTGGAAGAGCATGAAGAGCACGGGCAAATACCGGCTCGCGGTCGCGGACCCAGAGGCCGGCCAGATCGCGCTGATCACGACGGTCGTCGAAGACAGTGCCGATCCGGCGATGGGTACGCCGGCGCTGATGGCGCTGCGGCTCAAAGTCGCCGACGGCCGCATCACGGAGGTCGAGCAAGTTCTCGAGCGCAACGCGCAGACCGCACAGCGCGTCGAAGCGCTCGGCTCGCCGCGCGCCGCGTTCTCGACGCCGATCCCGGCGGCGCAACGCATGTCGCGCACCGCATTGATCGATACCGCGAACAAATATTTCACGGGCATGCAGCGCAACGACGGCAAGGGCGACTATCCGTTCTCGCCGCGCTGCGACCGCATCGAGAACGGCGGCCGCTCGACGAACGTGCCGACGCCCGCGGGCGAAACGAAGCCCGATCCCAAGTCCGCGCGCGGCTACTCGGGACAGTGGTCGTGCCTCGAGCAATTCCAGTCGGGACTGCTGTACTTCGTCTCGCGCATCCGCGACCGGCGCTACGTGGCCATCGATCAGGAGCGCGGCGTCGTCGCCGTGTTCGCGTTTTTCGATCACATGGCCGGCAGCACGCGCAACTTCACGCGCCCGGACGGCACGCCGACGACGGCTGGCCCCGCCCAGCCGTGGACCTGGGAGATCCTCGAGATCTTCAAGGTCGAGAACAACCAGCTCTCGGAGATCGAGGCGTTTCTGACGCGCCCGCCCTACGGAATGCTCTCCGGCTGGAGCACGTGGGAAGACGGCATGTCGGACAAGATCCAGGACGTGACGGGTTATCGCGACCGGTAGTCGCCCCGTCGCCAAGACAGCGCGCGTTATGACCGGTCCGGGCGGTCGGGCCCCGGACCCCCCTGTGTTAAAGTTGGGCCAAAACGAGTTCCCGTCTGGGGGAAACTGCCCATGCTGAAAATCGGCGCTCTGATCCTCGCCTGCGGGCTGCTCGCGGCCTGCGGGCGGCAAGAACCGGCAGCGCCTGCGGCTCCGGCCGCGCCGTCGGCAGCTAGTCCGGCCGCGCCGGCCGCGCCGACGCGCAAGCCCGCTCCGCCGGGTGCAGCGGCCTACATCATCGAGCCCGCGGATGGCGCCAAAGTCACGAACCCCGTGCGAGTTGTGTTCGGCCTAAAGGGTTTCGGCGTAGCACCGGCGGGCGTCGAGCGCAACGACGCGGGCCATCATCACTTGCTCGTCGATGCGGCCATGCCGGCAAATCTCTCATTGCCGCTACCGAACGACGAGCAGCACAGGCATTTCGGCGGCGGGCAGACGGAGGTCGAGCTGACGCTTGCGCCGGGCCGCCATACGCTGCAACTCGTGCTCGGCGATCACCTGCATATCCCGCACGATCCGCCGATCGCGTCTAACGTAATCACGATCGAGGTTCAGTAGCGGTCGAACCCGGGCGCCGGCGGGCGGTCGAACGCGAAGCAGCCACCAAGAGCGCAACGTGTACTCCGAGTTTTTTGGTCTCAACGAGAAGCCCTTCGCGATCACGCCGGATCCGCGCTATCTCTACATGAGCGCCCGGCACACGGACGCGCTCGCGCACCTTTTATATGGCATCTCGGAGAGCGGCGGCTTCATCCAGCTCACGGGCGAGGTTGGCACCGGCAAGACGACGCTGATTCGCAGCGTGCTCGAGCAGCTGCCCGCGAAAGCCGACATCGCGCTGATCCTGTCGCCGCAACTCACGACGGTTGAGTTCTTGGAGACGATCGTCCAGGAGCTGCGTTGTCCGCCGCCAACCGAACGCACGGTCAAAGGGCACATCGACGTCTTGAACTCGCATCTGATGCAAGCCCACTCCGAGGGCCGGCGCGTCGTGTTGATCGTCGACGAAGCACAGACTCTGTCGCCCGAGTTGCTCGAGCAGGTGCGCCTTCTGACGAACCTCGAGACCTCGAAGCAAAAGCTGCTGCAGATCATCTTGATCGGGCAGCCGGAGCTGCGCGAGCTGCTCGATCGACCCGAGATGCGGCAGATCGCGCAGCGCATCACGGGACGTTATCACTTGGAGCCGCTGCGCAAGGACGAGACGCGCGCCTACGTGAGCCATCGGCTGCGCGTCGCGGGCACGCAGACGGACATCTTCACGAAGAGCGCGATCAACGCGCTCTATAGGTACGGGCGCGGGATCCCGCGCCTCATCAACGTCATCGCCGACCGAGCATTGCTCGCTGCGTACACGAAGGATCAGCGCAGCGTCGACGCGAAGCTCGTCTCCGCGGCGGCGTCCGAAGTATTCGGCGTGCGGCGCAAAGCTCCGTGGTGGCCCTTCGCAACCGGCGTCGCCGGGGCCGCTGCCATCGTGTTCGGAGTCTCGAACCTCGGCAACACGCCAGTCCTCCCGGAGCCCGTTCCGCAGCAGTTTCTGGGCGCGCCGGCGGCGTCGCCTCCGCCAGCACCCTCACAGACGGCCGCCTTGGCGTTGGACGTGGTTGCCGCGACGCCGGCAAGCGATCCGGCCGCGGCGCCGCCGCCGCACGAATCGGCGCCGCACGAATTGCCGACGCTCGCGAAGCTCCGCGAGGACCCGAAGTTCGCGCTGACGACCGACGCCGCAATCGCCGAGCTACTTGCGATCTGGGGAGCGCCCTACGATCCCGCGCGCGGTGAGCCGTGCATCCAGGCCCAGGAGCGCGGCCTTCGCTGTCTCTACCAGCGCCGCGGCACATTGAGCGAGCTACGGCGGGTCAACTGGCCTGCGATCTTGTCGCTCGTGGGGGCCGACGGAACGGAGCAGCCGGTCGTCGTTACGGCACTCGGGTACGACCACGTGCAGCTTCTCGCGAACGGCAGCACCTTCGAGCTGCCGCTCGCCGAGCTCAGCTACTACTGGTTCGGCGATCATTTGTTGCTATGGCGCCCCGGCAGAGCGCCAGGCCGCGATCTCATGCCGGGCGCCAACGATGAAGGCGTGCATTGGTTGCGCGAGACGCTCGCGCTGCTCGCGGGGGAGTCCGCCGCAGTCGAGTCCTCGACGCTGTATGACACCGCGCTCGAGCAGCGCGTGCGCGCGTACCAGCGCGCGCACCAGCTCACGATCGACGGCATCGTCGGCGCGCGCACGCAGATCGCGATGCTGGCCGAACTGAATCTGCCGAACACTCCGTCACTCGTGAAGGATCACTGACGTGTCGTTCATTCTCGACGCACTGCGCAAATCGGAGCACGAGCGGCAACGGTCGACCGTGCCTGGCCTCGCGCAGGTGCCGCTCGCGACGCCGCAGCCGCAGATGCCTCGCTGGGCGTTTGCCGTGATCGGCGGGCTCGGCGCGGCCGTGCTCGCACTTGGGTCTGCGTGGATCTACAGCATGCGTCCGTCGGACGAGCTCGCGGCTGCGCCGCCGACGGTCCAGCGCACTGTGGAGCTGCCGCCGCCCGCGCCGCGCAGCGCCCCCGTACCGCAACAAGCCGTGCCTTCGCGCCCACCGGGCGACTCGACGCTCTCGGCCGCGGCGGGCTCGAGCGTGCCGGCGGGCGAATCGCTCTCGGCCGCGGCCGCCTCGAGCACCATTCCATCGGGCGAGGGCGGCGTGCAGACGTTGAGCGCGGGCAACGCGCCGATCGCTGCACCGCAGTTCACGCCGCCTGCGCGGGTCACGAACTTACCTGACGATTCGGTTGCACTGCCAAGCGTCTCGATGCTTGCCGCCGAAGGCGTCGCCGTGCCGCCGCTGCATCTCGAGCTACACGCGTTCAGCGCGCTGCCGCGCGACCGCTTCGTCTTCATCAACGGGCGCAAGTACAAGGAAGGCGACCGGCTCGCCGAAGGGCCACAGCTCGTGGCCATCGGGCCGACGGGCGCAGTGCTGACGCACGCCGGCCGACGCTTCATTCTCGTTCAAGAGTAAAGCGCGTCAGCCCGCTTCCGCGACGGGCGCGATCAGCGTCTCGTCGTCGTTCTTTGGATCGTTGACGCCGAACCCGACGGGATGTGCTTCGAGCGCCGGCGGCCGCGCAGCAAGCTTCAGCATGTCGTCGACGGTCGAGCGCGGATCGAGCCACAGCGCGTGCGCGTCGCGCGGAATCAAGAGCGGCATGCGGTCGTGAATCGGCGCGAGGTGCGCGTTCGCGTCGGTCGTGACGATCACGCACGTCTCGAGCTTTTCGCCCTCCGGCGTGCGCCACCGTTCCCACAGTCCCGCAAGCGCGAGCAACGGCTCGCTGCCCGGGCGGATGAAGTAGGGGCGCTTGCGGCCATCCTTAGGTTCGCTCCACTCGTAGAAGCCGCTCGCTGGAATAAGACAGCGCCGCCGTTGCCACGCCTCGCGGTAGGCGGGTTTCTCCGCGATGCTGTCGAGCCGCGCGTTGACGAGCTTGCGGCCGATCGTGGCGTCCTTCGCCCAGAACGGGATCAGTCCCCACTGCAACGGCTCGAGCCTAAGTTGGCCTTCGTGCTCGCGAACGACGGCGACGGCCCTGCCCGGCGTCAGGTTGTAGCGCGGCTCCACGGCCGCGACGAGATCATCGAGCGAGAAGTACTCCTCGAGCACCTCGGGCGTGACGAACAACCCGAACCGGCCGCACACGTCACGCCCTGACGCCGATGCCGCGCTTCAGCATGAACAGCACGGCGCCGAATAGGCCGGCCGCGGCGGCGAACATGATCAAGTAAGCGAAGCCGATCGAGATGTCGGCAGACCCCAGCATGCCGTAGCGGAACGCGTTGACCATGTAGAGGATGGGGTTCAGCTGCGCGACGCCCTGCCAGAACGGCGGCAGCAGCTGGATCGAGAAGAACACGCCGCCGAGGTACGTCAACGGCGTCAGCACGAACGTCGGGATGATCGTGATGTCGTCGAAGGTCTTCGCGAAGATCGCGTTGAACAACCCGGCGATCGAGAACACCACGGCCGTAAGCAGGATCGTCGTGAACGTGATCAAGGGATGCGCGACTTGTAGATCCGTGAAGAACATCGCGACGACGACCACGAGCGCCGCAACGAGCAGGCCGCGCACGACGCCGCCGACGACGAAGCCGAGCACGATCGTCGTGTGCGCGATAGGCGCGACGAGCATCTCCTCGAGATGCAGCATAAGCTTGCTCGAGAAGAACGACGAGACGACGTTCGCGAATGAGTTGGTGATGACGGCCATCATGATGAGGCCGGGCGCGATGAACGTCATGTACGGCACGTTGTCCATCGAGCCGATGCGGCTGCCGACGAGGCTGCCGAAGATGATGAAGTACAGCGTCATCGTGATCGCCGGCGGAATGATCGTCTGAATCCAGATCCGCACGACGCGCCGCGACTCCTTGCGCACGATCGTCCAGAAACCGACGAGGTTGACGCGCCAGAGGTTGACGTCGCGCGTCTCGGCGCGCTTGATCGCGATCTCGTTCATGCCGATTTCCGCTCCTGTTTGTCGACGAGCCGAATGAACAGCTCCTCGAGCCGATTCGTTTTGGTGCGCATGCTCGAGACGTGCAGGCCTTTGGCTGATAGCTGCGCGAACACGTCGTTGAGCCCCTGCCCTTTAGCGACCTCGACCTCGATCTCGCGCTCGTTGCGCAATCGCACCGTGTAGCCGTTCAACGCGGGCGGCACGACGACGGGCTCGAGCAAGCTCAGCACGAACACCTCGAGCTGCAGCTTGCCGATCACATTCGCCATCGCGTCGTTCTCGATGATGCGTCCCTCGTCGATGATTGCGACGTTGCGGCAGAGGCTCTCGGCCTCTTCGAGATAGTGCGTCGTCAGGATGATCGTCGTGCCCTTCGCGTTGATCTCGCGCATGAACTCCCACATCGAGCGGCGGATCTCGATGTCGACGCCGGCCGTCGGCTCGTCGAGGATCAGTAGGCGGGGCTCGTGCACGAGGGCGCGCGCGATCATGAGCCGGCGCTTCATGCCGCCCGACAGCGTCCGCGCGATGCCGGCGCGCTTGTCCCACAGGTGCAGGGCCTTGAGGTACTTCTCGGCGCGCTGCTGCGCGATCGGCTTCGGCACGCCGTAGTAGCCGGCCTGATTGACCAACGTGTGATCGTTGCGTTCGAACATGTTCAAGTTGATCTCTTGCGGCACGACGCCGATGCAGGCCTTCGCCGCATCGCGCTCGCGCTCGAGATCGTGGCCGAACACGCTCACCGAGCCACCCGACTTGCGAATCAGCGACGTGACGATGCCGATGGCCGTGGTCTTGCCGGCGCCGTTCGGGCCGAGCAGCGCGAAGAAGTCGCCTTCGCGCACGGTCAGATCGATGCCCTTCAGCGCTTCAACGCCGGTGGCGTAGACCTTGCGCAGGTCCCTGATGACGAGTGCGTCCATGAGTGCCCAACAAGAGCCCAAGCTCCGAGGGCGGCTATTGTACGGGCCGCGACGCGCCACGCGGCAATTTGGGATCGGTTAGAGCGTCGCGTGCGGCGGGCGGCGTTGCGGCCACGCGATGGCGAGGCTGGGCTGCAAGGCCATCAGCGTGAGCTGGCGCCGCAGCTCGGGACGCGTCGTCGTGAACAGCTGCTGCCAAAACGAACGGTGCTCGGCGAACGCACACTTGAGCACGCCGGGGGCGCCGGCGTGCTGCTGGAGCTCCGCGAGCCGCGAGCCGCCTAGCCGCTCGACGTCGTCGGCCTCGAGACCGAACAGCAGCCGCGCCTGATAGGCGCTGTGGCGGCTCGTGTGCCGCACGGCGAACAAGATCGACCAGCACAACTGCTGCTCCGCCTCGTCGAAATCCGCGACGTCATCGGCGCAGGCAGGCCACGGGCGCGCCCCTATGTTCAAGCGAAACAGCGCGTGCGGGAACGCCGCGACGCCATCGAGCAGCGGGCCGGTCGCGGCGGCGACAGTGGCCTGCGCCAGCGCTGGCAAGCCGAGGCAGGAGCGGCGATCCAGGAGCCGTGATTGGAGCAGGCCGAGAAAGGCTCGGTTGAGCTCATGGACCTGGTGGAGTTGGTCTAAGGCGCCCGTCTTCAGCATCGCCGTCCGACCTCTTTTTGCGGTGTATGTGCCATATATGGTCGTAAATGTCCACTAATGGCTTTTGTAGGATAAAGTCTTCTATGTGGTCGAATCGGGGGGAAACAGACCATGAGGGCGACGGACGACCGTTATCGGGGGGAGCAAGCGAAGTTCGATCTGGCCATGCGGATGATCAAGCACGAGGCTCGAACGGGCACGATTCGGTACCTGACGGGGATGAACGACGATCGAATTCGCAAGCTCTATACGAGCTATTTCAAGCACGGCGAGGAGCCGGTTCGGCGGCAGCGGGGGCGCTCGCCGACGCGGATCGCCCCGCTCGTGCGGACGCCACAGCGCGCCCTAGAATCCGGCGCGTTCGTGAATATGCTGCTCGCGAACGGCTTACTCTGCCCCGAGCAACCGCCGGGGCCGCCGCTCAAGAACAACGTCGACGTCGGCCAGCGGTTCTGCGAGTGCTTCGAGTCGTTCGATACCTTGGTGCCGCGCAGCTCGTTGACGTTCGAGTGGTGCTGGAATCTGCTCGTCAGCATGCGCCGCGGCGACGAGCTCGGCGTCGCTCGCTGCGATGCTTGCTCGATCTACTACGTGTTCGACATCTTGTCGCTGCCGCGCTCCGCCTGCCCTTCGTGCCTTCTGTCCGCGCGCCAAGGCGACGTCGAGCAGCTCGCGGCGGCCGGGTAGCATGGCGGAATGTGCCTCATCGTCGTCGCGCTCGGCGCTTCGCCTCGCTACCCGCTGATCGTCGCCGCGAATCGCGACGAGCGGCACGCGCGGCCGACGGCGAGAGCCGCGTGGTGGTCCGATGAGTCGCGCGTGCTCGGCGGGCGCGACCTCGAAGCCGGCGGCTCGTGGCTCGCCATGAATCGCGGCGGGCGCTTCGCGGCCGTAACGAACATCCGAGAAGCCCAGCGACCCGTGGGCAAGAGCTCGCGCGGCTCGCTCGTCGCCGACTTCGTGACGGATCTCGCGCCGTCCGCGGAGCACGCGGCGCGCGCCGTGCACGACGGCGCGGCGTTCGGCCCGTTCAACCTGTTCCTCTACGATGGCCGCGAGCTGATGTTCGCGAGCAATCGCGCCGCGGCGGCACGGCTCGACTCAGGTACGCATTCACTCAGTAACGCGCCGGCGGGCATCGAGTGGCCGAAGACCGCGAGCGCGCGCGCCGGCGTCGAGCGGTTACTGTCGCACGCCGCGCCGCTCGAGCCGCTGTTCGCGTTGCTCGCCGAGCGCGACGAAGTGGGCACGCCCGAGCAGCGTTACCAGCGCACGCATTTCGTCGTCGGGCCCGTCTACGGCACGCGCTGCTCGACGGTGGTGCTCGTCGACGGAAGCGGGCAAGCGACGTTTGCCGAGCGCTCGTTCGACGCGACCGGGCACGCCGTAGCGGAAGTACGAGAGACGTTCGAGCTCGAACGGCGGAGCTAGCCTCGCGCCGCAGGGAGTGCGTTGAGCCACGAGCCGACGGCGCTGACCTCCTCCATGCAGACGGAGTGCGCCATCGGATACGCGTGCCAATCGACGACGTAACCGAGCGCCTCGAGCGTGCGGCGCGAGGTCTCGGCCAGCCCGAGCGGTAAGACCGGGTCGTCCGTGCCGTGGGCCATGAATAGCGGTACAGCTGCGTTCGCGGCGCTGCGCTCGCTCGCGAGCGTCGCGGACAACGGCAAATAGGTCGAGAGCGCGAGCACGCCGGCCAATGGCCGCGGCTCGCGCAGCGCGGTATGCAGCGCGATCGCACCACCCTGCGAGAATCCGGCGAGCACGATGCGGTCCGACGACATACCGCGCTCGATTTCGCGATCGACGAGCTCGGTGACGGCGGCGGCGCTCGCGCGAATCCCGGCCGCATCTTCCGCTGCGCGACGGTCGAAGCCGAGGATGTCGTACCACGCCCGCATCTCAATTCCGTTGTTGATCGTCACGGGACGCACCGGTGCGTGCGGAAACACGAACCGGACGGGCACGCGCAGCCGAAGCTCCGGCACGATCGGCTCGAAGTCGTGGCCGTCGGCGCCCAAGCCGTGCAGCCAGAGCACCGAAAGCTGCGGCGAATTGCCCGTCGTGATCTCGATCGCATCCAACATGAATTGCCCTCTTGCGAACTTGCGCATATGGCCTATTATATGCGCAACTTTATTCACGCCTCTTTTCCATGCCGAGCGCAACCCTCGAACAAAACGAGCGGCGCCGGGCTATTGCCCGTCTGCTCGCAGAGCACGTGGTGAATCGACAAGCGGAGCTTGTCGAGTTGCTGCGCGCGGAAGGGTACCTTGCGACTCAGTCGAGTGTCAGCCGCGATTTGCGCGACCTCGGCGCGGCGAAGCTCAAGGACGGCTACAGCTTGCCGAAACCGCCCGAGAGCGCGAGCGGCGACGCGGAGTCGCTGTCGGTCGTCGCGGAGTTCGTGCGTGACATCCGCTCGGCCGGTCCCAACTTGCTCGTCGTCATCACTGCGATCGGCGCTGCGCAGCGCGTCGCCGTCACTCTCGACAACAGCGGCTGGCCCGAGATCGTCGGCACGATGGCCGGCGACGACACGATTTTCGTGGCTACGATCGGTTCAAACGAACAACGGCGCTTGCGAGGCCGGTTACGTCAACATCTGAAGAAGGCAACGACATGACCTCTGCTGCTAATCCCATCGTGCTCGCGTTCTCGGGCGGTCTCGACACGTCGTTCTGCGTGCCGTGGCTGAAGGAGACGTACAAGCGCCCCGTCGTGACGGTGACCGTCAATTGCGGCGGCATCGATGCGGCCGCTGCTCGCGCGCTCGACGAGCGCGCTCGGGCGCTCGGCGCGGCCGAGCATCGCCTCATCGAAGCGCGGCCGGAATTCTTCGACCGGGTCATCAAGTTCCTGATCATGGGCAACGTGAAGCGCGGCAACATGTACCCGTTGTCGGTCGGCGCCGAGCGCGGCTTGCAGGCGAAGTACTTGGCGCAGCTCGCAAAGGAGCTCGGCTCGGATACCGTGGCGCATGGCTGCACGGCGGCCGGCAACGACCAAGTGCGGTTCGAGATCGTGCTCAAGGCCGTCGCGCCGCAGCTCACGATCCTGGCGCCGGTGCGCGACCACGCGTTCCAACGGCCCGCCCAAGTGAAGTTCCTCGAGGAGCGCAACATGCCGGTGCCGACGCGCGGCTCGGCGTACTCGACGAACCGCGGCCTTTGGGGCGTGACGATCGGCGGCACCGAGACGCTCGATTCGAAGGGCAGCATTCCGGAATCCGCCTGGGTGCTCTCAGCCGGCGCGCTCGACAAGCCGCAGCCGTTCAGCGAGCTCGAGATCGAGTTCGCGCAAGGCGTGCCCGTCGCGCTCGACGGCAAGCGACTCGATCCCGTCGCGTTGCTCGAGAAGGTCGAGGAAATCGGCGCGCGCTACGGCATCGGCCGCGGCATTCACTTGGGCGACACGATCATCGGCACGAAAGGGCGCGTCGCGTTCGAAGCGCCCGCCGCCGA
>Ga0111538_10000872_pt1 | contig 41717 bp, 32 predicted proteins | sample SoiMethybrSBSTD1_FD_79669 | JGI IMG/M metagenome (GOLD analysis project Ga0111538, IMG submission 79669) | Bulk soil microbial communities from a Populus tree surrounding site in Tennessee, USA - Soil MetaG P. TD hybrid SBSTD1 (version 2)... | ecosystem: Environmental > Terrestrial > Soil >...
AGGCGGGATAGAACTTCTCGCGTTCCATCCGCCTACTGGTACTGTTCGCCTTGCGGTCCACCCGGGCGGGGTACGGGTTGCCGTGGCGGCGGGGCTGGCGCAACCATGCCCGGCGTCGCGACACCACCAGTCGGCGCGAACGGCGAGCTTGGATTGGCGACCGGCGTTGGCGTCTGGACTGCCGGCCTGGGCACAGCGCCTGCCGGCATCACGCCCTGAGGCGCCACCTCCAGCGAATGCACCGATGACCCGTTGACGACCCGACCGCCATTCATCTGAGGCAGCACGATCCCGATCGACGGCGGCTGCTGATCGTCCTGCTCGAGGCTCGTGTTGGTCTGGTCGTCCTCGACCGGCTGCTGCAACAGCGGCTGAGGCTGGACGACCGCCAGCGGAGGAGGCGGCGAGGACGACGTCGACGCGGCCGGGCGGACGGGCGCGGGGGCGGGTGCAGCGGCCGCAAGAGTCGGCATGATGATGATGCGATCGATGCTCGACAGGTTGGCGGCTCTGACCGCGCGCGGCACCGCGATGTAGCCGCTCAACGAGCGCAGCAGCACATCGAGCGCCTGGATCTCCGTGAGGTTGCGCAGCTCGAGCGTCTCCGGCCCGCCCGGAACGCGCTCGAGGTTCACGATCCTGGTCTGGCCGACGCGCGCCCATTCCCTGAGGATCTCGCGAATCGTCGCGTCCCTCGCCACGATCGTCACCCGGCCGTCCTGCATGGTCAGGTGCACCTCGGCGACGGCCGGCGACGCCGCCAGAAGCGAGATCGCGAGGCCGATGACGACCGGGTTCATTTGACTACCCACCTCTCTGTCTGGAACGCCACCGCGGCGATGCCGCGGCACGCGCGCCAGCCGTCATGGCTTTTCGGATCTCACGTCGGTCAGACGTACGGGCTGAGCGCCGTAGTTGTCGAGCTCGATGATCTTCGTCTCTTTGTTGTAGACCACCTTCGCGGGAGGCGCGAGCTTGCCGACACCCGCGCCGTCCGGGCCGAAACGAATATCGAGCAGCGCGAACGCATAGTCGGGCGACCAGTCCTTGGTCGGCTCGCCGAAGGCGAGCGACCGATCGGTGGCGAGGATCACCTGGCGACCCTTCGGCGTCTCGATGCTGCGCGCGAACACCACGTCCCGCGCCTGGCGCGTACGCACGCGTGCGCCGGCGCCGGGAATGCCCGGAATCACCACGACGCCGGCAGGGCGCTTCAACACCTTCTGGATCGCGGGCAGCAGCGCATCCGGGCCATGCTGGATCAGCGCATCGACCAGGTTGTCGCGTTCCTGGTCGGTCGACCAGTGTTGAATCATGATCTCGATGCGGCTCGTCGCCGCACGATCGGACTCGCTCGCCGCCCTCGCGACGAACCGTTCGAACGGCACGCCCGCATCGACGGCACCCGAACGGGCGCCGAGGGCGACGCCTACGGATGCGGCGAACACCATCGCCAGAATCGGTCGAATGCTTACACCGCTCATCTCTCGACCTCTCGTTCGATCGCCAGTCAGCCTGCTCGCCCTCTACTTATCGCGTCACGACCAACCGGCCCTTCATACCGTTCCGACCACCGCCGTCGTCGGCGCTTTCGAACTCGAATATCCCGGGCTCGGTTGGCATGACGGCGAGAGTAACCCTTTCGCGGCCGGCCGGAATCCGAGCGTCCAGATGGAGTCCCTTGACTTGAAACGCACGCGCGCCGTCGGCGGAGGTCACGTTCAGTCGAACGCGCTCGCCGACCTGCAGGTCAATCCGTTCCGGTGAGATGGCGGAACGGGACACGGTGATCTCGATCGTTCGCCCCTGAGTGACGATGGCCGGCATCATCGCGACCACGAAGGGGATGGCCAGCAGCAGCGTCGCCGAATAGTGCTTCGTCATCGATTTCTCCTCGATCGACCCGGCGCCACGGAGCGCTGGTGCTCCAAGGCGAGCGAGGCAGAGCGCTGATGCTCTGCCCCGCTCTCCGCTCCTGCGCGTTCGAGCTTCACGCCATAGGCGATCCGCGGACTCTCGCCGTGGCGGTCGCGCCAGTGCTACGGCCTCCTGATTTCGATCAGCGCCAGGTTCCACGGATCGGGCATCGTCGCTCCGTAGGTACTGCCGATCGTGACGCTGGTACCCGCGACGCCGACGGTTCCCGACGACTGCACCCAGTAGGTGCCGCCGGCCGGGTTGGCCTGGTAGACGATGGTCTGATTCGCGCCCGGCGTCATGACCCGGGCCGCAGACGGATCGACGCCGACGCCGATCACCAGTGAGTTGTCGCGCGTGGTGATCAGCGTCGCCGACGGCGCGCCACCGGTGACGTTCGCGACCGCACTCGCGGCCCCGGCCAGCGTCGGAGCAACGTTGGCGAACGACATCACGGCCATCGACGACGTGACGTTACCGGCCAGCGTCGCTCTAACGGTCATGCTCGCGTGCGCCAGGGTCGTAAACGCCCACCAGACTTCGCCCGCCGTCCCCGGTTGGACATTCGATCGTACCGCTCTGGTCCACGTCAGGGCCGTTCCGGTGTTCGTTACCGCGGCGACGGTGGGGACGAGCAGAGCATTGGCCGGCGTGTTCGTCGTCACGACCGCGACGAGCAAGGTATTCGCCGACGGCGTGATCGGCGGACTGGTAACCGTCGTGATGATACCGACCGTTGTACTGGTGTGCGTCACGACTGTTTCGGAGATGGCCGGAGACACGCCGCTCGAGACCAGCAACGCCACCGCACCACCCAGCGTCATGCGGGCACCGGCGACCGGAGTTGAACTGATGACGCTGCCGGCCGGGACCGTGCTGCTGGCGAACGTCACGTCACCGACCGTCAGGCCTGCATTGGTGATGGCCGTCGTCGCCGCCGCCTGCGTGAGACCGACCACGTTGGGCACCGTCACGAGACCGGTCGCCAGGGCGGCGACAGGCACCAGAGCGATCGTTCCGTCGGCGTTGGTGAACTGCAGCCGCTCGATGTTCAGCAGCGTGTCAGTCCCTTCAGCGAAAGGAATGTCCCTCTTGAGGGCAGGAACGTGTGTGACCGTCAGGCTGCCGTTCGGGTTGAGGACGATCGTGAAATCCGTGAAGGGGAAGTTGAATACGGCCGTGTCGCAATTGAGCGGCGCCGCTGCTCCGCAGTCGGCCGGAACCGCCGGCGGCGTCACGATGCTGCGGACGATGGAGATGTTCCCCGGGTTGAGCCGCTGCGGATCCGAGAACACGTCGTCCACGAGCTGGCGCGCGCTGTTGACGAGCCGCACGGTTCCATCGTTCATGACCGCCCGGAGCTGCACGTTCAGCCAGCGGTCGCCGTCGATCAGGTCGTCGCCGAGCTTTCCCTCGAGCACGTCGCTGCCGCGGCCGCCGAGCAGAATGTCGCCGCCCATGAACCCGACGCCTTTGATGCCGGGGACGGCGGGGTCCGCGAGGTTCTTGTTGAAGCCTGCCGGCCCCATCAGCTCGGTCAGCCCCGTGATTCTTGCCGCACCGGCCGCGGTCAGTTCCATACCGGGTATCAGGCACTCGGCCACTTCGCCCGGCGGTTCGCACAGCACGTTGTTCGAGCCTGCGATGTGATCGTTCAGGTCCCAGCCCGACGCCCCGTCCACGAAGCGATACCGGCTTCGGAGATCGTTGAAGTTGAGGTTGACGTTCGGGTTCGCCAGAAGATCGAGCTCGATGAACTCCGGGAGCGACCATGCGCGCAGGGTGATCCAGTCGAAGCCGAAATCGCCCATGTACTTGTTGGTGCCTTCTGACATGAGGAAGATGTCGTTCCCGCCCTCGCCGAAGTGGTTGTCCTGTCCGGGACCGCCATCCATGACATCGTCGCCCCCGACAGAGTCGAGTCCGGCGAGCAAATCGAAGACGTTTCCCCCGTCGCCGAACATGCCGCCATCGTGTCCGTCGCCGTTGTCGAGCCAGTCGTCGCCCTCTCCGCCGAAGGTTCCCTCGCTCCTCTGACTCCCATCGACGATGACGTCGTTCCCAGGGCCACCGAAGTACTCGACGCCGTCGTCCGCGCCGAGCATGAAGTCGTTGCCATTGCCGCCCAGCAGAAGGTCGGCACCAAAGCCGGGGCCGGAAGACAGCGCATCGTTGCCGTCACCCCCCTTGAGGACATCGTCACCGTTGCCGCCGAAGAGGATGTCGTCGCCGGCGCCGCCGTGGATCGTGTCGTTGCCTTCCCATCCATCAAGGCGATCGTTGCCGCCGTTGCCGTACAACGTGTCGTCTCCGACGTCGGCCCGGAACTTGTCGGCACCGGGTCCGCCATTGAAGACGATGTTCTTGCCGCGGTGCAGCGGGTCGTTGAAGACCTTCGTGCCGTCTGGCAGCGTCAGGATCGCCGTGCCATCGCCGGGGTCGAACAGGGGATTCGCAAGATCGGCGGCATTGATGATGTTGTCCGCCGTGTTGAAGACGACATCCATACCGCCCTGGAAGTCGGTGTTGCGCCTGATCAGCTCGGCAAACGAGTTGCCCTCGAGCTGCTGCACGAGGTTCAACCCGTCGAGGCGTTGCAGGTAATAGAAGCGGTCGCCGTTCTGCAGGTCTTCCAACTGCTTCTCGAAGACGAAATTGAAGGTCGAACCGAGCAGCCCGCCGAAGACGGCCTGGCGCTCGGCGAGACCGCCGACCCAGTAGTCGACGTTGTCCAGGCCGCTGGTGGCGGCGCTCTGGAACATGAAGGCGTTCGCCGGAGGACCGACCAGGGCTGCCGCCGCGGCGCGCTTGGCGGCGATGGTCGTCGCGCTGGTGATGCTCGCGTGCGTCCCATACGCGGCGACGAAGTTGATCAGCGACTCGCTGTGTTTCAGGTTGAGCCCGAACTCGAACCAGTTTGCGTACGGCGCGATCGACGCGTCGCGGGTCGCGGTGAAGAACTGCCGGCGCGCCACGTTCAGCGGCGGGATGCCCTCGCTCCGGCCGCGCGCCAGGTTGATCGCCGGGAGGTCGAGCGGCAGACCAACGAGCTGGTTCCGCACCGAGTCGGTGACGAACTCATCCAGCTCATTGCCGACCTGTCGCGACAGCCCGCGAACGATGCTGCCGGCCGCCTTGTCGGCGGTCAGCGTCGAGCAGACCGGGGTTGCCGGGGGCGTCGGCGTCGTGCAGGTGGTGTTGTACGCCTGAGGGTTGAGGAACGCATTGAGCAATCTGATGTCGGTAGGTGTCTCGACCCCGGCTGCGTCGACGTTGATGCGGGCGACCACCTCGGGCAGCATCGAGTGACCGAGGCGATAGACGGTGTGCGCGAACTCGGCGACGATCGCCGGGTTGATATCGGTGATGCCGCCCAGGAACGGGTTGATCAGCGGCTGGATCGTGCGCGCGAACTCCTCGAACACGAGATGCTGATATTCCATCTCGGTGACGAACCGCGCCGCCTGAAAGAGCCGCTCACCATAGTCCCAACCCGATCGCCGGACCGTCGAGCCTGGAGGCGGCACATCGGGAGCCTTCCACGCCGCGATTTCGGCCGCGGTCAATCCGGCCGCGTTCACGCCATTGACCACCGGCAGGTTGATGATCCGATCGATATCGAAGCGGAGCCGGTTGTGTTCCGCATGAAAGATGTTGTGAACCATCGTCAGCGCGATGTTCTCGTTGCCGCGGCCATCGCCGGTGACGAAGTGCAGGCCAAGCAGCTCGTCGTCGTAGCACTGCTGGACTCCCGGCTGGCAGACCGGCGTGCTCAGGCTGCTGCCGGGCGTCGTGTCGGCGTCGGGCGGGAGCGGCGCATTGGTTGCGCTGACCGGGACAGCGCTGTGTGCGATGTCGTTGAGGAACTGATGATTGGTCTTCGCCGAACCGGCGACGGAAATCGGAGCGGCCGGATTGCCTTCGCGACACGCGAAGCCGGCCAGGGCGGGCACGCACGCCACCGAACCAGGGCCCGCCGGGAAGACGACCTGCGGCATCCCGCGCAGCGGCCCCGGGATGAAATGACCGTAGGGATCGGTCAGCAGCAGCGGCACATCGAACACGTCCGTATCGACGAGCCGGATGCCGAGCTTGGCCGCGGCCTGCGCCTTGACCTCGTTCCAGTTGCCGATGTTGCAGATGTTGTCGCCGCCGGGCGTGGCGGCGCCGCCGCCGCGCGCGGCGCAGGTCGCGAGCGCGCTGTCCAGCACCTTGCCGGTTTGAACCGGCCTGCCGCCAACCAGCTCGTAGTCACGCAGGAACACTTGATGGGACGGATGCGAGGTGTAGGTCTGGTTCTGATCCACCCACGGAGTGGTCTGGTTGACCGAGTTGTGATTGGCATCGACGGTCGCACGGTTCAGGACCATGAAGTTGGTCGGCGCGCCCGGGACAAACAGCGGGTCGTCCGGCTGCAACGGCATGATGACCGAGCCGTTGCCGCCTTTGTTCACGAGGTCGAGGCCATGGTCGAAGAACTGGCCGAAGAACGTGAACATCAGGTTGAACGGCGCCGAGAGGCCGAAGTCCGGTGTGATGTTCGGGATGAAGAGCACATCGTCCGCGGTCCCGAACACGCCATCCAGGCCGGGACCGGCCGTCACACCTCCGCCGCCGCAGACGAATCCGCCGGAGCCGCACGGGTTGAAGTTCGCCGCGACTGCCGCCGGGTTCTTTTTGGTCTGGTCCACGATCAGGTTGCTGATCGTACGCGGCTGAGAATCGAAGACGTTTCCACTCAGCTGCGTATAGGTCGTCCCCTGCTCCGCGGGGCGGAAGACCGGCGTGGTGCGGCGCGGAAAGAGCTGATCCGACGCACCAAAGAATTGAGATGCCACTCCATTGGCGTCGCGCTGATTGGGAACCAGGTTATTGAACGACCCGTCGACCGTCCGCAGGCCGCGTGGGAGCTGCGGATCGTGGACCTGGTTCGGACCAGGCCCGAGCAGCGCTCCACCCGCCGCGTGGTCCTGAGCGACGAGGATCTGGTCGAAGATGAATCGCAGGTCGCTGGCAGTGATGGTGAACCCTTGACTGACCGGTGCTGCCGGCTGCGCGCTGACGACCGGCACGAAGACCGGGCCGCCGATCGGTGAGATGAGCATCGCGACGAGTGTCACAATCGCCCATAGCTTCCTGGAACGCACGTCACGACATGTGAACGGACTGATCACGCGCATCATTTCCTCCTCGCGCGGCCGCGCAGCCGGCACCGGCGCGTCTGGTTCCCGTCGCCTCGTTAGTCGCAAACAGCCTGGTCGGCTGATTTCAGAAGTGCGGACGATAAGCCTTCGTCCCGCGCGCGGGTAGACCGACAATCCCGGGAAGATGTGGATAACTTCAGGGTGAGCGCGGCGGACAAATGCCGGGGGGGATGCCGGCTGGCGACCGGGTTCGCGTGATCAGGCGATGGTGGTCATCGACCTGAAGACGACTGGATCATGGCTGGATCAATCCATGGCGGATCGCGTAGCGGACGAGGCCGGCGGTGTCGTGGATTTCGAGCTTCTCCATGATCAGCGATCGGTACCTCGCTGCGGTGTTGACACTGAGTTCGAGGACGGCAGCAATCTCTTTCGTGGTGTGGCCTTCGGCGACCAGCTGCAGCACGTCGCGTTCGCGCGGCGTCAGCGGATCGGACAGCGCATTTCTGCCCGCCAGATACGCGACCACGACGGCGCCGTAGGCGCCGGGGCTGAGATAAATCCCGCCGGCGACGACATCTCGGATCGCGTTGATCAAGTCCGCCGGCGCTTGCGTCTTGATCACGTAGCCGCGGATGCCGGCGCGGAGCGCAGCGACGACCTGATGCTCTTCGACGTGCATGGTCAGGAGGATGATCGCCGGCGGTGAAGGCGACTGGAGAATCTCGCGCGCCGCGTCGAGGCCGTTCAGTTGCGGCATGGCCAGGTCGAGGATCGCCACGTCGGGAGAGTGGGCCTGCGCCAATCGGACAGCCTCGCGGCCATTCGCCGCTTCGCCCGCAACCTGAAAGCGGTGACGCTCGAGAATGGCTTTGATGCCCTGACGGACGATCTCGTGATCGTCGGCGACGAGAATCTGCAGCGGTGCGGATCCTACTCCAGCAGCATGAAGATCTTGCGCTGAGCACATCGGCCGGTCGCAGTCGAAACAGACGGCTCCGGGAATCCGGTGATGGACGAGAGATCGGCCACGGTCAGAGCAGAACCGCGGCGCCCGGAACGGTCATGGTCTGCCGGGCGCCGCGATCCTGCGTGTCTCGCTCGTCGGTGAAGCGACACTACTAGCAGAAGCGGTCGAACGCCTCTTTCACCTGGCGCAACAGGAACGCGATGATCCCATTGTCCGGATACTTGGCCGCCAGCTCGGTCAGGGTCGTGATCGCCCCCGCAAGTCGCGCGCACTGCGCCGGCGGCAGCGTGAACGCCTGAGCCGGTTGTGCGACGAGCACTCCGCCTGCCAGGGTTACGGAAAACACGAACGCCAGCCCGACTCTCCGAAACCGTGTCATACGATCCTCCTTGGGTGCCTCTAATCGTGGTCTCCGCCGCGACGGCACAGTATCCCGATCGGTCGGACGCCAGTCATCAGGTGATCACCGGGGGCGAGGCCGGGAATTTCCCGGGGTATCGGTCTCGCGGCTCACCGGCGGGGCTCGGAGTTTCACGAGCGCGCGCCGGTCGATCGCGCGCCGCCCGGTTCACAAAGGACCCGCTCATGCCTGGATCAATCCATGCCGAACCGCGTAGCGGACGAGGCCGGCGGTGTCGTGGATTTCGAGCTTCCCCATGATTTGCGACCGGTACGAGTCTGCGGTCTTGACACTGAGGTTGAGCGCGCCCGCCACCTCTTTCGTCGAGTGGCCCTCGGCGACGAGCTGCAGCACTTCACGTTCGCGCAGCGTCAGCGGATCCAGCGGCACATTCCTCCCCGCCAGATACGCGGCGACGACCACCCCGTAGGCACCGGGGCTGAGATAGATCCCGCCTCCGACGACTTCCCGGATCGCATTGATCAAGTCCTCCGACGCTCCGGTTTTGATCACGTAGCCGCGGATGCCGGCGCGGAGCGCGGCGACGATCTGCTGCTCCTCGACGTGCATGGTCAGCAGGATGATTGCCGGCCGGTCGTGAGACTGGAGGATTTCGCGCGCCGCGTCGAGCCCGTTCAGCTGCGGCATGGAGAGGTCGAGGATCGCCACGTCGGGAGAGTGGGCCTTCGCCAATCGGACAGCCTCACGGCCATTCGCCGCCTCACCCGCAATCTGAAATCCATGGCGCTCGAGAATGGCCTTGATGCCGTCACGGACGATCAGGTGATCGTCGGCCAGGAGAATCTGCAGCGCCACGACTGTTACTCCAGCGGGATGACGATCGTCAGTTCGGTACCCGCTCCCGGAGCTGAACGGATTTCCATCGTCCCGCCCAACGCCGTGATTTGATCGCGGGCGCCGGCGAGCCCGAACCCCTGTTCGGCGACTTCGGGCAGCATCGGCGAAGGGCCGAAGCCAACTCCGTCGTCGCGGACGGTGCAGTAGAACATTCCTGGCGCCTGGAACAGATCGATGCCGACGTGACGAGCCCGGGAGTGCCTTCCGACGTTGGTCAGCGCCTCCTGAACCACACGATAGATCGTGGTTTCGATCACCGCAGGCAGGCGAATGGGCACGGCGTCGACGGTGACGGATATGGCGTGCCGCTTCCCGAAGCCGTCGGCCAGAAACCTCACGGCTGGCACCAGTCCCAGATCGTCGAGGATCCGGGGCCGCAGCTCGTGCGCCAGCCTCCTCAATTGCTCTTCGATCCCGTCCAGATTGGAGCCCACCGCCTGCAGGCGTTCCCGCGCCGACGTCGGCAGACCGCCGGCAGCCTCAGCGAGCGCGATGTGTGCGGCGGCGAGGAATTGGGCCGCCTCGTCGTGGAGAGCCTGGGCGATCCGCTTCGCCTGCCGCTCCAGGCTGTCGTTCAAACGTCGCAGAACCGCCTCAGTCAGGACCGGATCCGTGACGTCGCGCGTGGTGGTGATGGCATCGCCAATATCGCAGTTGGCGTCACGAGTCGGCGGTAAGGTTCGATTGAGAGTCACCTTCGTATTCCATGATCCGCGTCGGTGGTCGCAATGGAAGAGTTCCGGCGGGATGCACACGCTCGAAGTTCAAAAAGCGCCGGACCCAATGGCACCTCGCTTTCGGCTTTAGCGAGTCTCTATAGAACTTCTGATGGCAGGGTGGAAATTGTTGCGAGGATAGCTCATCTTGAACGTGTGCTGTCAACCTGTTTTGCGGCTTTTTCGACGACTCCACCGATCACATGCAGTTTTATTACGCATTACCACCGTTATTTTTGCGATTCTCTTTTCAATCATTTACGACTCGGTCACGCGACTCAGCGCTTCTTGGGAACGGTGGCTGTCGGTAACGCGCTGTCGGCGCCGCCTTGCCCTGGAAATACATGCGAGAACGCGTAACCCACGACCGCAAGTCTCGTCGCCATCTCGGTGCCCGCGAATCGCACCTGGTGCCACACAGTCGCAGGCGCGTAGACGATGTCCCCTTGATCGGCGACGAAGGTCGGTACTGAGCCAATCGTGAATTCCATCTTCCCTTCGAGGATGAACCAGAACTCTGGACCGGTGACGTGCAGATGGCCCTTGTCGCCGGGCACTGGCGGCGTCTGAGTCTTCGGATCGCCGCGAAGAATATTCGCGATGCCGACGTTCACATAGTTGCCGTCGTGCGCGTCGCCGATGAACTGCGTGGGGTTCTTCTTCGGCTTCTGCTTGCCGGCGATCGTCAGGTTGTAGTCGATATACGGCACGTTGGCTTCGTCGTAGGACCCTTTGCTGTCGGCGACGCGCGTCTTCTCGAACCTGATGCCAGGCGTGGGCGGAGGCGTTTCATCGGCCGGATACATCGTCCGAGAATTCGCCATCAGCACTTCGAACCGCAGCGACGGCCTGTCGCCGACCGTCTCCATGCTGTAAACCAGCCGCTTCGGCACCTGCACGAGGAAGCCCTTGGTCGCAACGAACGGCTCCTGCCCCTCGATCGTGAAGCGAATCAGCCCGTCCTGCACGATCCAGAACGCGCGGTTGTCCTGATGGAATCGACGCGGCGTCTTCGCGCCTGGCGCCATCGAGATGTACTCGCCGTGGAAGAGATTGTCGTCAACGATGCGCTCGGACCAGCTCTGCTGACCCTTATGCTTCGCGACCACCATCGAAAGCCTGGTCCACGGTCTGTGTGGTGGGACGAAGGGAGTCGGTTTCACTGGCAGCGGCGTCCAGACGTCGATTTGCGAAGGCGCCTGCCCCTGCACGGCTACCGGACGAACCGACATCCCCAGCACCAGACATGCGCCAACACCGATTGCGATCGATCGACTGAGCTTCATCGAAGAGCCTCCTACTGAAAAGGCCGCCTTATTTGACATCTCACGCACGATTCGATAGAAACCGCGCGTTTCGCCTTCGTTCGCGAGAGGAGTCGTGATGCCGGCTGCCCGACGACGTGTTGTTGCGATCGTGATCGCTGTCCTCACCCTGTTGCCATCGGTCGTCCGCGCTCAGACGGGCGCGGCCAGCATCACCGGCCTGGTCGCCGACGAGACCGGCGGCGCCTTGCCGGGCGTGACGATCACCGCCACGAACCGAGCCACTGATGTTCCGTACGTGACCGTCTCCAACGCGGCCGGCAATTACACGATCGCGTCGCTGCCGGTGGGCGCATACAGAGTCAGCGCCGAGCTGCAGGGCTTCCGCACCATCACGACGAATACCGTCACGCTCGAGGCGAACCAGGTTGCGCGCCTCGACCTGAAGATGCCGGTCGGGCAGCTCCAGGAGACGGTGCAGGTCGACGCCGTGTCGGCAATCCTGCAGACCGAGACTACCACCGTCGGGGAGGTCATTTCGGGTACCACGGTCCAGACCCTGCCGCTCAACGGCCGCAACACGGCGCAGTTGACGCTGCTCCTGCCCGGTACCATGACCTACAACCCGCGCGGCTTCACGAACATCGGCGCGATCAATTCGAACCGGCCGTTCGTGAACGGCAACCGTGAGCAGACGAACAACTTTACCGTCGACGGCTTCGACGTCAACGAGACGATCGACAACCGCGTTTCGTACCAACCGAGCCCCGACGCGCTGGCCGAGATCAGCGTCGAGACGAACAACTACACCGCCGACAGCGGCAACGTCGGCGGCGCCATCGTCGCGAGCGTCCTGAAATCGGGAACCAACGCGTTCCGCGGCAACGCATTCGAGTTCTACCGCAACAGCGACTTCGACGCGAACACCTGGGAGAACAATCGATCGGGAGCGGCGAAGCAGGAGCGCAAACAGCACATTGCCGGCGCGACCCTTGGCGGGCCGATTCTCCCCCAGCGCCTGTTCTTCTTCGGCGACTACCAGGGCTCCCGGCACGACGCGCCCGGCTTCGGCACGGCGTCGGTCGCGCCAGCCTCGTGGCGCAGCGGCGACCTGTCGACCATCGCGACGGCGATCCGCGACCCGAGGACGGGCCAGCCTTTTCCAGGGAATCAAATTCCGGCCGCGCGTATCAGTCCGGTCGCGAGAGCGCTGCTGAACGACCTGGCGAACTACCCGTTGCCGAACCGGACCGTGCCGGGCGGCATCACCGGCAACTTCGTGGGCGAGACGGCGCTGGCGATCCGGGCACATCAGGGTGATGCGAAGTTCGACTGGACGCCATCGAACGACAACCGGTTCGTCGCCCGCTACGCGTTCGCCACCTACAACGATCGACGCGAAAAGAACCCGTTCCCGCTGGTGTTCTCGACGCGCAACGATCAACCGTTCTGGAACATCGGCGGGATCTGGAATCGCGTGTTCGGCCCCAGCGCCGTGAACGAATTGCTGTTCGGCTTCAGCCACACGCGCGTCCTCTCCCAGATCGACGACTGGGCCGGCGTCGGCAACGCGGACGCCAAGTACGGCATCGCCGGGGGCCAGCCGATCGCCGGGCTGACCTGCATCGGCTCGAACGTCGGGTGCACCGCCGGGCTCAACGGCATTTCGACGGTAGGAGCGGTGGCCCCAGACTCGGACACGCTGGCCAAGACGTTTCAGATCAACGACAAATTCACACGGGTGAGCGGCCGCCACACGATCAAAGCCGGCGGTCAGTGGCTCCGTTACGATCAGCAGCGCTTCTACGCCGGCAACAACGGCCTGCTCGGCTTCATCTTCTACAACGGCGCGTTCACCGGGTCGGCGTTCGCCGATTTCCTGCTCGACCTGTCATCGGGCAAAGGTCGTGGCGGCGGCGACCCCAACGACCCCTGGACCCACCTCCAGAACCGAATCGGCATCTTCGTGCAGGACGATTTCAAGGCCACCGAGCGGCTGTCGCTGAACCTCGGGCTTCGCTGGGCCTACACGTCGCCGCTCGTCGAGGAGGAGAACCGGCAGACGAACTTCGATCTGGTCACGGGGCGGCAGATCGCAGCGACCGATGGCAGCATCGAGGACCGGGCGCTCTACAGGCCGTATTACAAGGGTTTCGAGCCGCGGCTTGGCGCCGCCTGGACGTTTGCCGACAAGTGGGTGGCCCGCGGCGGCTACGGCATCTCGCAATTCATGGAGGGCACCGGCGCCAATCTCCGTCTGCCGCTGAATCCTCCCTTCTTCTTCGAGTCGGCGGCGTCCTACGACGTCACGACCGGCGCGGGAAATGCGGCGAGTGGATTCGCCGACCTGGTGCCCGGCACGACCCCCTCGGGAAATGTGCGCGCGTACGACCCGAACCTGCGGCCGCAGTTCACCCAGCAGTGGAACGCCTTCGTGGAACGCGAGCTCACGCCGACCATGTCCGCACAGGTCGGCTACGTGGGGCACCATGCCGATCACCTGGTGACGCCGGTCGAGGGCAACCAGGCGCTGCCCGGCACGGGCGATCCATCGACGTGGGCGCCGAAGGCCACTCGCCGGCCGCTATACAACGCGCAGCCGCTCGTCACCACCATCGCGACGACCGCCGCGCGCGGCGAGAGCCGGTACAACTCGCTGCAGGCGAGCGTGCGTCAGCGCGTGCACCGTGGCACGGAGCTGCTGGTGTCGTACACGTTGGCGAAAGGCAGGACCAACAACCGCGGCTTCTACGGTGTGTTCGGCGGCACGGGGCCGCAGGGGGTGACCGGTGCGACCGAAGGGGCGTACTGGCAGAACACCTACGACCCCGGCGCGGAATGGGGACCGGCCTTTCACGACGTGCGACACAACCTGATCGTGTCGGGCATCGCGGAGCTTCCGTTCGGGAAGGACCGCAGGTTCGGCGGCAGCTGGCCCGGCGCGGTTGACGCGATCGTGGGCGGTTGGGGGCTCAGCGGGATTTTTCAGACGCGCTCCGGCCTGCCGGTCACCGTGATCGACGGCCGGCTGCGATCGCTGCAAGGCGAGCGGGGCTCCGAACGTCCGAACTGCGTCGGCGAGTGGAAGCCGAGCGACCAGTCGCTCACCCGATGGCTCGATATCAACGCGTTCGCCACGGCGGCACTGGGCACGTTTGGCAACTGTCCGGTGGGAGTCGCGCGCGCGCCAGGTTTCACCAACCTCGATCTGATGCTGTCCAAGCGCTTCGCGTTCGGCGGCCCTCGCTACGCCGAATTCCGAATCGAGGCGTTCAACGTGCTGAACCATCCGAGCTTCGGGCCGCCGGCGCGCGACATCTCAGCGCCGAACACTTTCGGGACGATCACCAGCACCGTCAGCTCACCGCGGACGATCGAGCTCGGGTTCAAGTTCTACTTCTGAGCGCCGGGAGAACGCGATGAGCTGAAGACGCGCTCGCAGGGTTACTTTGCCGCCAATCCCTCCTTGAGGAATGCGACCAGCGGCGGCAGCACCTTGTCCGGGGCCTCGAGGTGCGGGACATGGCCCAGGCCCGGCAGCAGCAGGACGCGGCCGTTGCCGTTGGGGATGGTCTTCGCGAGCACCTGCATCTGCTCCTGGAAGCGCGACGCGGGGCCGAGCAGCATGTCCTCGGCGCCGCCGAACGCGAGCGTCGGCACCTGGATGTGCGCCCAGTCGTAGACCACGGGGTCGGCGTACAGCATCTGGCCGATCAGGGCCTGGACCATCGCCAGCCGCGGCCAGTCGGAGCTCAGGGTCCAGGAGTAGCGGATCCGAGTATAGGTCTCGAACTCCTCATTCCACGCCTTCGGGTTGTGCGCCACGTAGCGGCTCAATCCGGCCCGGGTGCTCTGGTAATCGCTCTTCAGCGTCTGCTGGTACGAGTCGTCGATGAACGGCATCGGCCGATCGAAGCGGCCGTCGGTGAGGCCAATCGGGTTGTAGATCACCACCCGCTCGATCGCCTTCGGGTACTGCGTCGCCAGCCGTGCCGCGAGCATGCCGCCCATCGAGTGGCCGACCACCATCGCCCGCTCGATCCGTTCCTTCTGCAGGATCAGGAAGGTGTTGCGCGCCTGCGAATTGAAGTTGTACGGCGCAATCGGCTTCGACGACTTGCCGTAGCCGATCTGGTCCGGGACGATGACGCGGAAGCCCTCCTTCGTCAGCGCATCGATGATCGGCTTGAAATAGAAGCCGCCGAAGTTGTTGCCGTGCAGCAACACGACGCTGTGGCCGTTGGCGGCGCCCTGCGGCGCCACGTCCATGTAGGCGATCCGGACATCCTGCAAGTAGACCCTGATGTCGAGGTACTTGCTGGGGTAGGGATAGGGACACTCGTCGCAGGTGATGCTCCCCGGCTTGATGTCAGTCGGCGTCGGCGCGGGCGGCAGGACACTGCCCTCTTGCGCGGCCAGCCGGGCCGCGCCGGAGACGAGCGCCAGAGCAAGGGTGAGCGACAGAAAGCGTGTATGCATGGCGGGCTGAATCTAGCACACCGTTTGAACGTCCGCTGAGCTTGGTGCGAAATCGTGCCTGTCGATGAACGTCGTCTCGAGGAGCCGGGCCCTCAACTAGCGCCGGTGTCGATTTGAGCGCCAGCCGTTCGACCATGAGACAGCGGCGGTCATTGTGGCGGCCGCGCAAGGAGTATGAGCAGATGCGATTCCTGTCGATGATTCGGGTCGAAGAAAAGGAAGGCCAGGCGCCCAGCGAGCGGCTCATGAACGAAATGGGCAAGCTCATCGAAGAGATGACCCGCGACGGCTCCCTGGTTCGCACCGCGGGGCTTCGACCGACCAGGGAAGGCAAGCGGATGCGCTGGAACAGGGGCGCGCTGTCCACCGTCGACGGCCCATTCGTTGAAACCAAGGAAGTGATCGGTGGCTTTGCGATCCTCGAGGCGGAGTCGATGACCGCCGCGCTCGCCCTCACGAAGCGCTTTCTCGAGATTCACGGCGACGAATGGAACCTCGAATGCGAAGTGCGCCAGATCGAGGGGCCGGAGTTCGGCGGCGAGGGCTAGTCAGCGACGGCGCCGGCGGTACGCGAACTGCACCACTGCAGAAATCCGCTCTCCCATCGAGGAAGCAGAATGCAGCGACGTGTCCGCGCGGCGTCCATTTTCGTACTCGCACTTGCACTTTCGTCGGCAGCCGGAGCCGAGGAACAGGCCGAAAGCGTTCCGGCACGGTCGTTCACCGCGCTGCAACCACTGCTGACGCCGGGAGAGCGACTCATCATCCGAGACAGTTCGGGGAGAAAGACGCATGGGCGCTTTGTGTCACTCTCCGGAGACGAGCTCGAGATCAAGCGCAGGCGCTGGAATTTTCGAACCGAACGCCGAGCATGGACGGAAGGAACCGTCGAACGGATCCAGCACGAGGACTCGAGGTGGGAGGGCAAAGCGCTCGGGGCAGCCATCGGCGTCGCGGCCCTCGCCATCATTAATCCACTCAAGCGGATCGAGACGGACGGATGTAACGCGCTCTGCGCGCCGTTCATCGTCGCCGCCGTGCCCGTGGGAACGATGATCGGCGAGGCCATCGACGGTTCGATCAATGACACGCTCTACGAATCGCGCATCGTGAGTCGATTCGGTATCGCACCGGCGTCCGGACTGCACCCTGGCATCGTTCTCTCCTATCGACTGTCACTCGCTCGCTGACGATATACGGACTCGTCCACACGTACATGTTCGGAGCACAGCGCGCCCTGGCGCGGCCACGCTCGATCTCTGAGAGGAGCCCGGCGGCAAACCGTCTCAGTCGGTGATCGTGATCGTCTGACTCACTGTCCGCACGGTCGCGCCGCCGGCGTCACGCAGCGTCATCGTCAACGTTGCCGTTCCGGCGTTGTCGGCTCGCATCTGCCAGGCGACGCTCTGACTGCCGCCAGCAGCGACCGTCGGCACCGACTGCGTCGTCGTCGTCGGATTCTGCAGCCGCATCGCACTTGAGGGCGTGAAGCTGACGAGCACCGAGAAGCCGCTCGCGGCGGCGGCGCCATTGTTGGTCACCGTCGCTGTTGCCGTGAAGGTCTGGCCGCGCCGGATGCTCGCGGGTACGCCGCTCAGCGTGAGCGTCGGCACCGTCGTCGTGCCGTTGTTGACCGTGACGCTCACTGCCGCCGACGTCTTCTGATTGTTCGCGGCATCGAACGCGCGCGCCGTCAGCGAATGGGTGCCATTCGCCGCGCCCGTGGTGTTCCACGACGCCGAGTATGGCGCCGTCGTGTCGCTCGAGAGCAGCGACCCGTCGACGAGGAAGTCGACGCGCGTGACGCCGACGTTGTCGCTCGCATTCGCCTGAACGCTGACCGTGCCGCCGACGGTCGCGCCCGCCGCCGGACTCGTGATCGAGGCCGTCGGCGGCGTCGTATCGCCGGCGGTCCCGGGGACGAGCGTAAACGACCCGGACTTGCTGCCGTTGCCGAACGTGCCCGTCACGGTGACGAGGGTGTTCTGTGTCACTGCCGATGTCGTGATCGTGAAGGCCGCCGACGTCTGACCCGCGGGCACGGTGACGATCGGCGGCGCCTGGGCGATCGTGCTGCTCGTCGACATCGTGATCGACGCGCCGCCGGACGGCGCCGCGCCGGTCAGCGTCACCGTCGCCGTCACGTTACTGCCGCCGGTCGCGCTCGTGACGCCCGGTGTCACCGACGCGAGCTGTGGTCCCGCATTCGGGTTCGGGAAGATCTCCAGAAACGTTTCCTTCGTGCTCGCGCCCGAACTGCCGGTGATGGTGGCCGAGGTGAAGCTGCTTACCGCGCTCGTCCCGACGGTGAAGGTGGTGGCGCTGTTGCCGGCCGCGATCGTCACGCTCGCGGGCACCTGCGCCGCCGGCGTGTTGCTCGAAATCGAAATCGTCGCGCCGCCGGGTGGCGCCGGCGTCACGAGTCCGACCGTGCCGCGCACGGAGCCGCCGGCGGTCGTCGAACTCGGATTGACGCCAAACGCGAGCAGCGATGGAGTGGCCGGTACGTCCGGATCGACGCGGAGGACGGCCCCGTGCAGGCCACTGTCACTGCTGCCGTACGACGCCTGGATCATGCCCCACCGGCTGAAGTACGCGTCGCTTGTCGTGATCGTGAACGGCGCGCTCCGACCGCCGGCCGGCACGTTGACGAATTGCGTGCCGCTGCTGCTGCCGGTCACCTGGACCGACGCGCCGCCGGCCGGTGCTGGACCGGTCAACGTCACCGTGCCCGTCGCCGACGTGCCGCCGACGACCGCTGGCGACGTCAACGTCACCGTCGAGAGACTCGGTGCCGGCGCGGCAGAGCCGATCGGTCTGATGGTCAGCCGTGCCTGTGGCGCGTGATAGCCGTCGTTCGCCGTGCCGACGTTGAACACGACCGGCACCGCCGCGGCAACCGTCGCGGTCGGAATCGAGAAACTCGCGGAGGTGTCTCCTGCCAGGACGGTGACGTGCGCGGGCGGCTGCGCGAGCGAGGTGTCGCTGCTGACAATCGTCACGTCGATATTCCCCGGCGCCGGACGCTGCAGGGTGATGATCCCGGTGACCGGGTTCCCGCCGGCGACGCTGTCCGTGTTCAGCGACAGGCTGAAGAGCAGCGGAACCATGCCGAACGACGTAATCTGCATGCCCGTCCCGTAGTCGGCGCGGAGAGCGCCGACGATGCCGACCCCCACCGGCACCGTCGTGATCGGGGACACCGTGGCGTCGGTGGATCCCGCCGGAATGGTCACCGTCGCGGGCACTTCCACGCCCTGCATGTCAGACATGATCCGCACGGTTGCGCCGCCCGGCGGGGCGGGACCGCTCAACGTCACGCGCGCCTGCGTTGGCGCGCCGCCCTCGACAGTTCCGGGGTCGGGAATGATCCAGAGCAGCTCGAGGCCTGGCGGCGTCGCCGGCGACGCGACGACGCGGAGGCTCCCGCTCGCCGACCATGGACCGGCAACCGCGCCATGTCGCGCACGCACTCGCCAGAAATAGGTGCCAGGCGGCAGCGGCACGTCGTGAGCCACGACGTAGTCCGAGCGGTTGACGCCCTGCACCAGCAGGACGCCGAACGAGCCGGCGAAATTCGGATCGGTATCGACGTCGAGGTCGTACGCCGACACCTGAGGATTCGGCGTGTCCGTCCAGTCGAATTTGATCGGGACCGACACCGTTGCGCCGCCAACCGGCGACTGCACGATTGGCGCCGGCGGAACGGGCGCGGTGTTGACGATCTTGACGTTGAGGGTGGCCGACGGCAGCCCGCGCACGTTGTCGGCCGACACCGCGCGCACGCGGTAGTAGATGTTCGGGATCTCGTTGCCCCAGCCGGCGCGGAACTTCGTCCCGAACTGCATCGCCTCCAGGGTCAGCGTCTGCGGCGCCGAGAAGCTCGGCTCGTCGTCGGCCTCGAGCAGGTAGTACTGGGCGTTGGGCACCGCACTCCACGTGATGTCGAAGTTTTCCAGCGCGTGGAACCGCGACAGGTTCGCCGGCGCGGTGAAGCTTGGCGTGCCCGGCGCCGGTCCGAGTCCCGTGATCGTCAGCGTCCGCACGGCCGACCATGGTGAGTCGATCGCGAAAACCGCGCCGCCGACAATCTGGGTGGCTTTCACTCGCCAGAAGTAGGTGCCGTTGGGCAGGCCGCTCAGGCGCGCGAAGGTCGGGATGGGATCGCCGTTGCGCACGTCGGTGAATCCGTCGGCGATGACGACGCTGAAAGCGCTCGTCGTGGCGACTTGCCATGAATAGTTGCCGATCGGCCCATCGGGATCGGACACGGCGGTCCATTGCAGCGTCACCGGTTGAGCGGCCGACGCGCCGCTAGCGGGTGCGACGAGCGTCGGCGCGGGCGGCGGCGTCTGTGCCGCGGAATTCGCGGCCGTCAACGCGGCAATGCAGACGGCGATGAGGATGGAGCGATTTGTCATAGGAATGTGTCGGGTGGGTGGAACGCACGGGTGACGTTGATGCATCGGCACGATCTCCGGATCGCCGCGAAGGTTGAGCTCCGCCGCCGCCACAAACAGCGTCGCGTCGCCATGTTACGGTCGGTCTTCGATGGCGCGCAAGACACGTTGCACACTGTTGCGCGGCTATTGGCCGGCGACTCATCAGCCGATAGACCTGATCTCCCCAGAGTGAAGGTTTGGCTCGATGCGTTCCCGTGGTCTGCTCGTGCTCTGCTCCGCCGTCCTCCTCTCCGCGTGTGCCTCGGACAAGGCCAATCCGGCCTCGCCCGATCGCGATAATTCGTCGCCAATCAACGGACCGGTGACGCTGCGCGGCACGGTCCGCGCGACCAACGGCGGCCAGCCTCTGCCGGACGTGTTGCTTGACGTCAACGGTCGCGTCGTCGCGACGGACACGGCCGGCGCGTTCACCTTTGAGGCCACGCCCACGGCGCGCGTGCGCATGACGCTGACCGGCACGGCGATCGTGCCGCGCACCGTGACGGTCGCGGCCGACCCGGCACGCGCCGTCGCCGTCGACGCGATCGCTACCGCCGGCTTCGACCTCGACTTCTATCGACAGATCGTTCGGAACGGGCTCGAACTGCCGCAGCAGCTGCAACAACTGCGACGGTGGACGAGCTCTCCCAAGCTCTATCTGCAGGTGCCGACGACAATGGACGCGGCGACGCTCGACATGGTCGAGCGCACGATCCGCGAAACCGTGCCTCTATGGAGCGGCGGCCGCCTGGGGATCCAGTCCGTCGAACGTGGCACCGGCAGTCACGAGAACGAATCCGGATGGCTGACCGTGAAGTGGTCCTTCAAGAACGACAATGTCTGCGGCAGCGCGCAGGTCGTCGATGGCGGCTGGATGCAGCTGCAGCCGATCTCGCCCAATTGCGGCTGCGGCGGGTATGCCATTGCCCCATCGGTCGTCCGCCACGAGCTCGGGCACGCGATGGGGTTCTATCACACCGACGCGACGAGCGACGTGATGTACCGGGCAGTGACGAGCTGCGACCGAGCGTTGTCGGCGCGCGAACGTGCTGCCGCGGCGATCGCCTATAGCCGGCCGGTCGGCAACGTCGACCCGGACGCTGACCCGTCGGGCGCCGTGTCGCTCACGGCCGGCCAGGTCCTGCGCTGACCAGACGGGCCCATCCCGGATGCGACGAGAATGGTGGCGATTGTGACGTTCGAGGAACTCCAACAAGCCATCGACCGGCTCTCCCCGGCGGAACGCATGGACTTGTACCGGACGTGTCCCGCGACGCACCCACCCGACCAACTACTGGCGCTCGAAAGGCACGGCTCCTCCGGCGTCCTTCGCTACTGCGCGAGATGTCTGGTCATCTTCGGCGCGGATGGTCGTGCGCTCAACGCTCCCGGACGCCGCTGGGAACGCTGACGCGAGGAGTAACCGAGAACGGCGTCGTGTCGAGCTGAGCCGAGCCGGATCTTGGCGATTGCCCAGACGGGAACCATTGGGCGATCCTCAGGAATGCTGACTCCGCGAGCGCGGTACGGCTGAGCTCTTCTCTTCTCTTCTGCGATACGGCTGAGATGATCGTGCGATACGGCTGAGATCCGAAAATTCTCTCACCCTATATTTCCTTTCCATCGACGCGACCCCTAGCCGTCAGGACCATCTGTGCGCCATCGTGGAGTCGCCGCGATCAGCGCCGCGCATGGACAAAGATTTTTCAATCCGGCGACGACCGCACCGGACCTTCTCAACCCCGACCGTGGACTCTGAACGATTCCGGTCATCCACACCAGAAAGGACACGACAAATGATCCAGCACTGGATTCTCTCGATGTTGCCCCGAGACCGCGCATCACGCGGGCAGGTCGTTCTCGCCGCCTCTCTTGTGATGCTCCTCAACATCGCCGTTCCGGCGCAGGCGCAGACGGTACGGTTCAAAAGCATCCGTGATGCGGTGCCGTCGAAGTTCTTCGATGCTGCGACGACGGCGGCGGACCCGTCGAACCCGAACAAGTTGATCATCGGTTTCAATACGGGGCTCGATCCGACGACATTCACCACCACTCAGTTCGTGGCGTCGTCCACCCGCCGCGTCGCGATGGACACCATCAGCTTCACGGTCACCGCGCCGACCGGCTTCTATGTATCCAGAATTACCTTTACGCAGCGAGGGACCGGCTGGACGTGCCGAACGTGCAGCTCTGCTGGTGCGGCGACGTGGGTCGTGGCCGGACACCCGGCCAGTCTCGGCGTCTTCACGAACAACCCGGCGTTGTCGGGGACCGCAGATCTGACAACGCTGAAGCTGACGACGGTCCCCGTCTCGATCACGGATAGCCTGTTCGCGACGACAGGGAGCGTGACCATCACCGGCGCTGATGTTCTCGTCCATTTGCTGCCGCGCTGAGTCGCAACCCGGTTGCCCACGGTGCCGCGCGTGTCACCCGGAATTGACAGTCGATGTCGCGGGAACAGGGCGTCACAAACGAATCCGTAATCCTGTGCACCGCAAGCACCGGCAGAATCTCACGCGCCTCAGGCCTATGACTGGCACGCCTCCTGCCACCTCGACAGGCGAGGTGCCGCATGCTTCGAGGCCGTGTCGCCCTGACCTTCCTTCTGGCCGCACACGTCACGACGACGGCCGCCGCTCAGCCTCCCGGTTGCAACGAGCTCGCGCTCGGCGATGCCGCCGACACCGCGCGCTCCAACATCATCGCGGCAACCGACGGCGCGGCGGCGATCGAGGCCTGGCGGCGCGTGCTCGGCTCCGGCGGCGCGATCGGTTGGACGGTCACTGAATACAACGTCGACCCGCGCAGCACGTTCGTCTTTGCGTTCGATCGCGAGGCGCTGCGCGTCTACCGAGCCGGCACATTTGGCGACGACGTCGATCGGGCGATGCGCGGCTGCGTCGATTCGTCGATTCCAGCCGAAGCGGTGATTCCCTGGCGCGAGGTCCGCGAGATCGAAGCGGGCAACTGGGTGTTGTGGTTCAGGCTGCGCGAGCCGGTGACGATTCGATCCGATCGCGGAGAACGCAAGCGGGTCGACGAGCTGAAGGCCTATTTCCACGGCGCCGGTGGCGGAGATCTGACCTTCTACTACAACCTCAGACGCGAAGGGCGCATCCCGTTCTGGAACGTCGACGTGTACACGGTCGAGAATCTTCGCGGGATCGCGGTGGGACCGACCGACTTTCAGCGCCGCCTGCAGTTCGTGATCGCGCACGCGGTCGACCCGGACGAGCGCATCATCATGAAGCGCAAGGGGCGCGGCGCCGGCTGGTAGCCGCGTTCCGCACACCACGCCCTCCCCGGCGCTCCTGCCCAAGCGCGGCACGACCGCGCGGGCGGTCCGCCAATCTGCCTCTACGTCGGCCGATGCGACAGCAGGAAGCTGCGGACGTGGCGCACCGCCAGCGGAATCTTCTCCGGGGTGTCTTTCCACGGGTACATGCTCAGCTGACCTTTCGGCGCGAGCATCGCGCTCTCGATCGCGACGGTCAACGAATGCCCCGCGGTGTCGTCCGGCAGCACCAGCACCGGCGTCTGACAACTCTTCACGAAATCGCGCGTCACCGTGAACACGAAGTCAGGGTTGGTGCGGAACATTCTGGTGAGGAACTGCTCGGCCATGGCGTTCGTGAGCTCGGGACGCCGCTTGACCAGTGGCTGGGCCCAGCCCGTGTTCTGACTCTCATACAGGGCGTTCGGCAGCTCCGGCCGGAATCCGACCGGCTGCGCCGGCACCGCCGCGGCGACGCGGTTCGGCGCCCGCTTCACGAGATTCCAGATGAAGGGACCGGCGATGCAGAAGCCGAGCACCATGAACTTGTCGATCCCCAGGTGATCCATCAGGCCGAGATGGTCGTCGGTATAGGAATCCCACGGACGATCGACTTCGAGCGGGCCGGTGGATTCACCAGCGGCGTTGCGCAGGTCGGCGTAGATACACCGGAACTCTCCCTTGAAGGCCTCGATCGTGTTGAAGGGATTGCCGCCGCGGATGCCGGCAATCGTCGAACCGTTCAATCCTCCGCCGGCGATGAGCAGGAGCGGGAAGCCGGCACCGGTCTCCTCATAGCGGATGCGGACGTTTCCCCGCTGGTAGAAGCGTCCGCGTTCTCCGCTCCCGCCGCTCTGCTGCGCGAGAACGGACGAGGTCGCGGCCATCGCCGCCGTCGCCGCGCCAGTCTTGAGAAGCTTGCGTCTGATTGGATCCACCATCGTCCTCCTCCCGGCCGGTTCTACGTGTCGACGGCGCTGTGCTGCTCCTGAATGCAACGGGACTATAGCGCAACAATCGGGCGATACGGCTGAGGTCTTGGGCGATACCGCTGAGATGCTAAGTGTGCAGACCCTATATTTCTTCTCGTCGACGCCGCCCTATCTGAGAGGAACCATCTGGTGCGCGAGTACGCGCCCGCCGATGCGCGAACACCAAGTGCCCGAACTCACCCCTGACATGGGAGGTCCCTCATGCAGACAGCATGGCGCATGACGCGGTTTGCGTCCGTTGCGATGATCGTTTCGGCCCTGGCATCGCCCGCGTACGCCCAGCAGGCGACGTTCTCTCAGATCAGCGACGCGGTCGGAAAGCGATTCTTCAATCCGGCGACGACCGCACCCGACCCGCTCAACCCGAACCGGCTGATCATCCGCATGCACGCGGGCATGGACTGGACGGTCTCGAAGGGGACCGAATTCAAGGCGTCAACGGCGGCCTTCAGCTACACGTCGGCGATGGATACGATCCGATTCCGCGTCAAGGCCCCGGCCGGCTACTACATCGCGAAGATTACCTATACACAGCGCGGCGTCGGAACGGCGGTGCGAACCGGCGCGGTTTCCGGCGGAGCGCACTGGGTGGTGGGAGATTCCGCATTCAGTCTCGGCTCGTTCAGCACGACACCAGGCTTGTCGCGCACCGTTGATCTGACCGGCCGCAATCTGACGTCATTGCCGGTCTCGATCACGGCGAGCCTGTTCGCCCATGCCGCGCCGCTGGCGGGCGCCGGGACCCTTCAACTGATTGGCGCCGACGTGCTCGTCGAGTTGCGGCAGCTGGGTCAGTAGGAGGTCGCTGACAAATGGCCGACCCTGTAAGTTCGAAGTCTGAAGTAAGAAGTGCGGGCAACCTTTCAGGCCGGAATTCACCGGACTTCTGACTTCGAACTTCGGACTTTCGTTGCAGGCTGCCGTTTTGCAGCAGCCTGGTAGGGCCTTATTTGCGAATCCGGACCGTTTCGCGCCGTCCGTCAGGCAGCACCCTCGAATACACGCGCAGGTACGAGCCTGGCTCCTCGCGCAGGTACCGCCCCTCCTGAAACTCCAGGTTCACGGAGCGTGCGCCGCGCACGAACGCGGCCGCAAACGGCCTGTCGAAGGCCGAGAGCGGCGCGCTCTTCTTGCCCGACGCCGAGTGAAAGCAGGAGCCGGCGATCAGGAGCGCGGCGGCGGCCGCCGCGTCCTGGTGATGATCGACGTTGCCGTCACGATCGGGCCGCGTGTTCTCGTTGGCGATCACCGGCTTGCGCGACGGCGGAATCTGCCCTTCGGCGTCGCCCTGTGACAGCTCCATCCCGTTGTGTCCCCCCTTGCGCCACCACTCGAACGCGTCGTTGGTATGGAACGTCTCGTAGTCCCACGGCGGCCGCGGCGGCACCGCCTGTTATGCGTTCGATCCGTGCGAGCAGATGACGCCCGCCAGCGGCTGATAGGCGTTGGGGTCGATGTTGGCCGACGGGTGCGCGTTGTTCTCGTTGACCAGCTCGACGATCACGTTGGTCACCGCCGGCAGGACGCGCCCGAGATTCTCCCAGTGGCCGGGAATCGGGCTGCCGGTAAACGCCGTCAGCTCGACGTAGAGGCCATGGGCCGCACACAGCGAGCAGAATCCCGGCAGCTTGTCGTACATCTCGGGATGCTCGAACGGCACGAGCCGCCCGATCTCCGACTCGAAGATCGCGTCGCCCGAGAACGCCGCCCACACGCGCAGCATGTTGAAGCCGAGCGCCTGGCGTTCCTCGAGAACCGGCCGAATCGCGGCCGCGCCTTCCACGAGATACCGCGCGAGAAGATTGAAGTCGGTGCACTCGACAGCGGTGAAGCGTGCGCCGGTGTCGAGCCGGAAGACCGCGCCGGCGGGAACCAGGCGCGGTATCGTGACCAGCGGCGGCGCGTCGTGGATCGCGTGCCATTCTTCCGACTCGCGGATCCGCGCGCGGATCCACTCGGCGTCCCGGCCGCCCTCGCGCGCGTGATAGAGCCAGTTCGCCCAGCCGCCGAAGTCGGCGTCGCGGCCCAGTTCCTCCCGGTAGAGCTGATTGATGGTCTGCGAAACCTCCGCGTACCAGTCGAGCGAAGCAAAGATGGCCATCGACGCGTCCTCGCGACGGTTTGATTGTTTCAGGGACGGCCGGATTATAAGGGTCGAAGGGCGATCGTTTCACCCGGTACAATCAGTCACCTTGCCCAGCGCAGCCGTTCTCTCAGCTGTGGTCACGCTGCTGTCGCTCGCCGCTCCAGCGTTCGCATCGGCACAAACCGACGCGGGCATCCCGGTCACCGATCCGCTGGTGCGGGCGAAGTGCGGAACCTGCCACGCTGTCGACGATCGCGGGCGCATCGAGCGGGTGTCCTGGGCCCGCGCCACGCCGGAGGGATGGCAGGCTTCGACCAAACGCATGATCGTCGAGAACGGCGTGGCGGTGACGCCGATCGAAGCGCGCGCGATCGTCGGCTACCTCAGCTCGAAGCACGGGCTGGCGCCGGATGAAGCGAAGCTCGTGATGTATGCCGCCGAGCGCCGGATCCACGATGAATCGCAGACCCTGAACGGCGCGGTGGTGGCGGCGTGCGGGAAATGCCATCAGGCCGCGCGCGCGCTCTCGTGGCGGCGAACGGCGGCCGATTGGACGCGCTTCGTCGAGCGCCATGCCGCGCGCTATCGGTTCGCCGCGGATGCCAAGGCCGTCACCGCGCTGATCGAGGCGGCTCCGCTGCACACGCGCGAGTGGGACGCCGCGAGCGCCAGCGCGCGGGCGCCGGCGATCGCCGGACAGTGGCTGGTGACTGCGCACGTCCCGGGCCGCGGCAACTTCCATGGCGAGATGGACGTGGAAGCCGCCGGCGACAGCGACGTGTTCTCCACCCGCACGCGCCTGCGTTCGGTCGACGGCAGCACCGTCCTCACTCGCACGGGCCGGAGCGTCGTCTATGCGGGAACGGCCTGGCGGGGACGATCGAGCGGTGCCGGTCCCGCGACTGCGGCAACCGACGATGCCTCGAACGAGATGCAGGAAGCGATGCTGATCGCGTCCGACGGGTCGAAGGCGGAAGGACGGTGGTTCCGTGGGCAGTACCAGGAGCTCGGCATCGACGTGAAGATGCAGCGCGCCTCCGCCAGCCCGGTCGTGCTCCTGGTCGATCCGCCGTCGCTCAAGGCAGGTTCCAGCGCGACCCGGCTCCGCGTGATCGGCAAGCGCTTCCCCGCGAGCGTCACAACAGACGATCTCTCCGCCGGGCCGGGTGTGAGCGTGCGCCGGATTGTTTCCTCCACGCCTGACGAGATCGTCGCCGAGGTGGACGTCGCCCGCGACGCGCCGCCCGGCAGGCGAACAGTGGCCTTCCGATCGTCGGCGCTCGAGAACGCCGTTGCGATTTACGATCGCATCGATGACGTCAGGGTGGTGCCCGACTCGTCGCTCGCCTCGTTCGGCAGCGAGAGCTACGTGCGAGGCTACCAGCAGTTCGAGGCCGTCGGTTACCACCGTGGGCCGGACGGCAAGCGGCGCACGGCGGACGATGTGGAGCTGGGGCCGGTCGACGTCGCGTGGTCGATGGAAGTGTTTTACGAGGTCGACCAGAGCCGGCAGGATCGTGTCGGCACGGTCAGCCGGGCGGGTTTCTTCACGCCGTCAGCCACGAACCCCGGCGTCAACTCCGACGTCTGGATTGTCGCCACCGCCACGACCGAGAAGGGTGCGGACGGCAAACCGCTGGTTGGCAAGGGCTACCTGGTGGTCACGGTTCCCACCTATACGTTTGAAGGCCGCACCTACGTTCGCGACCTCGACCGCTGGATCGAAGAAGGAAGCAGCCCACGATGAAGACGTTCGCAATCGGACTGACGATCGTTCTCGCCGCGGCGACCGCGGCCATGGCGCATCACGGCCTGACGGCCTTCGACCAGACCTCCAAGATCACGCTCAAGGGAACGGTCACCGAATTTCATTTCGTCAATCCACATTCGGTCGTGGAGTTCGAGGTGAAAGACGCCAGCGGCCAGGTGCAGAGATGGCAGGCGGAAATGACCAGCCCCTCGAACCTGAAAGGATGGACGGCGACCTCGCTCGAACCGGGCGTCGTCGTCACGGTCACCGGCTATCGCGCGAAAAGCGGCGCGCTGTTCTTGTGGGTCACCGACTTGACGGCGTCCAACGGCGTGAAGCTGAAAGGCAAATAATCCGCCGGTCAGTTGCCGCGCATCCGCCGCGCCAGCACGCGGGCCCCTGGCCGCGCCACCTTGACGCTGATCGCGTGCAGTTCCTTCGCCGACGCCGGCGGCCAGTAGCCGAGCAGGTAGTGGTGGCCGGCGTCCTGCCAGACGCGATCGAGCAGCGGCCGGAAGTCGCTGGCGTTGCGGAACACCGTGCCGCCGGTCACGTCGACGATCGTCTCGCCGGATACCTGCGCCGGCAGTGCGAGCAGCGCGTAGACGCTGAGATTGGCGCGGGCGGTTGAGCCGACCGCATCGATCCAGTCGTCGTAGAACCAGCCGCCGTTGAAACGGCCGGGCCTGGCGACGCTGCAGATGCGCGGCGCGCCGATGCAGAGGAGAATCTTGCGGCGCCGCCCCGTCGATTCGAGCTTGCGCGACACGCCGGCAATCAGCTTCAGCACGTCTTCCGGTGATCCTGCGGGCGCGTAGCGCAGCAGCGCACCCTGATACTCCGCGATCCGCTCCAGCGCAACGCGTCGATCGCCGAACGGCTCGTCGCCGCCGTTCCTGAACCTGATCACGCTCACCTCGTCGAGCGGGCGGGCCTGCATCACGAGGTAAGTGGCGAGCGCCTTCACCGCCTCCACCGATTCGCGGGGCATGGTGACGTCGTCCAGCAGGACGACCAGCGAGCGCGCGGAGTCGTCTGCGGATTCCTCAGCCGTCTTCGACAGGAAGGTCTGCAAGGGCACCAGCTTGCCGTCCTCGCGGATCTCGAAATCGCCCTGCTTCAGGCCAGTGATCGGCCGGCCGTCACCGTCGGTGACGACCACGTCCACGTCGACCAGGTCGGTGTTCTGCAGGCGGCTCTTCTGGGCCGAAGGCGAGAGCTGGACGAGCGCGACGAGCGAGACGGCAACGAGGGTACGGCCCCCCATGACGGCACACCTTAGATCCGTCACCCCGGCAACTCAAGGCGATTCCGGCGGGCCGGTGAGCCGGATCGCGGTCGTTCGACGCAGGTTCGGGCAGAAAGGATCTGCCGTCGATGCGACCATCCTGGCCGATCGTCTCGGGACTCCTCGCGATCAGCGCGGTTGCCGGCGCTGGCCAGGAGCGCGCCGATCCGGCTCCTGCGGCCGCCCATGGCCGCGCCGCGGCGCTTCGCGCCCAGGCGCTCGAGCTCGGCTACAACCTCGATCACCAGCAGGCCCTCGCCATCTTCGAGCAGTCGATCGCGGCCGATCCAGACGACCCGGCCGGTTATCGGCTCGCCGCCGCGACGATCTGGATCACGCTGCTCTTTCAACAGGGCGCGATCACGGTTGAGGACTACCTCGGCCAGGCGCGCGCAGAAATAACGCGGGCGGCGCCCGACGCTGCGCTGGCGGCGAAGTTTCATGGATATCTGCAGCGCGCCCGAACCATCGCCGACGAGCGGCTGCGCCAGCACCCGGATCGCGCTGACGCGCACTATCAGGCCGGCGCCGTCTCGGGCCTGGAAGCGTCCTACATCGCCACGATCGACGGCCGCCTCGCCGCCAGCGTCGGCGCTGCGCGCCGCGCCTTCTCCGAACACAGCCGCGTCCTCGAGCTGGACCCGGGGCGCGACGACGCGGGCCTGGTCGTCGGCCTCTATCGCTGCGCCGTCGCCGAGCTGTCCGCGCTGCCGCGGCTGTTCGCCTTCCTCGCCGGCTTCCGCGGCGATCGCGATCGAGGACTCCGCCTCGTCGAAGAGGCGGCGGACCATCCCGGCGAGGTCCAGTCGAACGCGCTCTTCACGCTGGTCCTCCTCTACAACCGCGCCGGCCGGTACGACGATGCGCTGCGCGTCCTCGGCCGGTTGCAGGATCGCTACCCGCGCAACCGCCTGCTCCGGCTCGAAGCAGCCGGCACGGCGCTTCGGGCGCAGCGGCCGGCCGAGGCGCGCGCGTCGCTCGAAGCCGGTCTCGCGCAGCTGGCGCGCGACCGTCGTCCGCGAGCGCCGGGCGAAGAGGCGCGCTGGCGGTACGCCTACGGCACCGCGCTCGCCGCGCTGAACGAAATTCCCCTGGCGGTCAACGAGCTGAGTGCGGCGCTGGCGGCGGCGACGCGCGACTGGCTTCGCGGCCGGATCCACAAAGAGCTCGGAACGATCGCCGAGCGCGCGGGCGATCGGCCGCGCGCCCGCGACGACTACGAGCGCGCCGTCCGGTTGTGCCGGCAGGACAAGGACACGGCGTGCGCCGACGACGCCAGGGCGCTGCTGAAGACGTTGAATCGCAGGGAGGAGTGAACGTGTTGCGAAAACGGTTCGGCCATCTCGTGCTCGCGGCGACCGGCATCTTCATGCTGGCGGCTGCGCGCTCGCTGTCGCCGCGCGCGACGCCGTCCATGCTGACGCGCGAAACGCTGACAGCGTCGTTTCCCTCGGATATGAGGCGCGTCGTGTACGAGTGGGACGCCGCCGACCCGCGGCCCGAGGCGCTCCGGCGCCAGGCGCTCTTCGATTTCGTCTACGAAACCTACGACGCGTCGGCGTGGATCCCGCAATCGCTGTTCGACGGCAACGTGATCACGCAGGCGATCGCCGGCGATGTCGACACCATCGTCGCCGAGAAAGTCGGGCTCGTGCCGTGGCGCGACAACGCGCGTGTTCCGGCGTTCGGGATGGCGCCGAACACGGGGCCGGCGCGGTCGGGACAGACGCTGCAATGGACGGTGAACTGCCTCGTCTGCCACACCGCCGAAATCGACGGCGTGGCCTATCTCGGCGCCGGCACCAAGACCTTCGACGAGCTGTGGCTCGGCGAGGCGCTCAAGACCATGACGAGCCGGCGGTGGCGGCAGCTGTTGACGCGCGGGGGCGGCGACGCCGCGCTGGCCGCCGACGCCCATCGCATCCTGAACAGCCATCACCACGACAAGATCGACTCGTTGACGCGGGCGCGGTCCACCGCGTTTGCCGCCTCGCACGTCGAGCTCTACATGCGGCCGCATCAGGGGCAGATGCCGGGGGGCGACGAGGTCGGCCGCGGCGACGTGAAGACGCCGCCGCTGTGGCACACGGCGGCGAAGATGCCGGCCGGCCGCTGGTACGTCGACGGCAGCTTCCACGGACCATTTCCGCTGATGGCATCGTCGATGGAGCTGGAGAAAGACCGTCCGTTCGATGCGCTGGTGCAGGTCGTCATGCCGCGCATCAAGAGCGAATTCGAGTCGGTCGTGCGCCACCTGCGGCCGCCTCGGTATCCTTACGCCATCGATCGTGCCCTCGCCGCGCGCGGCCGCGAGCTCTTCTCCTCCACCGAGGTCGCTTGTTCGCGCTGCCACGGCGAGTACGACGGGCTCGGCGGCGTGCGATGGCCTGGCGTGTTTGCCGATGTCGGCACCGATCGATCGCGGCTCGACGTGGTTTCCGGCGGTTTCGTCGCGGCCTTCAACGACAGCCCGCTTGCCGCCGAGGGCGCGCTGGCGAAGAGCGCCGGGTACGCGGCAACGCCGCTCACCGGCGTCTGGGCGAACTTTCCATATCTCCATAACGGCAGCGTGCCGACGCTCTACCACCTGCTCGGTCCCGTGCACGAGCGGCCGAAAATCTTCGCGGTGATGGCGGCCAGGCGGCTGGATCGCGCCCGCGGCGGTCAACCGCTCTATCTTCACGACGACGAGGCGAGCATGTCCGAGAGCGAGCTGCTCCGCCGCTTCGGCAACGATCGCAACTGGTTCAACACGGCGAGGCCCGGCAGCGGCAGCGTCGGGCACGACGTCTGGCCACGGATCAGGACCGACGCGAATCGCCGCGCGCTGATCGAGTACCTGAAGACGTTGTGATCGAGGCCGCGATGAACGAGTGAGAGTGCCGCTGCGCGCTTCGCGGTTCTGCGCGGCTCACGCCGAATCTGCACGCGACGCTTTCGTGATCGGAAATGTGAGCGCTGAATCCTTGCCTAACGACTGACTTTAGAAGACAATAACACCACCCATATGACACCAAGGTCCGAACGCGGCTTCACCCTGATCGAGCTTCTCGTGGCAGTCGCGATCGTCGGCATCGTCGCGGGAATAGCGGCGCCGCAGCTGCTGCGCGCGCGAAGCGCCGGCAACGAAGCCGCGGCCGTCGCGTCGCTGCGTGCGATTCACAGCGGGCAGGCGAGCTATGCGTCGAGCTGCGCCCGCGGCGGGTATGCGCAGACGCTCGACGATCTCGCCCGTCTGCCGGTCGGCGGCAGCAGCGGCTTCGTCAGCCCCGACTTGTCGCGCAATGGCGTGGTGAAGAGCGGCTACGTCCTCAACGTCGGGTCGGGGGTGACGGCAACCGTCATCCTCGCGAGCGCGAACACCTGCAACGGCGCGTCGGACGATGCGCTGGCGTCATACTTCGGGGAAGCGCATCCGACCTCGGTCGGCTCGACCGGCCAGCGGTCGTTCGGGCTCGATCAGCGCGGCACGGTCTTCCAGGAGCCCACAGGCGTCACCTTTACCAACGTCTTCCCGGCGTCGGCAACGCCGATCCAGTAGCCGCGCTGCGCGCACGCTGCCGATACCGTCGGTACTGGTGTCGAAGACGACGAACCTGACGCCGTCGAAGCGGACGAGGCCGCCGAAGGTGGCGAGCCACAGGTAGCCGTCGCGCTCGCGACGGAACCACCGACAGCATGGCGAGCAGCACCCCGGCGCGCAGTCGTCGAGTCACGCTAGAACTTCAGCTTCGCGGCGAACTGCACCTGGCGCGGGTTGAAGACGTCGCGCGCCGTGCCGAAGCCGAGGTTGGCCGGCGGCGGCGTGTTCGGATAGTCGATGCCGCCCCAGACCGTGTTGATGTCCTTGACGTTCACCCGGTCGAACAGGTTGAACACGTCGAGCATCGCCTCGAGCCGCGCGCGCGCGTTGACCGCGAACTCGCGGCTGACCCGCAGGTCGACGGTCGCATAGGCGGGCCCGAGATAGGCGTTGCGGCCGATGCGCGCCGGCCGGTCCGAGTTGGGGTTGCCGTCGAGATTGAAATCGCGGCCGGCGAAGATGTTGAAGCGGCGGCCGCTCTCGAGCGAGACCAGGCCGGCCACCTTGAGCCCGCGCACCGCGGGAACGCTCGCCGGCATCTCGGTCAGCGCGGTGAGCGTGAAGCGGTGACGCACGTCCTGGCGCGACAGCGCCGTCTCGCCCTCGATGTCCTGCCCCTCCGGCAGATCGGCGAGGTTGGCGAGCGAATCGACGTTGTTGCGCACCCGCGACAGCGTGTAGCTGCCGTGGAAGCCGACGCCGCCGCCAAATCGCTTCTCCGCCTCGAAGGTCGCGCCGTGGTAATCGGACCGGCCGGTGTTGGTCTGCACGAAGAGATCGCCGACCTCCGGGAAGCTGCGCGCGCCGAAGGTTGGCTTCCCGCCCGGGAGCGTGCCGTTCTGCACCGCGTTGAGGTTGCCGGTGTGCCCGGGGATCTGGCGCGCGCCCAGGAACAGATAGCCGGCCGACACGGCGATGCCGCGGCCGATCTCCTGTGAGATCTGCGCGCTCGCCTGGTGGCTGTAGGGCGTCTGGATCGCGCCGTCGAGCGTGTCGGCAAGGCCCAGGCTGCTCGTCGCCGGCACCTGCCCGGTAGTCAGAAAGGTGCGCGCCGCAACCGGCGCCGCGGCGCCGCCGACGGTGCGCTGCTGGAAGATCCCCTGAATCGGCGCGATGGTTGGAAACAGCCGCTGCGCGTTCGGCAGCGACCCGGCGCTCGACCACTGCGTGGCGTTGAACAGCTGCCCGACGCTGCTGGCGAGCCGATCGGTGAAGATGCCGTAGCCGGCGCGGACGACGCCGCGCTCGCTGTACGCGTAAGCCGCGCCGACGCGCGGCTGGATGTTGTTGAAGTCTTTGCTGGTGATGTACGCGCTCGGGTAGAGCTCGACGTCCCACCGCGCGCCGTAAGTCACCGACAGCCGCGGCGACGCCTGCCAGTGGTCCTGCGCGTAGTAACCGAACGACGTGTGGTTGAGCGCGAATTCAGTCGATGGCAGCCACGATGGCGGCACATCGTCGGTCCATGCGGGGTTGACGCCGGGATAGGTCGTGGCGCTGACGAGATAGGGCCACCAGAACACCGCCGGCGTGAACGTCTCGAACGCAGCCAGCGTCGGAAAGATGATGCGCGCCGGGAAGAAGAGATGCCATTGCGATCGGTCGCGCAGGTGGTTGAGATCGATGCCGCTCTTCACCTGGTGCGCGCCGGTCGTCCAGGTTGCGCTGTGCGCGTACTGGATTCGCGTCTCGACGTAGGAATCGACGTCCGAGGTGCTCTTGCCCATGATGATGAAGTTGGAGAGCTCGAGCGCCGGCTCCTTGAGGACGGAGGGAAAGTCGAACGTCCGCCGCGCCACCTGCACCCGCGCTTCGCTGACCAGCTGCGGCGACAGGATGGAGACGACGCTGGCGACGCCCGCCTGATCGCGGGTCACGTTGTCGCGCGCCGTGCTCGATGTCGGCGACGCGCGCCCGCCGCCGCCGAGGAAGTTGTCGGTGTTCGAGTCGAGGAAGTTGTAGCGGGCCGACACGGTGTGGCTGGTCGATGGATGGTGATCGACTTTGAGCATCAACGAGTTGTAGTGATTGGTCTGGAGCTGGTTCAGCGTTTCCCGCGCCAGGCCGAACTGCGCGCGCACCGCGTTCAGCACCGCGAGGTTGTCCTGCACGACCCGCGAGAACCGGTTCGACTGCTCGCGGACCTGCCCCTCGTAGTTGCCGAAAAAGAAGGTTCGATCGGCGGCGATCGGCGCGCCGAGCGTCGCACCGAACTGGTTCTGGTGCAGCACGTCGGCGTCCGGCGTGTTGAGAATCGAGCGTGCGTTCAGCTTGTCGTGCATTCCGAAGTAGTAGACCGACCCGTTGGTGCGGTTGGTCCCCGACTTGGTGACGATGTTGACGAAGCCGCCAAGCGCCCGTCCGTACTCCGCCAGGTAAGTCGTGTTCAGGACGCGGAATTCCCTCGCGGCCTCCTGCGAGGGGGTCGCGCGCGGCAGTCCGGTGAACGTCTGCACGTTGTCGGCGCCGTCCACCTGGATGAGCGTATTCAGCTCCGGCTGACCGCCGAACGACAGCCGCGGCGCGGCCGCCGAGCCGACGCCGACGTCGGGCTCCTTGAACGCGCCGCCGCCGATGTTCTCGCGCCCGCCGGCAACGCCGCTCGACAGCTTGACGAAGTCGACGAAATTGCGACCGCTGATCGGCAGCAGCTCGATCTCCTGTGCGCTGACGACGCGGCTCAATTCGGTCTTCGAGGGCTCGACGAGCGGCGCATCGGTCACCACCGTCACTTGCTCGGCCAACGGGCCGAGACTCATCCTCACCTCCGCCTCGGTCGTGCCGCCCACCGTGACCACGACGCCGGTGCGAACCACGGTCTTGAAGTTGGCGAGCTCGGCACGAAGCTCGTACTCGCCGGGATCGAGCGTCGAAATCCGATAGCGGCCGCCGCCGTCGCTGGTCGCGCTGCGCGTCGCGCCGGTCGCGGCGCTCTTCGCGGTCAGCATGGCGCCGGGAAGCGCGGCGCCGGTCTCGTCACGCACCATCCCCGTCAGCGTTCCGGTTGCGATCTGGCCGGCGGCATATCCGGTGCTGCCGATTGAGAAGACGAGCGCCAACAGCGTCACGCGGGCAGATTTTCGCGTAGCCATGGTCGAACTCCTTCACGAACACGCGGCGTCTACGGTCTGACCCGCACGTACTTGCGCAGCTGCTTCGGCCGCGGCTCGCCGCCGTAGACGTTGCCGTCGCGATCGACGGCGACGAACTCGGCGCCGTTGCCCGCCGTCTCGCGCGGATCGCCCCACTGGAACTGGATGAACTCCGTCACCCAGCCGCTCTTCGCATCGCCGATGCGGATCCCCATCTCCCATCCCGGGTTCTGCACATCGTCGGACTCGGAGTCGGCAACGAAGATGCGGTCGCGGCTGTCGAAGAAGATGCCGCTGGGCCGCCCGAACTGCGTCCATTGAGTCAGGAACTTGCCCTCCTGATCGAACCGCTGCAGGCGGTTGTTCGAGCGGTCGCCGACGAAGATCCGGCCGCGCGAATCCATCGCGATGGCGTGGATGGCGCGGAACTCGCCCGGCGCATAGCCGGTTTTGCCCCACTCCTTGACGTACTTGCCGTCCTTCGAGAACTTGACGACGCGATTGTTGCCGTTCTCGTTGTGGCCGTCGGCGACGAACACGTCGCCGTTCGGCGCCACGACGACGTCGCTCGGCGAGTTGAAATGATCCGGACCGCCGCCGGCCGCGCCGGGCGTGCCGAGCTTGATCAGCACCTTGCCGTCGCCGCTGAACTTCACCACCTGCTGGCCGCGCATGTCGCCGCGCGGCGTGCGGTTGGCGGCGACCGCGTCGGTCACCCAGACGCCGCCGTCCGGATCGATCGCCAGGCCGTGCGGCCAGATGAACATGCCGCCGCCGAAGCTGGCCACGACCTTGCCCTCGGGGCTGAACTTGTAGACCGAGTCCATTTTCGAGTCGCGGCACTCGTCGCCGAAGCGGGCCGGATCGGCCAGCGCCTCGCAGCGCACGATCGCCCACACATGGCGGCCGTCGCGATCAATCGCTGCCTTGCCGACCGCGCCGAGCGGCTTCCCGCTGGGAAGCTGCGCCCAGCCGTCGACGATGCGATAGGGGTTGGGGAGCACCTGGCCGGAGAGCGCCGCGTCAGCGCCGGACAGGACGACGAGCACGCAGGCTGCCGACAGCGCGGCAGCCGGAGAGAGCACGCAGGCGAACCGTCGCGCGTCTGCCATGATTCCTCCCTCGATGAACGGCGGTGGATGGAGGGATTCTCACGGAACGCGCGGCGGGTTGCAACGGCCGCGTCTCAGGCCGCGGCCGCTGCTGCCTGAATTATTCGGCTACGGCTGCCGCCAGCCTTCAGGGTAGCCGCGCCGCCATCCGGCGCGATAGCCGGCCTGATAGTCCGGCTTGGGGCCGAACCGCTGGTCGTACCCGGAATCGGCGGTCTCGAGCTCACGCTGCCCTTCGGCGTCGTAGCCCTGGTTGCGAACCCGATCCTCGCGCGCCTGCGCGCGCGCTTCCTGCAGACCGCGCTCGTAGCCCGCGTCGTAGGCCGAGGAGTGCGAGCCCGCCGTGCCGACCGGTGCGGCGCCGCCGAATTCTTCGCGCGTGATCCGGCCGTCGTGGTTCAGATCACGCCGGTCGAAGGACGGCTGCGACCAGTGCCATTCGTTCTTCGCGATCGCGCCGTCGCCGTTGACGTCGACGCTCGAGAACAGCTCCGGCGGCAGCTCGGCGCCGACCATCTCGGCGCGCGTCACCAGGCCGTCGCGGTTGGTATCGAGCGCGTCGAACAGCCGCGGGCTGCCGTGCCACTCCGATCGCGTCAGCCGGCCGTCGCGATCGCTATCGAGATCGACGAAGCGCTCGCCGCGATCGTCGTCGAGCATGTCGGTGGTGAGGAACTCGGAGCGCGACAACACGCCGTCGTTGTTGTGGTCGGCGCGGCGGAACGATTCGCGATCGAAGTGCCATTCGCGGCGCTCCACGAACCCGCTGCGATCGTGATCGAGCGCGGCGAAGCCGCGCGCCGTCCAGTCGTCGAAGCGGTACTCGCGGTCGGGCGCGTCGAAATCCTGGTCGTCGGCGCGGCCCTGGTTGCGCTCGGCGCCCAGCCTGACCTCGTCGCCGGACAGGATGCCATCGCCGTCCCAGTCGTGCACGCGGAACGACGCGTCGCTGCCCTGCCACTCGCTGCGGGCAATCACGCCGTCGTTGTTCTTGTCCATCTCCTGGAAGCGAATCGGCACGTTCCTGCGCGCCTGCCCGCGGGCGCGGCCGCGAGGCTGCGCGTCGGCGGCGAGCGCGGCCGCGACGACGAGCACCGCGGCGGAAGCGATCAGCCGAGCATGCATGGGGTGGCTCTCCTCTCGCTGAATCGAAAAGCGAGAGCCGTACCATGGGCGCCGCCGACCGGCCTGATGAGCTCAAATAGTTCGGTCGTCTAGCTCATCGGCGTCGTCGAGTTCGACGTCGTCGAGGTAGGAGTGCCGCGGGGTTCTCAGGAGGGATTCAGCGTAATTCGAATCCCACCCCATCGCCGTTCGATGAAGCGCAGGAGCGCGTAGATGAAGAGCACGACGCCCGCCATCTCGAACGTCTCTTCCAGAACCGTGAGGACGCCGTAAGCGATCGTCACGTTCTCGCCGACGGCGGTGCGGTACATGCCTTCCGGCAGCTCGAAGCCAATCGCGCCGACGATGTAGACGACGCCCGAGACGATGAACAGGCGGCGGGTCGGTTCGGGCAGACTCGAGACGAAGCGCAGATATGCGAACCCCATCATGGCGACCGCTGCGCCGACGGGGAGCACCCAGGCGTGATACAGGGCGCCGCTGAGCCGAAGCGCGGAACGCAGCGGCCCGCTCAGCAGCCCATGAAGGCCGCTGGTCTCGTCGGCTGAAAGGAGCAGGAACACCCAGCCGAGGAACAGCCAGTGCCGCGCCCACCTGTCGCGATCGCGACGGCTCGCGGCGGCGATGTAGAGCAGCAGCAATCCAGCGAGCAGCAGGAGCGTCGAGGAAAACCAGGTCGGGACGTTGATTTCGCCGTCGAGGTCGAACTTCGGCACGAACCCGAAGACATAGTCGTGGCCGAACAGGTACTTCGGGACGAGAACGATCGTGCCAAGGACGACGAGGGCGGCGGTCGAGCCGGCGAGCAGCCTGGCCACGAGGCCGCTCGAAAGAACCGCGTCAGCTGCGGACGAAGCCGCGTCACGGCGATCGGGCATCCGGCTCATAGAGTAGCCAAACGCCGGCCGGCCCGGCGAACGGCTGATTATCTCTGCTGAGGAGCAGTCGTGGCCGTCTTGCTCAGCGTGCGGCTGTCGACGGTGATCCTCGCTTGCGGCGCGTACATCTCGTCCCAGCTCTGTTCGGACCAGAAGACTTCCTTTTCCGGCGCCGGGTTGTAGCGGTTGCTGGTGGAGTTGTCGAACAGGCTGACCACCGTGACCTTGCTGCCGGCGGGAATCCTGCGCGGCGTCGCCAGCTCGTAATACAGCTGCCAGTTGAAGTCGTACCTGGGCACGTCGAGCAGAACCTCCTCGCGGCCGTCGGGTTCGGTGAGCAGGTATTTCATGCTCTTGCCGCGCAGGTGCAGGTGCGGCGTCAGCCCGTAGAGGGTGATCGGCTCGAGGATCGTGTGCACGCTGACGACTTTCCAGTTCTCGGCGTACGGCGGGATGTTGGGCAGGTTGACGCCGCCTTCGTCGCGCGTCTGATCGGAACGCCACCGCGGCGTGTACTCCTGGCCCTCGACGATGTAGGTGGTCGGGCCGGCGGCGCTGAAGCTGTGGAAGATCTGGTGGCCGACCGACTGCCCCGGCTTCGCGAAATAGAGGCCGACCCTCGTCCGATCCTTCTGCGGCGTGCCGGCCGGCGTGTAGTGCATGTAGAAGTCGAGATATGACCCGGCCTTGATCAGCTGACCGGCGTCGCCCTGGTACTCCTCGTAGCCGCGGCCCGGCACGAACGACAGCAGCTTCTGGATCTCCTGCGTGCTCGACCCGCCGTTGGCGCGCGACACCTCGTTCCTCGACATCGGCTTGCCGTCGGCGCGGATGATCTGGCCGTTCACCAGCTTCGCACCCTCGGGCAGCTGGTCGACGACGTAGACGCCGGCGTGATGCACGACGCCGGGCGTGCCCGGACGAATTTCGAGCGCCTTGATGTAGACGTCCTGCGTGAACGGCGCCCGGGTGAAGAAATCGATCACCGGCACCTGCCCTTCCGCGGGAATCTCGAACTCGACCGGCATCTCGATCACCACGTCCGGCTCGCCGCGCGACCAGCCGCTCGCGAAGGTCGGCGCCGGCGGCAGGTCGGCATCGTTCCCCTTCGGCGCGCCGGCGTCGACCCAGTGGACGATGGTGTCGATCTGTTCCGGCGTGAGGCTGCGATCGTCCTTGAACGTGCCGTAGCGCGAATCGGCGCCCCCCGGCGGCATCTCGCGATTGGCGACTCGCAGCCGCACCGACTTCGCCCAGGGCCGCACCTCTTCGTACGACATCAGCGACATCGGCGCCACCTCTCCGGCGCGATGGCAGCTGACGCAGCTGTTGTAGAGGATCGGCGCGATGTCTTTGGTGAAGGTGGGCGCCGCGGCAGCCGGGCCGGCGCCGGCGCGCGAAACCGCCACGCTGACGAATCCAGAGGCGAGGAAGGCAACGAGCGCAGCACGCTTCATGAAGAGCCGCCTTTCGCTGATCGCCGCGGATTATAGCGGCTTTTGGCGCGTCACGGCCGGCGAAAACCGGCGCCTCCCAACGGTTCAGTCGCCGCCGCGCGGTACTATTGAGCCGTGCTGGATCTCGACCTGCAGAAGACGCCGGAGCCGGATCACGACGAACCGCCGCCGAGGCGGCCGATCGGCTTGTGGATTGCGATTGCCGGCCTCGCGGTCGCGATCGCGATCGCGGCCTACATCGCGTTCGGCATGCGCCAGACCCGGGCGCCGGCGGTGGCGCCGGCTGCGCAGGCCGAAGCGCCGAAACCCGACGCGCAGCCGCTGGGCGGCGCGGCCGCGCCAATCAACCTGCCGCCGCTCGACGAAACCGATCCGGTCGTGCGCGAGCTGGTGCGGCAGCTGACATCGCATCCGCGCGTCGCCGCGTGGCTGGCGACCAGCGGGCTGGTCAGGAATTTCACCGTCTCGGTTGCCAACGTCGCCGAAGGGGTCGCGCCCGCGCGGCAGCTCGGCGTGCTGCGGCCGGCGGCGCCATTTCGCGTCACTGAGCGCGGCGGCTCGTTCTACATCGATCCGGCGAGCTACCAGCGGTACGAGACGCTTGCAGCGGCTGTGGCATCGGTCGATCCGGCGGGCGCCGCGCGCCTTTACACGACCCTCAAGCCGCGCATCGAGGACGCATCGCGCGAGCTGGGGATCGCGGGCTCATTCGATCGCACGCTCGAACGCGCGATCGTGTCGCTGGTCGACACGCCGCTGCCGCGCGGCGACGTGAGGCTGCGGCCCGCGGGCCGCGGCATCGGCTACGAGTTCGCCGATCCGGCGCTCGAGAACCTGAGCGCCGCGCAGAAGCAGCTGCTGCGCATGGGCCCGAGAAACGCGGCCA